>JAEEGF011043770.1_pt1 | contig 21644 bp, 11 predicted proteins | sample 9134171 | NCBI WGS metagenome assembly JAEEGF01 (sample SAMN16246542, study PRJNA631951) | gut metagenome | biome: gut microbiome; feature: rumen; material: AP-attached | host: Bos | place: Iran: Karaj | collected 2018-10 | reverse complement strand
GACTACTTCCTTGTGCGTGCCGTCTGCGAGGCCAACTTCCTCCCCGGCGGCCCCCTCATGGACGCGATGGGCTCTCTGGACGACCTGAAATACTTCGACGAGCAGTTCCAGGCCTGCATGGATGCGGTGAATGCGGCGAAGCCACACGACGATGACTTCTTCGACGATATTCCCCGCTGGCCCTCGGCCTTTGTCGGCGTGAAGGGTTTCCTCAGCGGCATCGGCTACATCAACCGCGAGACGGGAAAACTGGACATCAACTTCTACGACGGAGGTCTCACCCTGGAAGCCTCTGCTTCGGCCCGTGCCGACGTGAGCTTCTTCATCGGCGGCTTCGGCCTTTCGCTCGACGCCAAGGTGGCGCTCAGCATGGCTGTTGTGAACCGTGCTGCTGCCAATGGTCAGGTGGCGACGTTGCCGAAGATAGATTTCCAGATTGACACCCAGTGCCGCGTGAAGATGTGTGCCTGGGCCTACTGCGGCATCGACCTCTGGATTGCCAAGGCCGCTGTCGGCGTGCAGGGTGGCGGTAGCATAGACGTTTTGACGCGTACCATCATACCTACCTACGACCATCAGCCCAGCATGGGATTCAAGACCGACCTGCGTCTGGCGATGGAGGTGTTTGCAGAAGCGAAGTTTCTCTGCTTCAGAAAGAAGAAGAGCTGGACCATCTTCGACGTCAGCAAGACATATCTCTCGCCCGATGACTCCACGAACCCCTTCCATCCTGACTACGGCGAACCCATCTTCTCCTACAGCCGGCAGGACAACATCACCAAGAGCTACCGGAAACTGCGCCGCCGTACCATTGCAGAGCTTGGCACACCGATCATCACCGACGTCAGCGGCATGGCCCGACCCGCTTACCTGATGGGCGGCAATAGTCTACTTTTCAACAACCTGAAGACCCCCGGCAACTACAACGACGATCGCCTGCAGGTGTATAAAAGCGGCAACAAGACCGACCTCATCGCTCAGTCGGATGCCGAGGTGCCGATGTATGACTTCAGCACCGCCCATGGCGGCGGTCTCGAGGTGGTGGCCTACGAACAGCTGAGTGAGCCCATCGTCAAGAGCCAGTTTGAAGCCCTCTCCGACGACGACCAGGTGAGAGACCTCAGCCAGAAGTCGGAAGTGTATGTCGCCATGCGCCAAAACGGCGAGGCCTGGACGACCGAGCAGGTGGGCGCCTACTGGGACCGTGCCTGCGTCAGTCCGGCTGTGGCCGTGCAGGCCGACGGACAGGCAGCTGCCGTTGTATGGCAGCAGGGCAAGGTGATGTTCAACGAACAAGGCGACCGTTACATAGACGGAAGTCTGATGCTTGCACGTTATGATGCCGCAAACGGCTGGGGAAGCCCCATCGAAATCAAGCGAATCCATCGCAGGAGTGTGCCGGCAGACTATCAGCTGACCATCAGCAAAGACAGCATTCTCGTGATGATTACCCTGAAGCAGGACATCGACAACAACGAGACCAATGCGTCGATTGTCTACCTCAGTGTCTCACCCACCGACAAGGTGCGCGAGCGCTACACCCTGCTCGCAGGCAGTAAGCCGCAGATGGTGAACGTAGGCGGCGCCAACCTCGTGGCCTATATTCAGCAGACTGATACCGGGCGCGACATAGCACTCAATACTGTCAATATGAAGGGCGAGTCCACGGCCAAGATTGCCGGCACGATGGGAATGGAGCGTTACATGGTCAACGACTTCCGGCTCATCGTGGACAACGAGGCCACCGACCTCAGCGACGTGGCATTGCTATGGAGCCAGACCGACCAGACCTCCCCGGACTCCTCCGAAGGAGGGGAGGAGACTGATTCCCAGAACGCGTTCTCCTTCAAGAACCGCCTCTTTGCCGCCAAGCTCTGTTCCCACGACAAGAGCCTCTACTTCTCAACACCCGTCGAGGCAGCTACCATACCCGCCGAGGTGCGCCTGCAGTCTATGGACGGCTATCTTGACGGACTCGACATGAAGGTGGCCTACTGCGTAGCCAACGAACAAGACGGAGCAGCCATCCTCGAGTCTACCGTTGCCTTCACCAATGCCATCGACCACAAGATCAGATACAACCCCTACGAGGTGTCCAATGAGCATCAGGTGCCTGTGACCATCACCGTGGCGAACAACGGTTTCGAACCTATCGAGAGCATCGACGTGATGATGGGTGGCGAGACGTTTACACGCGATGTGATGTTGATGCCGCAACAGACTGCCGAACTGAAGTTCGACTATACCGTAGACGACAGTTTCGACGGTAGCATTGACTACGATGTGGCCGCCAACTTCGTGGCAGGCAACAGCAATGCGCTGAAGATGCGCAACAGGGCTGCCGCCCGTCCGCGACGCGTTGAGCAGAGTGGCACGCAGATGAATGTGCGACATGTCGACATGGCGCTGAAGGTGCTGAGCAAGAAGACTGACGGTGACGGTCTGACAACCGTGGTTGCCGAGGTGACCAATGCCTCGCTGCTGCCACTGACCGACGGCATGAGCGTAAAGGTAGGCCTCTATGCTTCACCGCTGGCTACGGAACCTGCTGCCGGCACGACTGAAGTGACAGTGAGCAGCCGCGACCTCTACGATGCCACGACTGAGCAGAAGAACAAGGTGAAAATTGTGGCGCTGACCGCGAGCAAGCCTGAGTTCAGCCAGACCCTTTACCTGCGTACAACGCCGATGGAGGGCGACAAGACACTGAAAGACGTTCGTCCCTCCAACAACGTGCTGCCTGTTACCATCCTGGGAGCATCATCGGGCAATGTGCCTACAGATGTGAAAGACGTGCAGGTGGAAACAGTCAATGCCGAGGAATACTTCGACCTGATGGGCCGGCCATGGGAGAGACCTAATCGCAAGGGCATCTACCTGAAGAAGGGACAGAAGGTTATCGTGAAGTAGTGGTTTTGCAGGAGTTGCAGGAGTTACAGGAAGCGGCGGTGCCGCTTCGTACGCAGAGCCTCCTTGGGGGAATCTAGCGCTTAAAGTATCATCTGTAACTCCTGTAACTCCTTTTTTACCACCAGCCTCCGCCTGAGCTGTATTGGCTGAGGTTGACTTGTGTGTTGCTGTTGGTTTCGTCGTAGCTGACGGTTCCGCCGATGTTGGCCATGCCGTTGAAGAGGTCTGTACCTCCGGTTACGTTGACGTTTTTCTTCATGGTTGGTGTGCCGGATGTGCTGACGACGAGTGATGCTCCGCCGCTCTGTGGTGTCAAGAATGCCAGTGCGAGCTGTCCGTTGTTATAGAGTGCATACCATGTGTTGGCGTCCCATGTGGTCTGCTGGTTGCCGCCCGGTCCTCCGCCTGGTCCACCTCCTCCCGGTCCACCACCGTGTCCGCCGTTGTTTCCCCCTTCATTGTTGTTGCTGCTGTTGCTCACCTGATAGCATGTCTGTGTGATGCTGGCACCTCTTTCCAGTCCGCCGATGGCAACGAGTGTGCCGCCTGTCACATAGAGCTTGTAGTTCTGCTCGGTGTTGGCGTCGATGCCCACTTCGGGTGACCCTGCTGAGATGGCATAGACGGTGCCGCCTTTGACATAGCAGTTGCCGTTGGCGTCGATTCCGTCGTTACCTTTGGAATAGGCGCACACATAGCCGCCTTCGATGGTGAGATGGCTGCTGCTGTTGATGGCATCGTCGCCGCTTTGGCTGTAGACTTGTCCGCCGGTGATGTTGAGAGTGGCCTTCGACTCTATGCCCTCGCTGTTGACCGACTGTATGTTGAGCGTGCCGCCAGCGATGAGGATGTCGCCGTCGATTTTCAGGCCCTTTGGCGACGACTTGTAGTTGGTGTTGATGCGGTCGGTGTTTCCAGTGTAGTTGTTGTTGATGACGTTGGCGGAATAGACGCAGATGCCGCCCTCTGTGGTTACGTTGAGTGTGCCGTCGTTCATGGTGAAGGAGCCGTCGGCGCTGATGCCCTTGCCTCCTCCGCCTGTACTCTTGAGCGTGAGCGTTCCGCCGTTGATGGTGATGTTGCCGTCGAGTCCGATGGCGGCCGAAGCCTTGGTCTTCGATGTCTCGGTGCTGCTGGTGGCCTGTTCCCAGACGCCTCCGCCGCTGGTGGTGGCACTGATGTCGCCGCCTTCGATGCGGATGTCGCCGTCGGCCTTGATGCCCTTGGCGGCATCGGCCGACACGCTGGCGCTGATGGTTCCGCCGAGGATGTAGATGTTGCCAGAGTCTTCGTCCTCGTGGTCGGTGGTCTCGCCCGTCGAAGCGGTGCCGTCGAGCTCAGCCTGGATGCCGTCGTCGGCCACGCCACTCACATTGACTGTGCCGCTTTCCATGAGGAAATACTCGGCGCAGTGGATGCCGTCGCCCTCGGCTTTCAGCACGTTCACCGTGCAGTTCTTGATGCTGAGGTACTCTCCCGACTTGATTCCATGCTTCTCAAAAGCGTAGATGTTGAGTGTTCCCTTGCCTTTCAGCTCGGTGTGTCCTTTCACTACGAGGCAGGCTTTCTGTCCACCTCCGGCACCATCGCGCAGTGTGTTCTCGGTGTCTTTCTTGATGCTGATGGCCACTCGCTTGCCGTTCTGAATGTCGATGGCTGCCCCGCTGGGGTTGGTGAGACTGAGACCGTGCAGCTCGATAGTGGTCTTGTAGGAACCGCTAAGCGTTAGTTCACCGTCGTCGGAAGTGCCGCTCAGCGAGTAGGTAATCTCGCCCACGTTGTCGTCACCGACGTCGGCGCTCTGCACGATGCTCACATGTGTGCCGTTCACTGCCGGCTCCACATACTGTGCCACGTTGCCGGCCACGGTCACGCGGGCCGTTGTTCCGTCGTAGCTCACGCTCACTTCGTTGTCGGTCACTTCGGTGTTGTCGACATACATCCGCGTGATGTCTGTCAGCTGGAACACCTTTCCCATGACGGTCAAGGTGGTGCCGTCGGCATAGTTCATGGGCCCGGTCTGAGCTGCCGGGAACTGGTATGTGACGCTTCCCGTCACCACGTTCAGCGTCTGCGCCTGTGCTGCTATCGTCAGCATCAGTGCTATCAAGATGGTCAGTTTCTTCATTTCACGGTCATTTTGATGGTTTTCCCTTCGAGTTTCATTACGTAGACGCCTTGCCGCAACTGGCTTTGCGCCTCAGTCAGCGAGCCGAAATGGCCCATGTGGATGCCGCTCATCGAGTAGGCATCGACGCCCGTTGAGTTCTGGGCCACCGTCGCGATGCCCACCGTTCCTCCACCAGAGTCGGCGGCGAAGTACATGCTGTCGAGAGCGCCCAGTTCAAAGGTCTGCTCCCCTTGTTTGTTGATGGCCACCAGTTTTCCGTCGGCGATGGTCAGCTCCAGTTGTTCTACGCTCAGCGCAACCGTCTGTCCTTCGGCGGTATGCACGGTGAGATAGGGATAGTCGTAGGCCAGGGCCGGCGCACTGGCAGCCAGCATCAAGGCCATTGGCAATGCTTTTTTCATATCGTTTCCTTTCCTTTTCGGTTGTTTGCGTAATTGCACGGCAAAGGTAGGGAAAAGTTTCTTTCCGGTAAAGATTTTTCTTCGAAACGGCGTTTTTTTTCAACGAAACGGGCCGCAGCGGTTGTGTGGAAGCGGCAGTGCCGCTTCGTACGCTTAGCCTTCCCTAATATGTGTGCGCTAGAACTTTATTCCCTTGACGTGCGGGTTTTTCAAAAAATAGTTCGTATCTTTGCGGCCAAATACATGCTATCATGAAAAGAAACCTTCTGATTCTGACATTTGCGCTGCTGGCAACCACTCTTTCAGCCCAGCGCATCATGCGCTATCACTACCCGCTGGTAGGCACCTGGAACTTTGCCCTCGACCCCCAGCGAACGCTCACTCCCACAAGTGCACTGGACGACAAAATCGAACTGCCGGGCACCACCGACACCAACGGCAAGGGCATGGAGCCGCAGCGCAAGGACGAGACCACCCACCTGACGCGCCTCCACAGCTACGTGGGACGCGCATGGTACAGAAGAACCTTCACCATCCCCTTATCGCTGAAGGGCTTCAGCTACATTCTCCACATGGAGCGCACGAAGCCGTCGACCGTCTATGTGGACGGAAAAGAGGTGGGCAGCAGCGACAATATCTCCACGCCGCAGGAATATGACCTCACGCCATACATCAAACACGGCAAGCGGCAGGAACTCACCATCATGATAGACAACAGCGACCAGGCAGTGCCGCCACAGGTGGTCAGCAACTCACACGCGTACACCGAGGACACCCAGACCAACTGGAACGGCATCGTCGGCGACTTCTACATCGAGATGAGGCCGCAGGTCTACGTCAGCGACATCTTCATAGAGAGCAGCGCCGAGCGCCACGAGATAGTGGTCACGGCCGAAATCTGCGGCAAGATGAACAAGGACACCGACGTGGAGTTCTACCTGGCGCCATGGGGCAGCGAGCAGGGCATCCTCCTCTCGTCAAGCACACTGAAGAAGACCAAGCAGCAGTCGGTGCGCGTCAGGGTGAGTCTCCAGGACGACGGACTGGAGCGCTGGAGCGAGTTCCATCCCACTCTTTACCGCATCGTCGTGAGTGTGGGAAAAAGCGACATCGCAGAGAAGGCCTTCGGACTGTGCGACTTCACCACGCGCGGCACGCAGTTCTGCGTCAACGGCAACACCACCTTCCTGCGTGGCAAGCACGATGCCTGCGTCTTCCCGATGAAGGGTTATGTGCCCACCGACGTCGATGAGTGGCGCCGATACTTCCAGATTTGCAAGGGCTATGGCATCAATCACGTGCGCTTCCATTCATGGTGCCCGCCCGACCAATGCTTCACCGCCGCCGACATTGAAGGCATCTATCTGCAGCCCGAACTGCCATTCTGGGGCGACTTCAACAAGGACGACAAGCGACTTATGCTGTTCCTCATGAAGGAGGGACAGAACATCATCCGCCAGTATGGCCACCACCCCTCGTTCGTGATGATGGCCCTGGGCAACGAGCTCTGGGGCGACATTCCCACCATGAAGACCTTTGTCGACCATTTCCGGAAGATGGCACCGCAGAAGCTCTACACCTTCGGCTCCAACTATTACCTGGGCTATCAGGGATGGAAAGAGGGGATGGACTACTTCACCACCTGTCGCAACGGCGGCGAGGAGTGGGGAAAATTCAACACCCACACGAGGGGCTCCTTCTCGTTTGCCGACACCTACGACGGCGGACTCCTCAACAGCAGCTACCCCAACTCCGTGATGAACTTCAGCGAAGGCATCAAGGGACTGACCGTTCCCGTGATAAGCCATGAGACGGCGCAGTTCCAGACCTATCCCGACTACCGCGAGATTCAGAAATACCGCGGTGTGCTCTATCCCTACAACATGGAGGTGTTCCGCTCGCGACTGCAACAGGCGGGCATGGCCGATCAGGCCGACGCGTTCCACAAGGCTTCCGGACTGTGGAGCATGCAGCTCTACAAGGCCGACATCGAGATGGACCTTCGCACGCCGGGCTTCGGCGGATTCCAGCTGCTCGACCTGCAAGACTACCCCGGACAGGGGTCGGCCTACGTGGGGGTGCTCGACGCATTCATGGAGTCGAAAGGACTCATTACGCCCGATGAATTCAGGGGTTTTTGCTCGCCCATCGTGCCGCTCTTCGAGGCCTCGAAGTTCTGTTTCACCAACGACGAGCCGCTCACCGGACGCATTCAGCTGGCCAACTATGCCGAGCCCATCGGCAACTATGCCTGGAACGAAGGACACCTGGACTGGCTGGTGAAAGCCACCGACGGAACGGTGCTGAGCCAGGGCACGCTGCCCATAGCGCAGCAGAGCCACGGGCTGACCGACATCGGAACCATCAGCGTTAACACCGCCGGCATCGCCAAGGCACAGAAGGTGACGCTCGAACTGCGTACCTATTATAATAAGGACACGCAGAAGCCCTTCACCAACACGTATCCTCTGTGGGTGTTCCCCGCCAACACCGTGGTCTCGACAAAGTCTGGCAAGGATGCCATCGTGGTGGCCCACCATGTGGACGACGCCCTCTTCCGCAACCTCGACAGCGGCAAGAGCGTGCTGCTGATGCCCGACAGCACCGAGCTGAAGAGCCTCACCGTGGGCGGACTCTTCCAGACGGACTACTGGAACTACCGCATGTTCAAGACCATCAGCGAGAACAACAAGAAGCCCGTGTCGCCCGGCACACTCGGTCTGCTCACCGACCCCGCGCACCCCATCTTCCGCGACTTCCCCACCGACATGCACACCTCGTGGCAGTGGTTCCCCATGATCAAGGCCTCGCGGCCGTTCATGCTCGACAACACCGCACCGAAATACCGCCCCATCGTTCAGGTCATCGACAACATTGAGCGCAACCATAAGCTCGGTCTTGTGTTCGAATTCGCCGTGGGCAAGGGCAAACTGCTCGTCTGCATGTCGCCCCTCGACCAGCTGCAGCAGTATGCCGAGGCGCGCCAGCTCTACAGCAGCATCTGCCAGTATATGCTCTCTGCCGACTTCCATCCGCAGACCTCCGTCACCACAACCGACCTGCAACGACTCTTCACCACGCCCGTGGTGGAGGGCAAGATAGGCGAACTGAACAACATTTCGCCCTATTGAGGAAACAAGTAGTCACATGAACCTACAACCCGTCTACAATACCGCCACCCTGCCCAACCAGCTTCGCGTCATCCACCTGCCGTCGGATGCGCAGGTGGTGTATTGCGGATTCGCCATCGGGGCAGGGGCGCGCCACGAGAAACCAGGTCAGGAAGGACTGGCACATTTCTGCGAGCACGTCAGCTTCAAGGGAACCCAGACGCGCTCGGCCATGCAGATACTGAACCGGCTGGAGCGCGTGGGTGGCGACCTGAATGCGTTCACCAACAAGGAAGACACCGTGTTCTACGCCGCCATCCTGAAGGAGCACCTGCCACGCGCCGTGGAACTGCTCTCCGACCTCGTCTTCCGCAGCGTCTATCCGCAGCAGGAAATCGACCGCGAAGTAGAGGTCATCTGCGACGAGATAGAGAGCTACAACGACTCGCCGGCGGAGCTTATCTTCGATGAAATCGAGAATTATTGCTTCTCGGGCCATCCTTTGGGCCATAATATTTTGGGCACTGCCGAGCGCGTCCGTTCGTTCACCACTGCCGATGCCCTCGCCTTCACCCGCCGCTACTACCAACCTTCCAACGCCGTCTTCTTCGCTTCCGGCGACCTCTCCTTCCCCCGTCTTCTCCGCCAGTTGGAGAAGACCACCCCCAATCCCCCGTCTACACCTTCTCAAATGATAGCCCCTTCAGCCTCTTTAGTCCCCTCTCCTTCGGAGGGCTTGGTGGAGATTCCCTCCGCCTCTTTGAACTCCCCTCCTTCGGAGGGGTTGGGGGAGGTCCCCCTTGAGGTGCAGGGGGAGGTTATCGTTTTCAACAAATCCACCCATCAGGCCCATGTTATGCTCGGCACCCGAGCCTTCCCCTTCGACCATCCTCTCCGTCTGCCGCTCTATCTGCTCAACAACCTGCTGGGCGGACCAGGCATGAACGCCCGTCTGAACGTCGCCCTGCGCGAGCGAAACGGACTCGTCTACACGGTGGAAAGCTCGATGGTGTCCTACAGCGACACCGGATTGTGGTGCACCTATTTCGGCTGCGACCCCGACGATGTGGAGAAATGCCTGCGCATGGTGAAGCACGAGCTGCACCAACTGGTGCGACAGCCGCTCACCGACCGACAGCTCGCCGCCGCCAAGCAGCAGATAAAAGGCCAGATAGGCGTGGCGGCGGACAACCGCGAGAGCTACGCCCTCGACATGGCCCGCACGTATCTCCATCTGCATCGGCCAAAGGACGTCAACCGCCTCTGTCAGGACATCGACGCCCTCACGCCACAGCAGCTGCAGCAGGCCGCCGCCGAGGTGTTCGACACACACCGCCTCGCCACCCTCATCTTCCGGTAATTAATCACCTTTTCTTCCTTTTTGCATCGTTGTGTTCGCCTGCGGCGCTACGCGAATGCCCATTTAATGATTCATAAATGTTTATTAGTGACATGGGAAAAGCACCGAAGGTGCGATAGATGACTGACAGGGATGCCAGCGGCTGGTCGGCGCTCCTTTTTCTTTGCCACGGACTGCCACGGACTTTTTTTCGCCTGCGGCGCTACACGAATGTGCATGAATGAACACGAATGAATCATAAAATATTCTTGAAGTTGTGGAGTTCAGGAGTTCAGGAGTTGCAGGAGTTACAGACGATACTTTTAGCGCGAGTTGTTAAATGTAGCTAATAGAACTAACGTCTGCAACTCCTGTAACTCCTGAACTCCTGCAACTCCAACATTTCCGAAAGATGAATTATTAATGATTCATTCGTGTTTATTCGCGCCCATTCGTGTAGCGCCGCAGGCTTTAATCCACTCGGCCACTGGACCGAAACCGTCAGAATGAAGCAGTAAAACCGGCAGATGCAAGCAGCAAAAGCGGCAGATTTGAGTAACAAAACCAATGGAATTATTCAACAAAGTCAATGGAATCGTTGAACAAAACCAATGGAATTGTTGAACGAAATCAATGGATTTGTTTCTGAAAACCGGCGGTTTTGATGTCTGAAAGCGTCGGTTTAGCTGCTATATTCTGGCGCAATAAAAAACCCCGCACAGTGAGATGTGCGGGGAATTGTGGCCCCTTGAAGGCCTGAAATATGTAGATTCGATTAGTTCGTCTGGATGACGAGGTAGCGTGATGCGCTCCAGAAGGCATCGCGATTGATGATGCGGAGCGTGCTGTGGTTGTTGTCAACCTTCACAATCTGGTAAGACGAGGCGGGCATGGCGCTGAGCACCTTCACCTTGCCTGCAGGTATGGGCAGCTCGTTGAACGAACGGATGTCGATCTTTGTGAACACATCGTGCGGCAGCTCGTTGTAGTTCACCTTGGTCTTCTTCAGGAATCCGCCTGTGGTGACACCGCTGTCCTTGAGCGCCTTCGAGGTTCCCACCACCACGAATGCCGTGTTGATCTGGGCATCCTGCGAGGCAATCTGCTGTCCCTGCTCGCTGACGGTCTCCTCGAGCTGCGTGTTGTCGTGCTTCAGTCCGATGACGCGCTCACTGAGCTGTGCAATGTCCACGTCCTTCTTCTCCAGTTCGGAGCGCAGTTCTGCTATCATCATTTCCTTTTCGTCGAGCTGTTTGTTCAGGAAGTTGACCAGTCCCTCCAGCTTGTCCAGCTTCACGCCTTTTGCTTTGAGGTCGTTGCTGAGCTTGGCGATGCGGTCGCGCTGCTCGCGAAGTGTCTTGGCGAAGGCCTTTACGTTCTGGAGCATCTGCGTGCGGTTGGCTTTGTTGCCCTCCTTAGAACTGCTGATGAGCAGGTTTTCCTGCATGGCGATGGTGTCGAGACCTGCCGACAGTTCGTCCACAAAAGCGTCCAAGTCGCTCAGACTGCCGTCCTTCTGGGCGGCGATGCGCTGCAGAGAGTCAATCTGCTGCTGCAGTCTCGACATCTGGGCTTCGTCCTTTCCATTGCAGGCAGCCAGCACGATTACGGCCAGGGCCACCCAAACCAAATTGATGAGTTTCTTCATAATTCTTTTCTTCTATTGATAAACAACAAATGGTTGAAAACGGCGTCAAAGGTACGAAAAATATTCATACGCCGCGCGTTTTTAGCATATTTTGTGACTCAGAGAAGAAAAAATTAAACAAAAGGGATGCAAAATGATAAAAAAACCTTACATTTGCAGGAGAATACAAACCATAGACAATCACTTTTGAAACGGCCTCTGGGCGGCGAAGCCGACAGAAGCCCACCTGACAAAGATGATAGAATCACTCGTTACGACCATGCCTTTCTTCATGTGTCTGTACTGGACATGTGTGCTGGCTTTGGAATGGAGGCGCAAAGGCGATGAGCTTCTGCGGTGGCTGATGTGGTATATGCTTGCCTGCACAATACTCTATTTCGGCCACTGTGTCTACTTCAACAGGTGCATGAACACTGTTCCCATGAGCGACATTCTGTATGTGACGTGCAACCTGCTTGTCTTTCCTTTATATTATATGTACGTGAAGGGGCTCACCGTTCCCTATTTCCTTTCGGACCGTCGCCGTCAGAAGATGTCGGCCATCAAGCTGACCATGCCGGCCTTGCTCATCGGAGTGAGCATCGGCGTGTTGTATATGTGCATGGGAAAAGCAGAAACCGCCCATTTCATCGATGAATATCTCTACCACGACAGACTGAGCACCCTGCAGGGAAAGGAACTGGCCTTGGGCATCGTGCACCATGTGGGCAAGGGACTTTTCATGCTGGAAGTGGTGCTGCTGTTGGTGTTCGGCCTTCAGTTCATCCGACAATATAACAAGATGGTAGAAGACAACTACGCCGACGTGGAGGACAAAAAGCTCCACCGAGTGCAGTTCGCCCTTATCCTGTTTGTGCTGGCGGCAGTGCTCTCCATCGTCAGCAATCTTCTGGGGCGCTTTCGCTTCATGGACTCTATCGCGGCACTGGCTACTGCCTCCTTCCTTTTCACCACGCTCATTTTCCTGCTGGGATATGTCGGACTGGTGCAGGAATTCTCGGTGCGCGACATCGAAAACGACTGCGCAAACGATTCTGACTTTGAAGAGAAAGGAGCAGAGGAAAACAGTAGTGACGTAGAAACGGCTGAGCCAAAGCAGCAGGGACAAAATGAGAAAAACGACGATTCCATCGATAAAAACACATCGCATGAGCAGATGAGATGGCTGGGTGAGCGCATCAGCAACCTCATGGAAGAAGAGCAGGTCTACCTGCAGCACGACCTGAGAATCATAGACCTGGCCTACCGCCTGAACACCAACCGTACCTACATACAGCGGGCCATCCTGGAGATTAGACAGTGCTCGTTTTCGGAATATATCAACCAGCTGCGCATCGACTACGCTGACCGACTGCTCGAAGAGCATCCCGAATACGCCATAACTGAAATTGCCGAGCGCTCGGGCTACACCAGTCTGTCGACGTTCTATCGGAATTATCGCAGCATAAGAGGGCGTACGCCCAAGGCCAAGCAGGAGTAGCAGGAGGCATCCGGCTTCGTTTCTCCACACGGGACAGCGATTCAGTCAGGCACAAAAAAAAACTCAGGAAACCTTATGCGAGGATTTCCTGAGTCACATATAGAATATATTGAAATTTTGTATTGGTGATACCTTTCTCACGCACTGAGAAATGGTTGCGTGCCTCACGGCAGGCCATCGTTTACATTGCAAAGGTACGATGGAACGGAGGCTATTTGTTAGGATTTTTTGGAAAAAAGATAGGATTTTCCAAGTCACCGCTCAGAAAATCCTAATATTTGTTCATTTTATGCTAATTTTCGATACTGCGATGGCGTGCAGTCGTAGGCTTGTTTGAACACGCGGCTGAAATAGCTCACGTCTTCAAACCCACATTTCATGGCCACTTCGCCGATATTCAAGTCTGTTTGCTTCAGCATTCTGGCGGCGCGGTCCATTCTGATGCGGGCAATATAGTTGTTGGCGGTGTTGCCCGTCACGGCGCGTGTCTTGCTGTTCAGCTGCGCTCGCGTCATCTTCATGCCGTCGGCCAGCATTTCGGTGTTCAGTTCGCGGTTGCTGAGCTGCGACTCCACGAGGGCTGTGAGTCTTTCCAGGAACTGCCGTTCGCCCTCCTTCAGGCCGGTGTAGTCGTTGTCGGCAGGCAGTCCGCTTGCAAACTTCTGGCGCAGCAGCTGTCGCTGGCGCAGCAGCTGTTCGACGCGCAGCGTGAGCTCCTCTGCATTGAAAGGCTTGATGAGATAGGCGTCGGCGCCTGCTTGGAAGGCTTCCATACGGTCGCTGTCTGCATCCTTGGCCGAGATGACAATGATGGGAATGTGGTTGAGAACGTCGGACTGGCGCACGCGGCGACACAGTTCCAGTCCGTCCATCTGCGGCATCATCAGGTCGGTGAGAAGGATGTCGGGCATGTTTTCCTGAGCCTTCAGCAGCGCTTCCTCGCCGTTGAGCGCAAACTGGATGTTGTAGTGCGAGCCCATGACCATGCCGATGAAGCGGGCAATCTCCGGATTGTCCTCGACAATGAGCAGAGATGGGTCGGTCTGGCTGGCATCTGGGGTCGTCGGCATGGCCGTGTGGGTCTTGGTGGGCGAGGAGATGGGCTTGGGCGCGTCGACGGCGCTGCCGTCCCATTCGTGCGTCACGGCCTTCTCGTTTCTGCGCGGCAGCACCACTGAGAACCTGGCGCCGTGCTGCGTGTTGGCCACGCTCACCGTGCCATGCATCTGGTTGACCATCTGCTGCACGTAGTTCAGGCCGATGCCCGTGCTGTTTCCGTCCTTGCTGGTCTTGCCTCTGTAGAACGGCTCGAAGATGTTGCCGATGTCGTCTTCGGCAATGCCGCCGCCCGTGTCCTCCACGTGTAGGCTCAGCCGTTTGTCGGTGGCCTGCAGGCTGACGATGATGTCGCCGCCCGAAGGCATGTATTTCAGGCTGTTGGAAATGAGGTTGCGCAGAATCTTCGCCAGGTAGTTGCCCACGAAATCTGCCTCAACGTCGGGTTGTTCGGGCTGATAGTGGAGGGTGACGCCTTGCGTGGCGGCGTAGCTGCGATAGGTTTCTACGGTCATGGCCACGTAGGCTGCCACGTTGCCATGCATCCAAGGCGGCGTGTTCTGTCCGCTCATCATCTTCGATGCCTCCAGCAGTTCGCCCACCAGTTCCAGCAGGGAATCGCCCTGTTCCTGGATGTCGGTGAGACAGCGTTTCCGCTCTTCCTGGCTCATGTCGGGGTGGGAAAGCATCTGGTGGCTGAGGCCGTGCACCAGTGTCAGTGGCGTGCGGAACTCGTGAGTGATGTTGGTGAAGAAGGTGTTTCTGATGTCTATGAGCTTCTGCGTTGCGTTTCTCGAGCGCGTGCGTTCGCGGAACATATAATAGAGTGCGCCGCAGAGCAGCGACAGGAGTATCAGGATGATGGCGCCCACCCATATAAACAGGCGGTGGGCGCGTAGTTCTGCCTCCTGCTGTTCTATCGTGTGCGCCTTCTCTGCACTCTCAAAACGGGCGGCATAGCTGCTGAGCAGCTGCGAGTTTTTCTCGTTGAAGAGGGTGTCTTTCCACGCCGAGCTCTGCTTCATGTACTCAAAGGCGGTGGCCGGATCGGTCTGCGAGAGCAGGTTGCCCAGGTGTTCGCAGGTGGACTGGATGAGGTACCGGCTGTTGATGTCCTTCGCCATCTGCAGGCTAATCTCCAGGCATTCGCGTGCCTTGGCGGTCTGGCCGGAGCGCATGTATGCCTGTCCCAGCTGCTTGTAGGTGATGCATGTGGACGTCCGTTCTTTCTTCTTCGTCAGCATATTGATGGCTTCTTGGTAGAGCTGGACGGCCTTTCCGTATTCTTTGCGTGCCAGATAGACGTCGGCCATCTGCGACATGCGGCGCCCCATCTTGACGGTGTCGCCCGCCTCGGTGTCCAGTTTCAGGGCCATGTTGGCCAGTTCCAGGGCCTTGTCGAGTGAGTCGAGCTTCACGTAGATCTCCGTTGCCAGGCCATAGCGTATGGAGAGCTTCTTGGTGCGGTTGTCCTGCGTGTCCAGCTGGATGGCCCTGTTGATGAGCACTTTGGCCTCAGTCACCTGTTTGGAAGTGAGGTAGACACCCGCCATATTGTTGTAGTCGGTGGCGAGTTTTTCGTTGTCGCCAATCGCCACGTCTATCTTAATGGCCTGCTGGCCAGCCTCTATTGCCTCGGTGAGGTCGCCGGTGCGCTGGTGGCAGACTACCAGTTCGCCGTAGCATTCGCTCATGCCTACCGAGTCGTTAAGTTCCTCATAGATGGCCAGCGCCTCGCGTGCGTAGCCCTTTGCTTTTTCAAAGTGGTTGCTGTCTTCTGCCTCATAGATGAGTTCCATGAGGCTGTCGGCCTGCTGGCTGCTCGTTTTCTGAGGCGCGTGTTTTTCAGGTGAGCCGCAGCCAAGCGGCAACAATGCCAGCAGCAAGCCCACGAGCATCGTGGACAGTCGCATGGTGAAGAGAGCTGCTGGCTGGTGATTCCTCTTTTTCATTTCCATTTCTTGCTACTGCTGAAGTGCGCTGCAAATGTACGCATTTTTTCTGATAGAGAGAAAGAATTCTGTGAAGAAAAACGCGTTTTCATCACGGTTTTTCCACTTTTTACGTTGCTTCGCGGCCCGCAAGGCTGTAAATGGCCGCCGCGCGTGTGGACGAAGAAGGCGGCGCTGAACATAAAAAAACATAAATAAGGAGGCAAACTGCTTGTCGTTTGCCAAAAATTTCGGATATTTGCATTTTAAAATCACGAAATTATCTACATGCGAAAAGTTATCGGAATAGGAGAAACGGTGCTCGACATCATCTTTAAGAACGGTCAGCCCATCGGTGCCGTGCCTGGCGGCAGTGTGTTCAATGGCGTCATCTCTTTGGGACGTGCAGGCGTTCCCGCCTCTTTTATCAGCGAGACAGGCAACGACCGTGTGGGCCGCCACATTGTGGAGTTCCTGAAGGAAAACGGCGTGAATGCCGACAACATCAATGTGTTTCCCGAGTCGAAATCGCCCATCTCACTGGCCTTTCTCGACGACCACAACGACGCCGAGTACCTTTTTTACAAGGACCATCCGCACGACCAGCTCGACTTTGTCTATCCTATTATCGAGCCCGACGACATTGTTATGTACGGCTCGTTCTACAGTGTGAACCCCGTCATCCGTCCGCAGGTCATGGGATTCTTGGAGCATGCCCGCAACAAAGGTGCCATTCTCTACTACGATGTTAACTTCCGGGCTGCCCACCGAAACGACGTCATGAAGATTACGTCGAACCTTCTTGAGAACCTCGGCATGGCCGACTTCGTGCGCGGTTCCAAGGAAGACTTCGAGGTGTTGTTCCGCAAAGACGACGCCGACAAGGTGTACAACGCCGAGGTTTCCTTCTATTGCCGCCGCTTCATCTATACCCGCGGTGAGCAGCCAGTGGCACTTCGCACCGCCGGACTGAAGAAAGACTATCCCATTGTCAGCACCGAAACCGTGAGCACGATAGGAGCTGGCGACAACTTCAACGCTGGTTTCGTGTACGGACTCATGAAATACGGCATCACACGCGAAGTGATTGAGCAGGGACTCAGCGAAGAACAGTGGGACAACATCATGCACTGCGCCCAGCTGTTCTCGGCCAACTGCTGCCAGCGAATCAGCAACAGCATCAGCAAGGAGTTCGGACAACAGATGAAAAAAGAGCTGCAAGACGTGCAGGATTCATAAGACATCAACCGCGAAATCTCAAAACAAAGAACCATGATAGAAATCACAAACAAAACCTATTATGTGGGAGTGAACGACCGCAACAAGAGCCTTTTCGAAGGACTCTGGCCACTTCCCAACGGAGTTTCCTACAACTCCTATCTCATCAACGATGACAAAGTGTGCCTCATCGATACGGTTGAGGTGGACTTCTTCATGCCTTATCTGAAGAACATTCAGGAGGTGATAGGCGAGAAACCTATCGACTATCTGGTCATCAACCACATGGAGCCCGACCATAGCGGCAGCATTGCCCTCATCAAGAAGTTCTATCCCGACGTGAAGATCATCGGCAACAAGAAGACTTTCGGCATGATGAGCGGGTTCTATGGCATAGAAGGTGACACGCTGGAAGTGAAAAACGGCGATTCCATCGAGCTGGGTGAGCACACGCTAACCTTCGTCCTCACTCCCATGGTGCACTGGCCTGAGACCATGATGACGCTCGATACCACCAGTCATATACTCTTCTCGGGCGACGCCTTCGGCTGTTTTGGTGCCCTCAACGGCGGCGTCATCGACGCGCAGATCAACTGCGACACCTTCTGGCTTGAGATGGTTCGCTACTACTCAAACATCGTGGGCAAGTACGGAACGCCTGTGCAGAACGCGCTGAAAAAGCTCGCCGGCGTGCAGCTCGACTACATTTGTTCCACCCATGGACCGGTGTGGCACGAATATATAAAAAAGGTGGTGGACATGTACGACCGCATGAGTCGCTACGAGACCGAGCCAGGCTTGGTCATCTGCTACGGCACAATGTACGGCAATACCGAGCGCGCCGCCGAGGTCATTGCGCGCGCTGCCTCGCAGGCCGGACTGAAAAACATCGTCATGTACAACGTGTCGCAGACCCACCACAGCTACATCATCCGCGACGTTTTCCGCTATCGCGGCCTCATTGTCGGCGCTCCGACCTACAACACGGGTCTCTATCACGAGATGGACGTGCTGCTTTCCGAGCTCTCGGGCAAGGATATCAAGGGCGACCACCTGCTCGGATGGTTCGGCTCTTTCGGCTGGGCCAGCAAGGCAGTGGGCGAGATTGCCCGCTGGAATGAGGAAAAACTCCACTTCCATCCCGTCGGCACTCCTGTGGAAATCAAGCAGGCCCTCACGCCCGAGACCTTCGCCCAGTGCGAGGCACTTGGCAAGGCCATGGCCGAGCAGCTGCTGGGATAGGTTGCTTTTTCTAGGAAAAGGGCGTACCAACTTCTTGCAGAACATAAAGTTGCCAACTCTTAGCTTCCCCTCAAGAAAGAGGAATAGCTACCCCTAATTGTGCGCGCAGCAGCTCCCCTCCCTTCAAGGGGAGGGGTAAGGGGTGGGGTCTTTTATAGTCACTCTAACGAAAGCCATAGGGTTACCAAATGCACTATAACTCGGCCAAAGCCAATGATCCGCAACATAAAGGACGAAGGAAGCAACTCCGCAAACACATGACATCAGCCGAAGCTGCTCTTTGGCGTGCCTTGCGAAGGAAAGGTGCAGGCGGTTTTAAGTTCCGACGCCAGCAGGGTATTGGTTCGTATGTGCTCGATTTCTATTGTCCCGAATTACGATTGTGTGTAGAGCTGGACGGTAGCTCACATGACAAAAAGTACGAATACGATGAACAAAGGACGGCCTTTCTTAAGCAACAAGGCATAAAGGTCATTAGGTATAGGAACGAACAAGTTTGGACAAATATGGAGGGAATCGTCACCGAGATTGTCCGTATAGGAAAAGAGTTGCAAGCAGATTTGCAATCGATGGGCAAGAAGACCCCACCCCCGCCCCTTCCCCTTTGAAATGGGAGGGGAGCTGCTGCGCCGAATTTGCAGGGGGCATCAGATGGTAATGTGCACGAAGACCCCACCCCTGACCCTTCCCCTTTGAAATGGGAGGGGAGCTGTTACGCCGAATTTGCAGGGGGTATCAGATGGTAATGTGCAAGAAGACCCCACCCCTGGCCCCTCCCCTTTGAAATGGGAGGGGAGCTGCTGCGCCGAATTTGCAGTAAAGTCTTAGTGGGAACAGGAGGTAATATATAATCCGCAGGCATTCCTTTCAAAAGTGAGGGAGTGCCTGCGGATTGTTTTTTGGATATGTGTAGGCTTACAAGGCTTCGATGATCTGCATCACCTCGTCGAGCGAGGTGGCGATGCGGATGTAGCTTTGCCACTGTTTGCGGGTGACGCCGCGCTGGTGGAGGTCGTTGAGGCAGGCGATGAGGGAGTCCCAGAAACCCTTCATGTTGTAGAGGATGACGGGCTTTTGGTGGTAGCCGATGGTGGCCGATGCCGCCACGGAGAACACCTCGTCGAGCGTTCCTATGCCTCCTGGCAGGGCGATGAAGACGTCGCTCTGCGCCATCATGAGCGCCTTGCGGTCGTTAAGGTCGGCACAGGGGATGCACACATCCATGTAGGTGGAGCTGCATCCGCGCTCTTCCACCTTCGTCGGCACCACGCCTATCACCTGTCCACCTGCCTCATGGGCGGCTTTGGCCACACATTCCATGAGTCCCAGATTGGTGCCGCCAAACACGATGGAATGGCCGTTTTTTGCCAGTTCAGAGCCAAGTTGGCGCGTCATCTCGAAGTAGTCGGGGTCGAGATTTGAGTTGGCCGAGCAGAAAATGCATATCTTCATATCGTCAGTTTTTTAGTATTCAAAATGCTGATAGTCTTTCACCGTCCGCCAACTGCCGCCCCATTTGAATCCCTGCTCGATGAAGAGCCTGTAGCAAAGGTCCGTCTTGTCAATCTTGCAGGGGAAGTTCTTGGTGCGGTCGGCGTAGGCTCTGGCCGTCGATGGCTGCACATAGAGCGAGCCGTCGGCGCGTTTTTTCACATAGGGATTGTACAGGGTGTTGATGTCTACGGCCAGTCCTCGTGCGTGTTTCGACAGTGTTTTCGACCCTGCCACGACGCGATAGCAGAAGCTGCTTGTGTTGTTGGCGCGCATCTGTTGCTCGTCGTCGGCGTCGTATTCGTCGGGCAGCACCATTCGTCCGATGACATAGTGGGCATCGTAGAGCTTTCTGAAGATGCCGACGAGCTTTTGTGCGATGAGCTTGTTGCAGACCATCTCGCCCAGATGTATCTTGTTGTCGGTGCCCCAGTGCAGCACACGGATGTGGCGCAGGTCGTTCCGTCCGATGTACGGGTTCGGTTTGTAGGTCTTTCCCTGCATTCTCTGCCACACGCCGTCGGGAATCATCGTGGCGGTGAAGCAGCGGTTCAGTCCAAACTCCGTCACGGCCTTCTGGCTCACCGTTGTCCCGGCCTTCCATTGCGCCAGCGCTTCCTGCTCGCCCGTCGTCATGGCCTGTGCGGCCGTCATGGCCAGCAAGGCCACGGCGCACAGACAGGTCCGTCGGCCTGCAGCCCAGCCTTTCATCCTTGTCTTCACGTTTCCGAGCCATGCGTCTATGTACTTCATTTCCATGCCGTTATAAGCGTTTGAATGGTATATGGACGGCAAAAGTAAGCAAAAAAGCCGAGAAAACTGGCTTTCTGCCTATTAAAAATGGTGAAACGTGCTGCGTATCAGTGTTTTTTGATTACCTTTGCACCCGATTTTTATAGTAAACCCTACTTTCGAGGTTTGAGGAGTTCGGCAGCTGGAAGTTTGGCCGCAACGATGCGGCATGGCGGGGCGCAGGTGCGCAGACGGTTTTTCCCATTCACCGGACTCGGATGATAAGCGGACGTGACAGGTGGCTGAACTCCTGAAAGGCAGGGTCATTGCAAACTTTATTTATTGTTCAGTTTTGAAGACATTTGAAGAATTGGGCGTGAGCAGTGAGATACTGCGCGCCATTGAGGAGTTGGGTTTCGTCCAGCCGATGCCCGTACAGGAAGAAGTGATTCCCTATTTGCTGGGAGAAGGAAACGATGTGATTGCGCTGGCCCAGACGGGAACGGGCAAGACGGCCGCCTTTGGCATTCCGCTCTTGCAGAAGATCGACGCCACGAAGGCGGAGACGCAGGCCCTCGTGCTCAGTCCGACGCGCGAGCTCTGTCTGCAGATTGCCGACGACCTGCGCGATTTTTCCAAGTATATGGAAGGTGTGCGCGTGGTGCCCGTCTACGGAGGTGCCAGCATCGAACAGCAGATACGCGCCCTGCGCCACGGTGCCCACATCATCGTGGCCACGCCCGGCCGCCTCATCGACCTGATGAACCGCGGCAAGGCCGTCATCGACCGTGTGAAGAACGTGGTGCTCGATGAGGCCGACGAGATGCTCAACATGGGATTCTCCGACAGCATCAACGAGATTTTCGAGCACCTCCCACAGAACGGTGTCTCGTCGGAAATGACCGATGAAACCGGTGAAAACGAAGCCCCGACGGGCCACAACACGCTGCTCTTC
>JAEEGF012283329.1_pt1 | contig 21648 bp, 12 predicted proteins | sample 9134171 | NCBI WGS metagenome assembly JAEEGF01 (sample SAMN16246542, study PRJNA631951) | gut metagenome | biome: gut microbiome; feature: rumen; material: AP-attached | host: Bos | place: Iran: Karaj | collected 2018-10 | reverse complement strand
CACGGAGCGCCTGATGCACCTGCTCCCCCTCGCCGACTTCGTACCCGCCAGCGCAAAATGGACCTTCGGCGGCGAACCCAGGAAACAGGCCGCCGTATTCCTTTCCACCTTCGACCGGTATGAAAGCATTCCAGGACTGTTTTCCCGCTCAGGCAGCGAAGCGGTCATGGGCCTGGTCAACATCCTGTGCGACGCCGGCCGGTCGGTCACCCTCCTTTCCGAGCACGATCTGGCTGAGGCGGCGGATTACCCGGTCATCATCGTCCCCAACTTGCGTGTCGGGCTGGCCCCCGCGACGGTGAGCGCCCTGACGGACTATGCGAAAGAGGGCGGTTCGCTGGTCCTGGTCGGAGAAAAGACCGCAGAAGTCTTCGGATTGGAAGCGGAATCCGGTCAGGACCCGTGCATCAAACCTTGCGGCAAGGGCAAACTCGCCCGGATCCGTGAAGATCTGGGAAGTCAGTATGTATCCGGCGCCCGCTATGAACACCGCATGCGGCTGACCGGGATCCTGGACGGACTATATGACGCTGATGTCAAGGTCTCCCAAACGAACGGACCTTTGGAAATCGTAGATATGGTCAAGGACGGGCGGCGCCTTATCCAGCTGATCAATGCCGGAGGCCAGCATCATAACGTCAAGGTCCTGACTGAAGACCGCATCCCGCCGCTGACCGACATCGTCCTTGAAATCCGCTCCGACCGGAGGCCCAGGGCCATACGGCTGCAGCCGGAAGGACGGCGCTTGCGCTTCCGATGGAAGGACGGCGCAGCCTCCGTGGAAATCCCCAGGCTGGAGATCCACGGCACGCTGGAAATCATTGACTAGAAACCTATTTCAACTCCACCTCGATGCAGCAAGGGAAGGAATAGGAAAGGTCGTTGCGGGTAAAGAGCGTCGTGCGGCGCAGGGCCTCTGACACAGCCGGTTTCCCTTCGAACAAAGTCTTGCCACCGTGCAGGACGACAACCGGTTTCGACAGGTCTACCAGGTTGTCGTTCAGATAGATACGGACTTTGCTATAGTCGCATTCCCCGATCGTCACGGTATTGCCTGCGACATCCGCACGCAGGACGCTCCCCTTCTTTGCCTCGGAGAGCGGAATGCCCAGCCAGTAGAAATACTCCTTCATCTCATCACCCTGGCACCAGACCACCCGCCTGGGATAAGGATTGCGCACATACTTCGCCATCCACGGGACTGCCGCCGCATCGACACCATCCATCCAATGGGGTTTCCCGGCTACGATATGGCCTTCGTGGATGTAACCTTCCGGATCGGCGGCCTGCAGGGCATCCATCTCCGCGATACGCTCCGCACAGACCTTGTTGCGGTCATAAGCGCTGTCGTCGCCGCCGCACCAGATCATGAACGGCAGGTTTCGCAGGCTCAGCAGGGAGACGTCGCCCGGATGGCCGGCCATCATCGAAGCCGCGGCCCAGTGGTCCGCCATGCGGGGAGCTTCGCGCCACACGCCGTCTCCGCCGGCGGAGTAACCCATCAGGTACACCTTGTCGGGATTGACATTCAGGTATGCGACCGCCATCTGGATGATTGCCTCATAGAAGGCATCCGACTCCGGACGGAAGTGAAGGTCCCAGGTATTGGTGATGGCCCGGGGGCAGAGGTAGACGCCTTCGGCCGGCTGATAGAGTCTCTTCTGGTTGTCCCATTGCTGGTCATTTGTTTCCTTCGGAGCACCACCGCCGCCGTGGAGGGAAATGTACAACGAACGGCCATCCGCAGGCTGTTCGCCATAGATTGTCCACCAGATGGGCATCGTATTGGAACCTATGACCAGCTGATGGTCCCTGTATGCCGCCGCGAGAGATGTCCGAACGGAATCCCTCCACTGCTCCTCCACCGTGCTCAGATTGCGGTAGAAAGCCAATTCCTCTTCTTCGGAAGAATCCGTTTTGCCGGACGGGCGGTTACATCCCCATACCAGGGCCGTGGCCAGGATGGCCAGAATGGTCAGTAATCTTTTGTTCATATGCATGTTTTCTTGGATAGCCGTCTTCCGGAGCGTTCCAGAAGAGGGCTTGGATAATCGTTCCCAGTACGCCGATGGACAGCGTAACCACGAAGACGGCGTCCCAGCCGAGCTTGGGATTATCAGCCAGCACACCGAAGCCGAAACCGGAAAGGATGGTCGCCACATAAGCGATGATGCCGACGAAACCGTTGGAAGAAGCGGCCGCTTTCTTGGTCGCATATTTGGAGGCGCCGATCCCGCAGAGGCCGGAGACCCCATACACGAAAAAGGCGCTCAAGACAATCAGAACGGCATTCCACACCCAGGAAGCGCCCGCAGGAAGCTTCCAGAACAGGAACAGGCAGAGTGTGGACAGGATCGTGCAGATCGCCCCGCAGCGGAACACCCGGTGATGGAAGACCCGGTCGGTCACCCAACCCGCCAGGGCGGAACCCAGCACGCCGCCGACCAGTTCGGAAGCCGCCACGATGCTGGCCGCCAATCCGATTTCCAGCCCACGGTACTGTGTCAGGATCGATGTTCCCCAGTCCAGGATCGCAAGCCGGATGACATATACGTTGAAATTGGTCAGCCCGGACACCCACACATACGGATTGCGGTAAACCATGTGCATGGCGAAACGGCGGAATTCCAGGCCGGACATCTCTGCCTCTTTCTTCGCCTCCGCCTTACTGATCTCGCCTTTCTCGATCCGCTCCATCGCCTCAACCTCAGGGAATCCAAGTTCGGACGGCGTCTCCCGCAAACCAAAGTAAGTGATGATGGCGCCGACAAACGCGATTGCCGCCGGAATGACGAAACAAAGGTTCCAGGCACTGTATCCGAAGCGTGACAGCAGCCAGCCGCACAGGGCCACGACGGCTCCGGCACCCAGGGAATGGGAAGCATTCCAAAGGCTCTGCTTGGTCGCCAGTTCCTTCGGACGGAACCAATGCGCCATCAGGCTGGACACGGGCGGATAGCCCATCCCGTGGACATAGCCGTTGAGGACCCACAGGGAACCGATCAGATAGACCAGCCCGACCGTCGCCTTCCCCTCGGAGTCCAACAGGTGCATGAAACCGTTAAACTTGGGCGAAAAACTGATCAGCAGGTTGATTACGCAGGATAGAAGCAGCCCAAGGGTCATCATCCTGCGCTTATTGGCCCGGTCGGCGATAATCCCGTTGACGAAACGGCTGATTCCGTACACGATGCCGTTGGCCGTCAGGAAGGCACCCAACTGCGCCTTACTCAAGCCCAGGGTCGCCTCCATGGCCGGAATGGCCGTGCTGAAATTCTTCCGCAGGAAATAATAGCAGGCATAACCGATCATCAAAACGATCAGCGTCCGCCATTGCCAATACTGGAAAGACTTCTGTTTCATTTCCTTCTATTCGTATAAGTCCGGCGTTCCGGACCGACACCCGTGACGGTGATGCTTTTCCATTGCGGAGGAAGGGCGGCGGGCAGCTGGACAACGCCGCCATCCGTCAGTTCCAGACCGCAGAAACCATTGATAAACAGCTGTAGGAAGCCACCCAGGCCCGTCATGAAACAAGTGTCTCCATGGCCGGCCGTCTCACTGAACGCCAGGAAAGGACCATGCAGGTGGCCCTCCAGGCCTTTCTGATATAGTTCATAAGCCTTGGATCCTTCCCCCAGCCGGGCCCATTGCAGGGCCAGGATCGCCTGCGACATCGCCGGTCCATGCGGATGGATGCGGGGCTCATAAAACTCAAGATCCCGGCGGATCGCCTTCGGGTCGGTCACAACCTGCAGCGGATAAGCCAGCAGGTTGACATCCGCCTGCTTGACGGTCTGCCCCGCATACCCCTCGAACTCATCCGTCACGCCGTCAGGGCGCCGCAAAATCCGCAGCGCATCTGCCACCCGCCCCCATTCGGCTGCCTGTCCGGCTGCCTTCGTCCCGGCCGTGCCGCCGATGCTGCGAGGAGAGCCTTCCCCGGCTGCCCTCGTCCCGGCCGATCCGTTGATGGCGCGAAGAGAGCCTTCCCCGCCAGGGTTCTTCCCGGCTCTCCGAGTAGCGCGGCGGTCGGCCGAAGCATCAGTAGCCAGTAACCTCGCGGCAGATACCGCCGCACGCAACGCCACGATCGCCGAAGCATTCGTGAACGCATTATCCGTCACATGATGGGCGAACTCATCGGCCCCCACGACACCCCGGATCGAACAAGATCCGTCCGGATTCCACTCCACCCGGCTCATCCAGAACTCAGCCACCTCCCGCAGCACGGGCCAACCCTCGGAGCGCAGCCACTCGCGGTCCCCCGTCATCCGGAAATAATTCCAGATCCCGATCGCCACATCCGACGAGATATGGTGCTCGAAAGTCCCCGTCAGCGCATTCGTCGGGCATGACTCATCACCCGTATCATCGCTCTCCCAAGGGAACATCGCCCCCCGATACCCATAGCACGCCGCCTTGCGCAGCGCGCCGGGAAGCAAACGGGTGCGATAATCCACCATCGAGCGTGCGATATCCTGGTTCAGGAAAAGCATCGGAGGATACATCCAAAGCTCTGAATCCCAGAAAATATGCCCGCAATACTCGCGGTCCGAAAGCCCGAAGGGCGGAATGCTCGCAGCCCGCCCCTCCCGGGCGTTGGAATACAATTGGAACAGCGCCGCACGTGCAAAAACCTGCGCCTCCGGGTCGCCGTCTATGATGATATCTCCCTGCCATAGATCCTCCCAAAGCGCCTCATGGCGCGAAACCAGACGCTCCGGTCCTTCTCCCAAGCCATAGATGACGAAACGCTCCGCCTCATTCCAAGGGTCGGCGAAATCGGTCCCCGGCACCAGACTGCCCAGGATGTGGAAACGCAAGGTCTCCCCCGCCCGCAACAGCGTGTCCGCAGGCATCGTGCCCGCCTCGGTAAAAGTCGCGGCTGCCGCGCAGAGAAGTACTCCCCGCTGCGGTGTCTCACCCCGCAAGCGGCGGATCTGGAAACGCGACTCTTCTATCGGTTGCGTGATGACGCTGGAGTCCAACTGGACGAAGTTTTTCGGTGCCACGATCTGACCCTCCACACCCAAGCGGACATCCTGCAACGCGCGGACTTCGACGCTGACCAGGCCGGCGTAGGGAAGTTCGCGCAAAGCACGCAACTTCCAATCTACCACAGCCTTATCCCCGACGACAAAACGGTCGCCGAACCAAGCCCGGCGCATGTCCAACGTCTGGGACCGCTGCGTCACGGTCGAATCCGACACCGGCACCCCGTCGACCGACATCTTCAGAACAAAGGGGTTGGGACCTTGTGCGATACGGCTCACCCCATGCCTGCGATGCCCGTCATAGACATTCGACAGCATCACATCCTTCACGCCCATCGGCGCCTTCGTGGGCATCATCCCCAGGCATCCGTTCGCCACCGGTACGCTGAAATACCGGCTATCGAAGTCGGTATTGACGATGCTGAAGCCGGGCGTGCCAGGGCATTTTTGGATGCTTTCCCCGCCAGGGTTCATTCCCGCATCCGAAAATGCCCCGGAATACCCGGCCCCGGCCCAAACCGGCACGGCGACAAACGACAACAGGCAGCCGATCAAGCTGCCTGCCATCCTGCTATTCAGAGCCTTACGCATAAGCTAAACCTCCGGCGCCGTCCTGAACTCGCTCAAGAAGCGCATGTCATTCTCGAAATAATGACGCAGGTCATTCACCTGCCACTTCAGCATCGCGATCCGTTCCAGTCCCATGCCGAACGCGAAACCGCTGTACTTCTTCGAATCAATTCCCGACGCCTCCAGCACGTTCGGATCCACCATGCCTGCGCCCAGGATCTCCAGCCAACCCGTGCCCTTACACACGTTGCAACCCTTGCCATGGCAGATGTTGCAACTCACATCCACCTCCGTGGACGGCTCGGTGAAGGGGAAATACGACGGCCGCATCCGGATCTGCGTCTCGGGACCGAACATCTCACGCGCAAACAAGAGCAGCGCCTGTTTCAAGTCCGCGAAAGTCACGTTCTCATCGATGTACAAACCTTCGATCTGGTGGAAGATGCAGTGCGCACGGGCGCTGATCGCCTCGTTGCGGAACACGCGGCCCGGACAGACGACACGGATCGGAAGCGGCATCTTCTCCATCGTACGCACCTGTACGCTGGACGTATGCGTCCGGAGCAGGAGCGGATTGAGATGACCGGCTGACACGAAGAACGTATCCTGCATATCGCGCGCCGGGTGGTTCGGAGGGAAATTGAGCGCCTCGAACACGTGGTAGTCATCCTCGATCTCGGGACCCTCGGCTACGTCGTAACCGAATTTCCGGAAGATGTCCACGATCTGCTGACGCACGATCGACACCGGATGCCGGGAACCCAGCTCATAGGGATCGCCCGGCATCGAAAGGTCCTGCTTCGGACCCTCCTCGGAGGCTTCTCCGACGACCGAATCCTTCAACTGCTCGATCTTGGCTGTCGCACTCTGTTTCAGCTCATTCAGCGCCTTACCGAATTCCTTCTTGAACTCCTTGTCCAACTCGCGGAATTCGTCAAACAGGCGCGTCACTTCGCCTTTCTTGCCCAGGAAACGAATCCTGGCCTCTTCGACCTCTTTCTGGGTCTTGCACTTCAGCTCATTCAACTCGGCGACAATGCGCTCGATATCCTCTCTTTTCATAGGTGGATTATTTTTTCTTCTGCTCGGCGGCCAGTGCCTTCTCGGCCCGTTTTTCACGCATCTTCTTAGCCTTGGCGGCTCCATTCTTCAGGTACCTGGCCCGCTGTTCGTCATTCAGGATCCTGCAGTAAGACTGGTAGATGGCTTCCAGCCATTTGTCCTGCACCACCGTATAGGCCGTAGAATTGGACACTTTGGACTGGCGCAGCGCATCGATTTCGGCCGTCATCGCCTTATAATCGTGGGTCAGGGTCGAATCGATCATGAAAACCTGCCAGTCTGCCAGGTCCAGGACCGTGGTCTGCCGCTCAATCTCTTTATCGATGGCCTCGTACAGCTGCTTCTCCTGCTCCTCCGGGCTCAGGGGTCCCTGTGCGAAGAGCGTGAGGGTGGAAAACGCACAAATCGCCGCCATCAACGCGAACAACCTTTTCATACTCTTAAAAAATTTCTAGCTTTGTATCCTATGTGCGGATAACTCGCAAAATTAAACAAATAAAGCCAAAACAACAATATCGACCTATGAGAAGAAATCTGATCCTCTGCCTGCTGGTCTGCGTCCCGGCGTTGTTCTTTTCTAGCAAATCCGATGCCTGCACCAACGTGCTTGTCACGAAAGGCGCCAGCAAGGACGGTTCCTGCATGGTTTCCTATGCCGCCGACTCGCATTGGCTCTTCGGTGAACTCTATTTCCACAAGGCTGCGAAATGGGCGCCCGGCTCGATGCTCAAGATCACGGAATGGGACACCTACAAGCCTTTGGGAGAGATCCCGCAGGTCGCCGCGACCTACCAGACCCTTGGAAACATGAACGAGCACCAGCTCATCATCGGCGAAACGACCTACGGCGGTCGCGAGGAACTGGCGGATCCCAACGGCATCATGGATTACGGTTCATTGATTTATATCACCCTGCAGCGCGCCCGCACGGCACGGGAGGCGATCGAGACCATCGTCGCCCTGGCGAACGAATTCGGCTATCCGTCCGAGGGCGAGAGTTTCTCCATCGCGGATCCCAATGAGGTTTGGGTGATGGACCTGATCGGCAAGGGCAAGGACGAGAAAGGCATCGTATGGGTGGCGCGGCGCGTTCCCGATGGCTTTATCTGCGCCCACGCCAACCAGTCCCGCATCACGCGTTTTCCGCTGAACGACCCGGACAACTGCCTCTACGCCCCGGATGTGATCTCCTTCGCGCGCAAGATGGGTTTCTTCGAAGGTGAGGACGCCGATTTCTCTTTCCGCGACGCATACAATCCCCTGGACTTCGGCGGTGCGCGCGCCTGCGACGCCCGGGCCTGGGCTGCTTTCAACATCCTCTGCGACGGGCAGTTCACCTATCTGAACGAGGCCGGCGAGGAAGTCACCGCCCCTGCCACGGACTGGCTCGACTATGCGATGGGCTACGACCTCAAGGGAGAGATGCCGCTTTTCGTCAAGCCCGCACGCAAGATCAGCGTCAAGGATGTCGCCGACGTGATGCGCGACCACTATGAAGGCACCCCGATGGACATGCGCATCGATGCGGGAGCCGGCGGCAACGCCCTGCCCTACCGCTGGCGTCCGATGCATTTCAAATATGACGGCAAGGAGTACCTCAACGAGCGGGCCATCGCCACGCAGCAGACGGGCTTCTGGTTCGTCGCCCAAGCCCGCGGCTGGCTGCCCGATGAGATCGGCGGTCTAGACTGGTTCGGCTGCGATGATGCCGCAACCTCTTATCTCACACCGATTTACGCATCAACGCTCGAGGTGCCTGACTGCTTCCGCGTGGGCAATGGCAACATGCTGCATTACTCGCCGACCGCTTCTTTCTGGGTCAACAACCGCATCGCGAACGCCTGCTACAAGATGTATGACAAGATGGAGCCTTTCGTGCGTAAGGCCATCGATGACTTCGAGAACGCCCAGATGGAAGCCGTCGCCGCCCAAGATGCCAAGATGCTTTCCATCTATAACAAGAACGCCAGGCATCCCGGCGGCAAGCGCGCCATCCGCAAGATCCGCCGCGAACTGACCAAATACAGCGTAGAGACTGCCCAGAAGCAGTTCGGCAACTGGGTGAAACTGGAAGAAACCCTGCTCGTCAAGTTCATCGACGGCAACATCAAGGCCCAGGGTGAAGACGGCGAGTTCCTGCACAGCCAGTACAATGCCGGCACGCCCGATAAGCTCGAGCAGCCCGGCTACACCGAAAAGTGGAAGGAAGCCGCCGCCAAGGATAACGGCAAAATCCTGGAAGTCAGATAGCGCCCGCTCCGGCTGCGGGTGTGGGGAGTTCAGGGAGCCTTCCCCGGAAGGGTTCATTCCGGCTCCCTGAACTCCCCACACCTGCAGTTGACAATGCGACTATTTCCGGGATATCTTGTACGTCAGCCCCAGGCGGTCAATCTCGTCGATGAAATCCGTGCAGATGCGCACCTGATACTTCTTCGACTTGAACTCGATCTTATAACCCGTCTGCGGATCCATCACGAAAAGCAGCAACGGCGTCGGTCCCTGATACGATTTCAGCAACCGGACCAGATCCTTGCGGAATGACGCATCGATCTGTCCCGCCATCACATTCAACGTGATCGCCGACAAAGCGGACTCCGTCACGTTGCCCAGCAGCGCCACGTCACTTACCTTGAAGTCAAACGGCACAGTCTTGCCCTGCGCCCGCTCCTCCGGCTTCAGGGAATACCGCTCCCGGATCTCACCCTTCACCAGGATACTCGTGTGCAACTGGATCTTCGGCCGGAAATTCTCGTAATCTTTGCCGAACAGCGACATTTCGTACGGACCGCTGAAATCCTCCATCGTGACCCGCCCGTACGGCTTCCCGTTGCGGTTCGTAAGATCCTTCACGTCCGTCACGATACCTGCATACGCCACCTTCCGCGGCTTCTTTGTCCGGTCACATTCCTCGATCAGCGTCTCCAGACCCAGCAGTTCTCCGGTCGCGAACTGATTGATTTCGAAGCGGTAACGGTCCAACGGGTGGGACGAGATATACGTTCCAACCAGTTCTTTCTCCTTCTGAAGCAAAGTCAGCACATTCTCCTCATCCGGCGCTGCCGGCATCTGAGGCCGCACCGGCTTCATCTCCTCCACGTCACCGAACAGGGAACAGGAAGCATCCACCGTATCCCTGCGATACAGGTCGGCGTAACGCGCCAGTTCATCGATGAACAGTTCCCCGCTCGTGCCGGGCAGGAAGAACTGCGTCCGCTTGTAACCGAACGAGTCCAAAGCTCCGGCATAGACCAGGCACTCCAGCGCGCGGCGGTTGATGACCGGCACCCGCTCCACGAAATCATACACGTCCTTGTACTCCCCGTGGGCGGCACGCTCCGCCAGGATGACATCCACCACGTTCGAGCCGAAACCCTTGATGCCGCCCAGCCCGAAACGGATGTCGCCCTTCCGGTTGACCGAAAAATGCGAGACCGACTCGTTGACATCCGGCGTCAAGACATTGATCTTGTGCGACATGCAGTCGCCCATGATCTTCTTGATCTCGTCCGCCTTGTCCAGGTTGCAGCTCAGGTTCGCCGCAAAGAATTCGCTGGGATAATGGCACTTCAGCCAAGCCGTCTGATAACTCACCCAGGCATAACAGGTCGCGTGGGACTTGTTGAAAGCGTATTGAGCAAACTTCTCCCAGTCCTTCCAGATCTTGTCCAGCGTCTTCTCGGGATGGCCGTTCGCCATGCCTTGCTTCATGAACTTGTCCTTCAGCTCCATCATGACGGCGATCTGCTTCTTGCCCATCGCCTTGCGGAGCTTGTCCGCCTCGCCCTTGGTGAAGGACGCCAGCTTACGGGACAGCAGCATCACCTGCTCCTGGTACACCGTCACGCCATAGGTCTCCGCCAGATACTCCTCCATCTCCGGGAGGTCGTACTCGATCGGTTTGATCCCCTGCTTGCGGTCGACGAAGTCCGGAATATAATCCATCGGGCCCGGTCGGTACAGGGCGTTCATTGCGATCAGGTCTTCAAAGCGCTCCGGATGCAGGCGCATCAGCCAGCGTTTCATTCCGGGCGATTCAAACTGGAAGATGATCGTCGTGTCGCCGCGGCCATATAACTCATAGGTAGGCTTGTCGTCGATCGGAATCGCTTCGATGTCGATATCTTCGCCGGTGCGGTCCTTGATGTAGTTGAGCGTCTCATGGATGATGGAGAGGGTGATGAGCCCCAGGAAATCCATCTTGAGCATGCCGACGTCCTCAATGTAATGGCCGTCGTACTGGCTGGTCCAGACATTCTCGCCCGTTTCCTTGTCCACGGACAGGCAGATCGGGATATAGTCCGTCAGGTTGCCGCGCCCGATGATGGTCGCACACGCGTGCTGGCCGACCTGTCGGATGCTTCCTTCCAGCTGGCGGGCGTATTCAAGCACCTCCTTGTTGATCTCGGGGCCGCTCTCCAGCTCTTTCTTGAATTCCGGGACCAGGCGGAAGCAGTTCTCAAGGGTGATCTTGACATCCACATCCTCCATACCCTTCTGGAACCACTTGCCATCCCGCTCAAAAGACTTGAAGCCCGGCTTGAGCTCATCCAGTTTGGGGTTGAAGGGATACTCCTTCTCCACCCGCTCGCTCAGGCGGTCCGGGACCATTTTCGCAAGCCGGTTGCTTTCCTCGATGGAGACGTTGCTGATGCGGGCGACGTCCTTGATGGCGCTCTTGGCGGCCATCGTGCCGAAGGTGATCACGCGCGAAACGTGGTCGGCGCCGTAGCGGTCCTCGACATATTTGTGGGCCTTGACCAGGTCCTCGAAGTCAACGTCGATATCCGGCATGCTGATCCGGTCCGGATTGAGGAAACGCTCGAACAGGAGATTGTAGCGGATCGGGTCCAGATTGGTGATTTTCAAGCAATAAGCCACAACCGACCCAGCCGCCGAGCCACGTCCGGGCCCTACCATCGAACCCATTGCCCGGGATGCCGCGATATAGTCCTGCACAATCAGGAAATAATCCGGGAAGCCCATGCGGCAGATGGTCTTGAGTTCGAAGTCGATGCGCTCCGCCTGCTCGTCGGTAAGCGTATCCCCGTAACGGAGACGTGCACCCTCATAAGTCAGGTGGCAGAGGTAAGCCACGGACTGGCAGAACTCATCGCCCCGATAATTGCCGTTCTTGTCGTTGCGGCCCTCATCGATGACTTCCCTGTACTTCTCCAGATAGGCGTCGATCTCCTGCATGAACTCCGCGGGAAGCTCGAACTTCGGCAACACATGGTCGCGGTCGATCGAGTAACGTTCGACCTTGTCTGCCACTTCCAAGGTGTTCGCCAGCACTTCGGGATGGTCCGGGAACAGGGCGGCCATCTCCTCCTCGCTCTTCAAATACTCCTGCTGCGTGTAGCGCAGGCGGTTCGGATCGTCGATGAGCGCATTGGTCGTCAGGCAGATCAGGCGGTCGTGGGCCGGGCCGTCCTCCTTCAGGACGAAATGCGCGTCGTTGGTCGCCACAACCTTCACCCCCATCTCCGCGGCCAGTTCGAAGATTCCGGCATTCGACACCAACTGGTGCTCATAAACGTCGATCGGACCACCCGGCACTTCGGTCTTATGGAGCTGGACTTCCAGATAATAGTCATCGCCGAACACGTCCTTGTGCCACTGGATGGCCTTACGGGCCCCGTCGATGTCTCCGGCTACCAGCGCCCGCGGGATCTCGCCCGCCAGGCAGGCGGAACAGCAGATCAGTCCGTCATGGTACTTCTCGATGATCCCGTGCGTCACGCGGGGCTTGTCGTAATACTTACCCTCGATGTGACCGATCGAAACGATCTTGGAGAGGTTGCGGTAGCCTTCGTAGTTCTTGGCCAGGAGGATCAGGTGGTAATAACCGCGGTGTTCGTTGTCTTTGAGCCGGTGGTCATAATGCCGCGTGACATAGACCTCACAGCCGATGATGGGCTTGATATCCGGATACTTGCCCGCCACCTTGAAGAACTCCTTGACCCCGTACATGTTGCCGTGGTCGGTGATGGCGAGGGCCGGCATTCCCAGCTGGGATGCGCGCTTGAACAGTTTCGGGATGGCGGAAAAGCCATCCAGGATCGAATACTGGGTATGGACGTGAAGATGGACGAACGACATACCACAAAGTTATAAAAAAGCCCGGCTTCCCGAAAGGGAAACCGGACTGATTTATCAACAATTTTCAGGCTTACTTCTTGATGGCCTTCTTGGCCTCAGCCTTGGCGTTCACCTTCTTGGTCACGTCGTACATCACAGGGGTACCGATCATGATGGAAGCATAGGTTCCGATCAGGATACCGAGGATGAGGGCGACGGCCAGACCGCGGATGGACTCACCGCCGAAGATCGCGATGGCGAGCATCGGGAGGAGGGTCGACACGGAAGTGTTGACCGTACGGGTCAGGGTCGCATTCAGGGAACGGTTGACCGTGTCCTTGAAGTCGTCGTTCGGATGCAGGCCGAGGTTCTCACGGATACGGTCGAAGATAACCACGTTATCGTTGATGGCGTAACCGATGATCGTCAGGATAGCGGCAATGAAGGTCTGGTCCACGTCCAGGTTGAACGGCAGGATGCCGGAGAACAGGGAGAAGAAACCGATGACGATCAGGGCCGTATGGGCCAGGGAGACGACACCGCCCAGACCCCAGGTCCACTTGCGGAAGCGGATGGCGATGTAGGCGAAGATCACCAACAGGGCGAGGAGGACGCTGATGACGGCGGAACGCTTGATGTCGTTCGCGATCGTAGCGCCGACCTTGTCGGAGGAGATGATACCGTTCGGGTTCTCCAGCGTGGAGGTGAAGCTTGCGAGAGTGACAGGCTCTTTGAAGAAGCCCTTCAAGGCCTCGTAGAGCATGCCCTCGATCTCGGCGTCGACCTCGGAAGCATCGTTCTTATATTTATAGGAAGTCGTGACCTTCATCTGGCTCTCACCACCGAACTGCTTGACCTCGACGGAAGCGTTGTCGATCGTCTCGTCAGCCGCGGCGGCAGCGTTGAAGACGTCATTGACCTTGGAACGGACATCCTCAGCCGTGACGGGCTGGTCGAAGCGGACGACATAGGTACGGCCGCCGGTGAAGTCGACACCATAGGTGAAGCCCTTCGTGAAGATGGACACCAGGGAGATGAGGATCAGGGCGCCGGAAATGATGTAGGACCACTTGCGGCCGCCGAGGAAGTCGATGTGCGTGTTCTTCAGGAAGTTCGCGGTGAACTTGTTCTCGAAGGTGATGTTCTTGCCCTTCTTGATCCGGTCGTCGATGATCAGACGGGAGATGAAGATGGACGTCAGCACGGAGGTGATGATACCGATGACGAGGGTCGTGGCGAAGCCCTTGACGGGGCCGGAGCCGAAGAAGAAGAGGACGAGACCCGTCAGGAGGGTGGTCACCTGGCCGTCGATGATGGCGGAGTAAGCGTTGTGGTAACCGTCGGCGACAGCCTTGCTCAGGCCCTTGCCGGCCTTGAGCTCTTCCTTGATACGCTCATAGATGATAACGTTGGCATCCACGGCCATACCCAGGGTCAGGATGAGACCCGCGATACCCGGGAGGGTCAGGACGGCGCCGAAGGAAGCGAGCGTACCGAAGAGCAGCAGGACGTTGGTCAACAGGGCGACGTCGGCGATGAGACCGGCACCCTGATAGAAGAACACCATATAAATAAGGACGAGCAGGAAGGCGATCAGGAAGGAAATCAAACCGCTCCTGATGGACTCGGCACCGAGGGTCGGGCCGACGACCTGCTCCTGGACGATCGTCGCCGGGGCGGGCAGCTTACCGGACTTCAGGACGTTGGTGAGGTCAGTGGCCTCCTCGACGTCGAAGTTACCGGTGATGGAAGAGTTACCGCCGGTGATCTCGCTGTTGACGACCGGGTAGGAATAAACCGTACCGTCGAGCACGATGGCGATCTGGCGGCCGATGTTCTCCTTGGTCAGGCGGGCCCAGATGTTGGCGCCCTCGGCGTTCATCGTCATGGAGACGCCGGGCTGTCCGCCACGCTGCTGGCCGTTGTAGTCCACGCGGGCGTCGGTCACGACACCGCCGTCGAGCGGAGCCTTGCCGTCACGGGAAGAGGCCTTGATCGCGATGAGCTCATAGATGTTGGCGCCCTGGACGTACTCGGTGGGCTTGACGGACCACATGGGGCGGAACTCAGCCGGGAAGATGGCAGCGATCTCGGGCATTTCGAGATAACGCGTGATCTTGTCCATGTCGATCGCATTGGCGTAACCGATGCAGGCGCTGGTGTTCATCTGGGAAGGCTGGAGCAGGGCGAAGAGCGGGTTGGCCTTGCGGTAGTTCTCCGCATCGACGGACTCGTTCTGCTGCTCGGCAAGGACCTCGTCCACGACGGAACCTTCGGCGGGGGCGGCCTCCGCCTCAGCGGCAGGCTGCTCCACATCGGCGGCCATCAGTTCGGCCAGGCGATGGTTGGCCTCGACCATGTAAGGATAGATCTCGGCGAAGTTGAAGGTGGTCCAGAACTCGAGGGAAGCGGTGCCCTGCAGGAGGTTACGCACACGCTCCGGCTCCTTGACACCCGGAAGCTCGACCAGGATGCGGCCGCTGTTGCCCAGACGCTGGATCGAAGGCTGGGTCACACCGAAACGGTCGATACGGTTGCGCAGGACGTTGAAGGAGTTCGCCACGGCGCTCTCGGCTTCGTTCTTGATGACCGTCAGCACCTCTTCGTCGGTGGACTCGGGCTTGATCCGGTCGCGCATCTCGTAGGTACCGAAGATCTGGGCGAGACGCTGTCCGCCGGAGACCTCTTTCCACGCCTCACCGAAGAGGGTGATGTAATCGGACTGGGAGTTGACGCTGCGCTCCTTGGCCAGTTTGACGGCCTCCAGGAACTCGGGGGTCTGGTTGTTCTCGGACAGGGCCTTGACCAGGTCGGCGAGCTGGACCTGCAGCATGACGTTCATACCGCCCTTGAGGTCCAGACCGAGGTTGATCTCCTTGGCCTTTACATCCTTGAAAGTATAACCGAAATAGACCTTTTCCGCGGAAATGGAGTCCGTGTACCAGCGGGTCTTCTCAGCCCGGATGGAATCGAGGACATAAGCCTGGTCCGCGACGGCGATCTGGTCAAAAGCCGGGGAATTCTGGAATGCGGCAGCTATGTTCTCCGCATACTTGACAGCCTTCTTCTCCTGGAGACGGGTCACCAGCGTGAAGGAAAGCTGCCACAAGCAGGCCAAGGCCAGCAAGATGGCGACAAGCCTGATAGCACCTTTACTTTGCATACTGTTGTTTGTTAATATTTGTTATCGTTTCAAATCTTTCACTTTTGCCCAGTTAGGCAAAATAGACCGCAAAATTACTATTTTTTTCGGTACAAAGAAATTTTATACTACTATTTTCTTAATTTTGCACCTGCAAATCAGATGAAAACCCGGGTTACAAGCATATTCTCCCTCCTCGTCGCGGCCGCGCTCCTCTGCGCCGGGACGGCCTTGCGGGCCGGTGTCCCGCCCCTTTCGGACTCCCTCCGGAAGGCCTACGACTTCAAGGGAGCGGTGGCCTGGTGCGAGCGGATGATGAGCCTCGTCGACTCCACCCGCGTGGAGGAATACGAGCAGGAACTGATCCTTTCCCAGAACGGCCTCAGCATGACCCGCTACTGCAGCCAGCCCGAGGTCGTGGCCCGCTACCGCTTCAGCCTGGACGACTTTTTCCTCTTCTATCCGATGGAGAACCGTGCCTGGCGGCCCGTGCCCAATCCGCTGGACTCCCTCGCGGGAGACGGCCTGGTCCGGGCGATGTACGTCCCGCAGGACGCGACGGACATCTACTACTCCGCCCGGGACGCGGACGGCATACGCAATCTTTACCACACAACCCTGCGCGACTCCATCTGGTCCGTCCCCCGGCTGATCAACGAAGACCTTACCTCCTCCTCGGACGAGATCTATCCCTACGTGACCCCCGACGGCAAGACGCTCTATTTCGCCTCCAAGGGCCTGTACGGGATGGGCGGCTATGACCTGTACGTCTCCCAGTGGAACGAAAACACCCGCGACTGGGACGCCCCGGTCAACCTGGGTTTCCCCTATTCCTCGCCTTTCGACGACTTCCTGCTGGCCCCCAGCGAGGACGGCCAATATACCGTGTTCGCCTCCAACCGCGGCTGCCCCGCCGACAGCGTGTGGGTCTACGTGCTCGCCTTCGACAGCATGCCCGTGCGCACCGAGGTCGGGACCGTGGACGCCCTCAAGGCCCTTTGCGCGCTGACGCCGCAGGACGAGCATCCGGACGCCGGCCCCGCGATCCAGGGCATCCCCGAGGATGACAACATCCGCCGCTACGTCGCCGCGATGGACCGGGTCCGCCTCGTCCGCGACTCGATCGCCCGTTTCAGCACCGGGCTGGAAGCGCTGCGCGACCAGCTGAAAGAGGAAGCGGACGCCGCCCGCGCCGCGTCGCTCCGGGAGCAAATTCTGGCAGGGGAAATCGCCCTCCCGGCGCACCAGAAGCAGCTTTCGGCCGCCCTCAAGGAGCTCCAGCAGATTGAGATGGACTTCCTCTCCAGCGGCATCGTCATCGACCCGGACAAGCTCCGGGCGGAAGCGGAACGGGAGATGGTCGGCACCCCGTCCCATTACGTCTTCTCGAAGAACGAACCGGGACCCGCGCTGGACCTCGTCGTCGAGCAGCCCGAGCCCACTTTCGACTACTCTTTCAAGATCCTGGATGTCGGCCAGTTCGCCGAAGACAACACCCTGCCCGACGGCCTCGTCTGGCAGATCCAGCTGTTCGCCTCCGCGCGGAAAGCGACGGAACGCGAGCTGAAGGGCCTCAGCCCCGTCTTTTCGCGCCCCGCCAGCGGCGGCAAGACCGCGTATTCGGTCGGCCTGTTCCGGACCTACGACGACGCCCTGTCCCGCCTCAACAAGGTCAAGAGCCTGGGCTTCAAGGGTGCGGCCATCGTGGCCTTCCAGGACGGCAAGATGATTCCCGTCCCGGCGGCCCGCAAGCTGGAGTCGGCCGAGCCTTCGCTTTTCAAGGTCCGGATCTGGCCGGAGAACGGCGCATCCCTGTCCGAAGCCACCCTGAACGCCATCCACGCCTGTACCGACAAGGATATCATCCGCGCGAAGGAGGGCGCCGCCGTCGTCTATGAAGTCGGCCCCTTCGAAGACAAGGCGGAGTGCACCCTGCTGGTCACGGCCCTCAAGGAGGCCGGTGCGGACCGGGTCAGCGTTTCCCCCGCAGGCGAATAACACCCCATTTTTTTATACCGCAGTTTTTACTATCTTTGCGGCTCATTATGAAAAAGAAGTATTTACACCAGGCAGAGTCCTACCTTCCGCCCCGGGCGGAGGCGCTGCCTTTTTTAATCGGACAACCCATTCTGGACGGGTCTTCCACGTTGGATGACGGAGAGGACGACGGCGGATGGGGTGATGACATTTATTGAGGCCATGAGAAAGATATATTTATACCTGTCGATCGTGGCCGCCCTGGCAGCCTCCTGCGCCGTCCGGGAAGAGACCGAAACCCTGGATCCCGCCGACCGTTCCGTCCTGTTCGTCGCCCAGATGCAGACGGACGAGACGCGTACGGCTTTCGGACCGGGAGAAGACGGCATCTACCATACGAACTGGACCGCCCGCGACACGGCGGTCGCCGTATCCCTCAACCACGCCGAGCCCCGGGAAGCGCGCGTCGTTTCCGGACCGGACTACAGCTACGCGCATTTCCAGTATTCGACCGGCGTCCAGGCGAGCTCATATACCTTCCACCTGCTGACGCCTTCCTCCGCCGCAGAGCAGATGAACGCATCCCGCGGGGCCTGGCAGATCCGCATCCCGTCGATCCAGACGCCGTCGCAGGATTCCCCGGACGAGGCCGCCCAGATCCTGTCTGCCACAACCGGAACTCTGTCGCAGATCCCGTCCAAGCTGGGCGTCCGTTTCTCCCACGTCACCGCTTACGGCCGCCTGACCCTCCTCAATCTGCCCGAGGGACTGACCGTACAGTCCGTCACCCTGTCTTGCAGCACGCCTCTGACCGGCAGTTGGTATCTCCAGGCCGGAGAAGCGGGACAGACGCCAACCCTGGAGCCTAAGGAAGCTTCTTCCACCCTCGTGATCCAAACCGACCGGACGGAGAACATCTGGTTCGCCTGCGCGCCCGGCGACGTCTCCGGCGCCACCCTCAACATCATCGTCTGCACCGACCGCGGCACCTACGAGAAAAGCGTCACGCTGAAAAACAACCGCAGCTTCAAGCCCGGCCGTGTCGCCTCCTTCTCCGTGGACTTCACCGGCATCGTCCCCCCGTCCTCCGGCGGCACCTTCGTTCTCGTGACCGACGCCTCCACCCTCCGGGCCGGAGACGAGATCGTTCTCCTCGACAAGGATGGCACACGCGCCGTCAGCACTACGCAGAATGCCAACAACCGCGGAACCGTCGCCGTCTCGACGCACAACGGCATCCTCAACAATCCGGCGAGCACGGTGCAGCACTTCGTCCTCCGCGGCAGCGCCGGCGCCTGGAACATCCTGACCAGCCCCGGCAACCAATACCTCTACGCGCAGGAAGACGGCAACTACCTGCGCACCAGTTCTACGGCGACCGGTCTCTACAACTGGACCATCTCCATCGCCACGGACGGCACCGCCACGATCTCCGCACCCTACACCAACGGCAACTCGACGCGGACCATCCTGTACAACCACAAGAACGACAAGAACCTCTTCTTCTCGGCCTTTACCAGCACCACGGGCACCAATATGGACTTGATGTCCATCTACCGCAAGGAGGCCATCTACGTCAACCCGTACGAGACGGATCCCGTCCTTTCCCATGAGGAATACGGCGCCTACCGGAACGGAAACAACCGGATCTACGATCCCGACGTGGACCAGCTCTCCCGCGAATACACCGTGAGTTCCCACAAGCTTTGCTTCGCCATCCTCACGCCCTCGACCGGCACCATCCTGCAGATGGACGGCATCAAGACCCCGCCGCTCATGGGTGACTCGTTCACTCTACAGTGCAAGGAGTTCCAGGGTCTCTTCACGAACTGGTCCAGCAACTATTCCGTGAAAGTCTTGCGCGTGGACGGGCCGAAAGTCTGGCTCAGCGACGGCGAAGGCAATGGTTTCATCATTAAACAGTAAGGCCATGAAAAAGATATTCCTTTCCCTCATCCTGATCCTGGCCGCAGTCTGGACCCTTTCCGCCGCGCCCGCATACAAGGGACGCATCATCCGCACCCAGCCGGATGGCAGCACCATCGTCACTTATCTCCACGGAGACGAATTCGGCCACTGGGTGACCGACGAATCAGGCACCGTGCTCGAGCAGGACGAAGACGGTTGGTGGAGACCCTCCTTCTCCGTCTCCCCCCAGGCCATCAGCCAGCAGGCTGGCCTCCGCCGCGCCGCCGCCAACCGGCATCGCCGCGCCGCCGCCCAGTCCTCCAACAACTTCGGATCCCCGCTCATACCCGTCATACTGCTCGGATTCAAGGACAAGGCATTCTCCAAGTCCGCCAGCGATTTCGACGCCATGCTCAACAAGGAAGGCTATTCGGCCAACAGCGCCGTAGGTTCCGTGTACGATTATTTCAAGGAGAACTCCCAGGGAGCTTTCACCCCCCACTTCGAGGTGCTCGGCCCCGTACGGCTCGACACGACGATGGCCTATTACGGCGCCAACAATTACTGGGGCGACGACCAGCGGCCCGAGATGGCACTGGTCCACGCTGTCAAGAAACTGGATGACGAGGTCGATTTCTCACGCTACGACAACGACGGCGACGGACAAGTCGATTTCATCATGTTCTATTTCGCCGGCTTCGACGAAGCGCAGGGCGGCAGCACCAACTGCATCTGGTCCCACGCCTGGAGCCTTTCCAACAGCTCCAATGCCTGGAACCAGCGCGAATATGACGGCGTGTATATCGAGGACTATTTCTGCACGGCGGAGTTGTATGGAAGCTCGGGCACCCGGCAGTGCCGCATCGGCACGACCTGCCACGAGTTCTCCCATACCCTCGGACTGCCTGACTTCTATGACGCGGATTACAGTTCCAACGGAACGAGCGCCAATACCTATTCGTACGACCTGATGAGCGACGGAAGCTACAACGCCGACTCCACCACACCGCCCTACCTCAACGCGGAAGAAGTGTGGGAGATCGGATGGCTGTCCTCCATCCCGGAAATCACCGAAACCGGTCCCGTGAACATCGGAGCCGTCAACTATCCGGGCGCCAGTTCCTATTCGGCCCGCAAGCTCCCTGCCGCCACCTCCGGGGAATATTTCATCTTCGAAGTGCGCGGCGGCGAGCGCTGGGACGCCCCCCTTCGGGAAGGCATGCTGATCTACCACGTGGACCGTTCCAGCGGCCACATCAGCGCCTGGGACAACAACACTGTCAACTGCTACTCCTCCCACCCCTGCTGCTACCTCATCCCGGCGACCAATCCCACCTCCCTCTCCTACTTCGACTACCGGCAGGACGAGTTGATTTGGCCCCGGTCCGGCGTGACAAGCTATGTCCCGACCGACTGGAACGGCGCCAACACGGAATGGTTCGTGGACGGAATCACCTACGCCAACGGCCGGGCCTCCTGGGAGGTAAAGACCACCCGGTCGATGGAAGCGACGGGCTACAGCTACATCGCGGACCCGGGCGAAGGCAACTACCACGCCGGTGACAGCTTCCCGCTGACCCTCGTCGCCGCAACGGGCGACAAGGCCCCCGCCGGCACCATCCAGTGGTCCCTCGACGGCGACCCCGTCAGCGGCACTTCCGTCACCCTCCCGGCCGGCCGCCACACCCTGGAAGCCTCCTTCACGACCAGCAAGGGCACAACCAAGAAAATCTCCCTGGACCTGGACGTCCACTGATCTCCGGTCCCAGACAACGAAGAAGCCGCCCCGTTCTGATGTGACCCCCAAAAGTTGGACGGTTTAACATTAGTTACGAGGCCTTAGATTGGAACAGAGCTCGGTACTGCACCGGGCTCTTTCCTTTTAGCCTCAGTTTGATTCTATCGTTGTTGTAG
>JAEEGF011570403.1_pt1 | contig 21650 bp, 13 predicted proteins | sample 9134171 | NCBI WGS metagenome assembly JAEEGF01 (sample SAMN16246542, study PRJNA631951) | gut metagenome | biome: gut microbiome; feature: rumen; material: AP-attached | host: Bos | place: Iran: Karaj | collected 2018-10 | reverse complement strand
GCGTTCGCACGACGTCACTCCACTTCCTGTAGGTCGGGTAGTAGCCGTAAGACTGGTCGTACAGTTTGATCTTCACCTGGCGGCGGGTACCGGAAGAACCGTCACCATCGAGAGAAGCAGATCCTGCAGCACCCGAGATACGACGTACCGGGCCGGTGAATCCTGTTGCAGAATCAAGCCAGTACATCTCTACGAAGTACTTCATGCCGTCCTCGGGGGAGGTGCCCTTGACCTCAGCGAAAGCGTCCGTCAGGTCGAGGTCGCCCCAGTCGGCATCTTCGGCTGAAGAAATGACCACGGTCTTGCTCCAGCCGTTAGCCACGCCTGTACTCATCGCGCCCGTCATCTTCACCACGAGCTTGAAATTGTCATCTGGTTGCCGGATCTCCTCGACCGTTATTTCTTCGCTGTTTACATAGAATGCGGCGAAACTGACGAGAGGGATGGCCTTCGTTGCCGGAGCATCCCAGAGGATGTCTTCTCCGGCCAAGGCTCGGTTACAGTTGAGCCTGACGAATGCATTGTGAGCAGTCAGCTTGATGGAGTAGCCCAGAACGGTCTTACTCCTGAGATGTTCTGCCAGGATCTCCCAGGTGTGTTGTTGGGAATCGGAGAGCTGCTTGTAAGCCCGGGAGATCCGTGACAGCGTATTTCTTGAGACTATCTGCGAAGGAGAGGGCGCACCGGTAGGCCGAGGCTTCACGGTAAGAACCGTTCGTCCTTTCGATTGACGCGCCGTCACATCATTGGCGCTGCCAGAAAAGTCATTGAAGGCAATGGAAGGAGAGGCAATCATCGTATGCTACATTTTGTTCGTTCAAAACTTGTAGCAGCACTCAGATTCCTGAAACAAATTTAGTAAATTAAATCATTGATACAAAATTATTTACGCAGATATTTTACGTAAATATTCCGGCATAAACTCCATTATACACTATGCTATCCCAGCACAATAAAGTTATCCTGGCTAAGTATTGGATTCCTGACGATGCCGGGAACTTTCGCTATCTTCTCTTCTTAATGAGAATAACTGCACCGAGAACCAGCACTACAAGGGCTGAGAAAGCTAGCCAAATGGTCATTGATTTCGGCTCGGTTTTCGGAGCGTCGGCTTCGGCGAATGGGTCTTCGGGGCTGAGATACTTCCCCTCTGCGATTAGCGATAGGCAGTACTCCAGCATGACATCCGTCTGTCCGTCATCGCCCTGCATCACCTCATATCGTGACAGCGGCAGCGGATAGTCGGGTAACAGCCCCCGTCCCGCTGGCGTCCGAGCGGTTACCGTTGTATCGAATACGAGTTGGACCATCGGAATTCGAATTGTCTGTAGGCTATTGGGCAAGCGGATGTCGGCGAATTTCAAGGCGGTCATAAAGTGATAGCCGCTGCCTGTTTCGCGCCCGACAGAAACTCCACGGCGGTTGCGGATCAAAACTGACGGGAACAGCGTAGCTGCAGAATAGCTGTGCCCATTGGTCAGAACATAAATCCTTCCTCCATAATGCACTTCAGGGTCGGGCATCACGACGGAACAGGTCTCTATCGTATCCTCACAGAAAAAGCCGTCTTCGCCCTTGCGAGGCTCATATTCCGGAAACATCTCCGTATCAGCTGAGTAGTTGAGACTGTATCGCAGGACATCGATACATCCCTGGTTCTTCACCCGGTCGTACCCTCCCTTCTGCCGTTCCATGGGACTGTCGGTCATGCACGAGAGCAATTTCATTAGGACCTTGACGTCCCCTCCGGCATTATTGCGCATATCCACGATCAGGTTGGGCAGGTCGCAGACTGCCAGCGAATCCAGGGCTGCCTCCAGTTGGACATCATTCAGGTCGAAAGTCCTTAGCGCAAAATAAGCCACGGAATCACTGAGCCGCTTCATCTCAAAAATATCGTCTTCACTCCGTTTCTTATTCAGCACAGACCAGTAAAAAACACGCCGGTATGTCTCGCCAATCTTATACGGTCGGGTGCCTTTTTGGAACGGAACCAGCGCATGGGACCCGTCCGAGAATTCGACGTCGAGCTTTCGCTCTTTATCTTCTCCAAGATGCATCGCTGAACCAAACTGGCCGAGCTGGACCTTCTTTTCGGGCAGGGTGCTCTCTATCCCCACGTCATACAAATAAACAAAAGAATCGAACCGATGGGCATACTCCTCCGCTGGAATGCCATCGACACGAGCGACTGTCCTGCCTTCATATTTCGTATAGGCCTCGTTGGCAAGCAATACGCTTAGCGTATCGTCGCACCACATCATGTAGAAACCCGGAAACTTGCCGGAACCGACACCCGGTACAGGATCTTTGTAACGGTAGATATGGCTGTCCGGAAAGTCCGATAGGATCCTGTTCAAGATATTCCTAAAAGGGGTTCCGGGATCCATCGGCTCTTTGATAGTCTGCCGGATGGAATCCATATAGGCGTGGAACGTTGCTTCCGGCATGTGTGCCTCCAAGGAAGGATACAGGTCACAGAAGGCGGATTCCAGCACCGTGAGGTCCTCCCGCAGTTTTTCCACAGGCATCGGATTCTCCCGGGTGAGCCTGCCCGGAGCGACGAAAGACGATGCGAGCCCGAACGGGGTCATGGGGTCCATGGCTTTGCCGTCACGGCCGGAGATGGATATCTTCAAGGACGGCTCCTTGAATGCCTTGTATGAATATGCGAACTGGCCAAGTGTATCTCCGGCACAAACCTTTTGACCTGTTTTGAAACGGATATCGCCACTCAACCCACTGATGTTAAGCCTGCTGCCGTCTTTCAATGCAATGGCTATGCTGACATTGTTGTATTTCGGGTCAAGTCCTTGCTTGAAATCGGTCGACCGGATATTTTCGTCGAGCGTCATGGCAGGATCAAAAGAACCGTATAGCAATGAGTTCAGATCGTTCATATAGATTACGCCGATGCTTTGTATGACGCCATCGGCGGGCGACACGACCCAATCGTCTTCCGATCCCCCGATGAAAAGGCTCCCGAAGTTGAGTTGTTGTTCGAGATATTCCTGCGGCTTGCAAAGGATATCTGTTCCCGTCTCCTTGTCCGCCACCGGCCAAAGCATCGACTGGGCCAAAACGGCATGAGGCAGCGCAATTAAAACAATAACAATCAGAAGGTTTTTCCGTCTCATAACTGAAAGCATCCGTGATTCTAAAGACAAATATAGAGCAATTTTCGCTATTTCCTATAAATATTCGGAAAATTGATAAGAATTTTCGGAACAGATTTTCGAATCTCATCAAGTCACGAAAAGCCTCACGCAGTGCAAAACCACATTCCGTGGCCCGCCACATGCCGCAACCATCGTCACACACCCCATAGAGGAGAATAGAGTTTAGTAGAATAAAAAAAGTTCACAAACTCGCATCTTGTGAACGAATTTGTGAACGATTTCTATAACTGCTTGATTTTCAAGCGAAACTGCGGTGAGTGAGGGATTCGAACCCCCGGTACGGTCACCCGCACACCTGTTTTCGAGGCAGGCTCCTTCAACCACTCGGACAACTCACCAGGGTAAACAACCTCTCTCTTGGTCTGGATGACTGGACTTGAACCAGCGACCTCCTGGTCCCTAACCAGGTGCGCTACCAACTGCGCCACATCCAGAAGTGGACCGCAAAGATAGAAATATTTCGGTTTGTTTTCAAATTATTTTTCAAAATCATTTTTTTGTCGCCCTGAACGTAAAATGGAGAGAATCGGCGGGGTCTAGACGGCCGATACTTTCCCGGCCATTTTGAAGAAAAGGCCCGGGAACCACTTGTAGGCAAAGCAGGCGATCATTTCCTTGCCGCCCACGCGCACCTGACGCTTGCCGCGCACGATGCCGTCGACGCATTTGCGGGCGCATTGGTCGACGTCCATGCCGCCGGCCTGGCCTGGATCCATCTTGCCGTGTGCCTTGCCGTCGCCTTCCAGCGCGCTCAGGCTGATGGGCGTGTTGATGCGTCCCGGGAACAACAGGGTGACTTTCAGCCCTGTTTCCAGCTGGAGCGCCTCGAAATAGCCCTTGAGGGCATGCTTGGCGGCGCAGTAAGCGGAGCGTTGCGGGAATCCGAAAAGTCCGGAGATCGACGAGGTGGCGGCAATGTGGATGTCTCCGGCCCATTTGCCGGCTTTGTGCAGGGCCTTGGCCAGATAGACCGGGGCGAAGAAATCCACCTCCATGACACGGCGGTCCACTGCTTCGGCGGTTTCCAGGGCGGGGGAGCGCTGGGAAATGCCGGCGTTGAGTACCAGATAGTCGAGCGGGCGTGCCAACGTCGGAACAAAGGCGTCGATGGCCGGATAGTCTGTAGTATCGGCTTCTACCAGCCGGACGTTGCCGGCACCGAGCTGTTGGCATGCGGTCGCTACTTCTTCCAGACGCTGGCGGTTGCGGGCCAGCAGCACAAGGTCGGCGCCGCGGCGGGCGAACTCCCGGGCGAGGGCGGCGCCGATCCCCGAGCTGGCGCCGGTGATCAGCGCCAAATTTCCTTTCATTGCTTCCATGCGCTAAAGTCGATTTCGCTCCGCCGCACGAAAGTGTCGGGCAGAGGCATGTCGTAAACGCTGCTCCGCAGCAGCTGACCGTATTCTTCAATGGACGCGCAGGCCTGCTGCCGCGCTGTGGAAATGATTTCCCCGATGCCGAGGCGGACGTCTTTTCCGCGTTTGTTGTCCAGTTCCCGGCAGAGACGCACCAGCCGTACCCTCCAGTCAATCAGGCCGAGACGGTAGAACAGCATCGAGTTGCGGTCGAAGAAGCGTACCGGGATCACGGGCACGCCGGCTTTTTGGATGAGCCGCAGCACGGGTTCCTGCCATGCGCGGTCGCGTATGCAACGGTCCTTCAGGCTGAGGTCCGACACGGCACCGGAAGGGAAAAAGCCCATGGGGTGGCCTCCCCGCAGATGGGCGAGGGTCTCACGGACGCCGTTCAGGCTTTCTGCCCTGGGCCCCGTCTTTTCATTGCCCGTGGGGATGACTTTGATGAAATTGGGTGACAGTGCCTGGACATGGGCCAGGATCTGGTTGACCATCACCTTGTAGTCGGAGCGGATATGGCCGAACAAATCGACCATGATCATGCCGTCGATATGGCCGTACGGATGATTGCTGACAGTAATGAACGGACCTTCCGGCAATTGCTGCAGCCGCTCGGCATGGCCGACTTGGTAATCCACGCCGAGGTCGCGCATAATGCCGTCGGCGAAGTCCGGCCCCAGATGGTGGCAGTTCTTGTCGTAGAGGGTGTTCGCCAGTTCGACGCCCGACACACGCATGAGCCGCTTGATCAGGATGCCGCCGAATCTGCTGTCGAGTTTTGGCAGCAGACGTTGGGCCTCTTCTACGCTGATGACGGGCATGGGGGCGACGGATCGGGTCTATTTCTGTTTGTCCTTGCGCTTGGGCAGGGGATCGATCTTGGCGTAGTAACGCAGATCCTTGGAGATGGTCACGAAGTAGATGATGACCAGGATGGCCAGGATCACCAGGCCGGGATAGTCGAGGGCGTGGAAATACAGGGTCTTGCCAAACACGACGAAGACGCGCTCAAACTCCTGCCAGGGCTTGATGAAGATCAACAGGGTGTTGAGAATCATAACGATGATGCGGAACTCCGTGGGTCCGAGGCCGGCATAGGTCAGGTTGAATTCGGAGCGCAGGTGCGCATTCATGCTGACGTTGAGGGTGAGCTGCAGATAGACGATCAGCGCGGCCATGGCCGTGTAGAGGTTCATGAAGGGGGAGAGGCCGATGCCGATGAACATCATGGTCTCGTTGATGCCGTCTACGGTATGGTCGAGGTAGTAGCCGTAGATGGGCCGCTGGGTCTTGCGGACACGGGCCACCGTGCCGTCGAGCGAGTCGCCGAACCAGTTGACAAAAAGTCCGAAAGTGCTGAGCCATAGCCAGTTTACGCTAAAGTTCGAAAGAATGTATCCCAGCATGATCAGGAAAGATCCGAACACGCCCAGCCAGGTAAGCTTGTCGGAAGTGACCCATTGCGGCATCCGCTCGGCCATCCATACAAGCGCCTTCTTTTCTGCTGCGTTGAGAATGGAAGTCTGTATTCTTTTGGCTTGTTTATCCATGTTTAATGCTTTTAGCAGAAAACAAAGATAAATAAAAAACTGTAACTTTACGCTATGAAACGAATCCTTCTTGTTGTGCTGACCCTGCTGGTAGCCGGGCAGTTCTCCCTGGCGCAGGATGCGCCCAGAATGATGACCATGGAACAGGCGGTGCTGGGTACGGGCCTGCGTACCCCGGTGCCCATGACGCGCTGGACCGGTGACAAACAGGTCATTGCGCTGGTCGACAGCCCCCGCGGCATGATGCCGCCCATGGGGCGCGGACCCCGCCAGCAGTTCGCATACACGCGTGGTAACAATCTCTATTACAAGGACAAAGCCGGCGTGGAACACGCCATCACGGCCTACGATGACCCCGGCATCGTCTGCGGTACGAGCGTCAGCCGCAACGAATTCGGCATCAACGGCGGCATCTTCGTCTCGCCCGACAGCAGCAAGATCGCCTTCTACCGCAAGGACGAACGCGCCGTGACCCTTTTCCCGCTGCTCGACATCACCACCCGCACCGGCACGCTGCGCGAAATCCGCTACCCGATGAACGGCATGGCCTCCGAGCACATCGCCCTGGGCGTGTATGACATCGCGGCCGGCACGACCACCTGGATGGACGTCACTGACTTCGACGACGAACGCTACCTGACCAACATCACCTGGGGTCCGGCCAGCGACAAGATCTATATCCAGGTGCTCGACCGCCCGCAGAAGCATGTCCATCTGAATGTGTACGATGCCACTGACGGCCGTTGCCTCGGCACCCTGCTTACCGAAGAGAACAATAAATGGGTGGAACCTGAGCAGCCCCTGATCTTCCTGGAGAGCGATCCCGACCAGTTCCTCTATTTCACCGACAACCGTGACGGCTACAAGAACTACTATCTCTGCTCGGCCAGCGGCAAGTTCGCCCCGAAGCGCCTGACCAACGTGGACGCAGACTGCCAGTTCGTGGCACAGCGCGGCAGATACATCTACTATTATTCGGCAGAAGTATCGCCCGTGGAGCGGCACCTCTTCCGCGTCGACACCAAGACCGGCAAGATGCTCCGCCTGACCCGCGATAAAGGCTGGCACAGCTGCAACGTCTCGCCCGACGGCAAGTATTTCTCCGACAGCTACACTTCACTCGGTGTGCCGACCGTCATCAAGTACGGCACCACCGACGGCAAGAAGATGGAAACCCTGTACGAGTCGCCTGCCGAGAACCCGCTGCTGACCAACTGCAAGATCGAGATGGGCACGGTCAAGAGCGCCGACGGCCAGTACGACAACTGGTACAGCATCGTCTATCCGCTCGATTTCGATCCTTCCAAGAAGTATCCTGTCATCCTTTATGTGTACGGCGGTCCGCACTCCCAGCTGATCACCGACAACACCCGCGGCGGCATGTCGCTCTGGGACATCTACATGGCCCAGCATGGCTACATCGTCTTCACGATGGACAACCGCGGCACGCCGAACCGCGGCGCGGCCTACGAGAAATCCATCCACAAGCAGTGCGGACAGGTGGAGATGGCCGACCAGATGGAAGGCATGAAATGGCTGCTCTCGCATCCCTGGGCGGACAAGGACCGCGTGGGCGTGCACGGCTGGAGCTACGGCGGCTTCATGACCATCTCGCTGACGGTCAACTATCCCGAGGTGTTCAAGGTGGCGGTGGCCGGCGGTCCGGTCATCGACTGGAAATGGTATGAGGTGATGTACGGCGAACGCTATATGGAGACCGAGGCTACGAACTCCGAAGGCTTCGCGAAGACCTCGCTCATCCCGCGCGCCAAGGACTTGAAGTCCAAGCTCCTGATCTGCCAGGGCGCCATCGACGACACCGTGGTCTGGGAACACAGCCTGAGTTTCGTGGAGGCCTGCATCAAGAGCAACGTCCAGGTCGATTACTTTCCGTATCCGACCCACCCGCACAATGTCCGCGGCATTGACCGCGTCCACCTGATGGACAAGGTGACGATGTATTTCGAAGACTACCTGTAGCAGCGGCATGAAGGACGACCGGCAAGCGCGCATCCTGCGGGGAACGACCCTGGTCTGTGTGGTGGCTTTCCTGGCCGCCGCAGCCCATGTCATGCTCCTGTTCTCGAGCTTCCTCTACAAGTTTCACGCAGTTTCGCTCTTCCAGGACACCTGGCCCTGGCTGGCCGCCCACTTCGAGAAGCCGGCCGCCCTGTTGCTGTATGCCGGCCGCTTCCTGACCCAGTTCTGCTATTATCCCGTCGTGGCGGTCATCCTGCTGCTGTCGCTGTATGGATGGATTGCCTGGCTGTGCTACTGGTTTTTCCTGCGGGGCAGCCGCCTGCCGGTCCTGGCGCTGCTGCCGGTGCTGGCCCTGTATCTGGCATTGATGCGCATGGGCTATGGGGTGCTGATGTTCCGCACCGATGCACTGGTCTTCACCGAGCCGCTGGGACTGCTTGTCGCGCTCCTGTTGTTCCGGCGGGTGCAGGCCTGGGAAGGCAAGGCACGCTATGTGGTAGCGTTGCTGGGTTACCCTTTGTTCGGCTGCTATGCCTTGCTGGCGCTGCTCATCCACGCCGCCTGGTCGCTTTCACACGAAAAGGGGAGGATGCGATGGCTCCGCTCGCTGGCCGACCTGCTCTGCATCGCCGTGGCCCCCTGGCTGGAATACCGGCTCTTCTACAACCATAGCGTGCTGCGCTACATGTGGTTCCAGGGCACTCCTTTTCTGGATTATGTATCGAATCCTTGGGAACTGGTTCCGCTCGTCGCCGCCGGCTTGCTGCTGGTTCTTTTTGCCTTGCTGAAACCCCGGTTCCGAACAGCCCGTTGGTGGCAGACGGCCCTGACGCTGCCAGTAGGCGTGGCGGTCGTCCTTTGCGTGTACCTGCTGCCGTACCGCGATACACTCTTCCACCGGCAGATGGTGGCCGAACGGGCCATCGAGCGGGGCGACTGGGCGTTGGTGGCCGACAAGACATGTCCGCTGCCGGTGACCAACGATATCCTGGTGTCCTACCGTAACTGTGCGCTCTATGCACAGGGATGCCTGGAGCGCGATTGCATGAAATATTCGTTCCGTACGATTCCCGTGATCGTCGGCAACCGGGAGTATTCCTCTTCGCTGCTGGCCGGTCCTACCATTTTCTTCCACTCAGGCCTGCTCAACTACTCAGCCCGCATCTCCTCGGAGATCAGCCTCTATGCCAACTATGCGGTGGAACGCTGGAAATACCTGGCCAAGGTGGCGGTGTTCAACGGCGAAAGGGAGCTGGCGGAAAAATATCTGGAAACGCTGGCGCACACCACGTTGCACAAGGGCTGGGCACGCCGCTACCGCCAGTATCTCGATGATCCGCAGGCCCTGGCGCAGGATCCGGAATACAAGTTGCTCGCCCCGTTGCAGGATTATGAGGAAAAGCGATGGATGCCCAGCGACAATGCGGCTTCCAACGTGCTCCTGTTCTATCAATATGTTCCCGGGAACAGCCCGCAGATGCAGGAATGGAACCGGGCGGCCCAAATGATGATGTCCCGTCCATGAAACGCCTGATTTACATCCTTCTGCCTGCTCTGCTGCTCGGCGCCGCCTGTACCCGGGTGCCGCAGGACGCCTTGCCTGCCGAGGTGCCTGCACGCATCTGGCCCGACTACAGCGGGATAGCCGTTCCCTGCAACATCGCTCCGCTTAATTTCCACATCGAAGATGAGGCGCAGGCTTATTGCTGTGTGGCCCGTGGCGAGAATGGCAAGGCCATCGTCGTCAAGGGCCGCACAGCCCGTTTTCCTTTGAAGGAATGGCATGCCCTGCTGGAGGCCAACAAGGGCGGGGAGATTTGCTTTGATATCTACGAGAAACGCGATGGACACTGGTATGCCTGCCCGCCCGTTCGCAATTTTGTGGCTCCCGATCCGATAGACCGCTACCTGAGCTACCGCCTCATTGAGCCTACCTACGGCATGGCGGGGTCCATGAGCATCTCGCAGCGCGACCTGTTGAACTTCCAGGAGAAAGATATCTTCAACAACCAGCTGGACTACGACCGCATCGACGGGCAGTGCATCAACTGTCATTCCTTCCAGAACTGGCACGCCGACCGCCTGCAGTTCCATGTCCGGCAGAAAGACGGCGGGACGATCATCGCCGACCACGGCGAGATCCGCAAAGTCAATCTCAAGGCCGACGGTTTCCTTTCTCCCGGTGTCTATCCATCCTGGCATCCCAGCGAAAACCTGCTCGCGTATTCGCTCAACAGCACACGGCAGTATTTCTATGCCAAAGGTATCGACAAGACCGAAGTCATCGATTCCGACTCCGACATCATTCTCTACGACCCTGCCGCCAACCGGGCTACGGTGGTCGCCGCCGACAGCCTGCAGCTCGAGACTTTTCCGTACTGGTCGCCCGACGGACGGACGCTCTACTATGCTTCCGCCGATATCACGCAGCTGGCGCCCATGCGCGAATACTATTATGGCCCGCATTATGATGAGCTGAAATACAAGCTGATGCAGGTACCATTCGATCCTGTCACACGTCGTTTCGGCACACCGGAAGTCTTTTTTGACGCCGCCGCTCTCGACTTGAGTGCCACCTTCCCGCGTGTTTCGCCCGATGGCCGTTACCTGCTGTTTACGCTGGCTTCTTTCGGACAGTTCCATATCTGGCATCGCGATGCCGATCTCTATCTTGCCGATCTGGCTGACGGCTCACTGCGCGAGCTGGAGGAAGTCAACAGCGAAGAGGTCGAAAGTTACCACAGCTGGTCGTCGAACGGCCGCTGGATTGTCTTTTCTTCGCGCCGCGACGACCGGACCTATACGCGGCTCTATCTGGCCTGGTTTGATGCCCAAGGCCGCGCCCACAAGCCTTTCCTGCTCCCGCAACGCGATCCGCAGCAAAACCTCAGGCTGTTCAAGTCGTACAACATTCCCGAGTTTACGGTCGATCCCGTGAAACTTGCTCCCAAGGATTTCCTGAGCGTCCTCCAAGGCCCGGCCGTTCAGGCTGAATGTCAATAAAAAGGGCGGTCCTGAACGGGCCGCCCTTTTTCATTGTATCGGATCCGATATCTGCGCGTGGACCGCGGACTCGCGCCCAACACGGTCTGGGGCTACATGATCACACTGAAGCACGTGCTGGGGCTGGCGAAACGCGAGCAGCGACTGAAAGGCGACCCTTTTGCAGGCTACGTCAACAGCTACACCCCTGCGGCTCATCTAAAAATACAGGGACGCCGCGCCGGACGGCCGACTGTTCCCCGTGCCCAGCAACAACTGCTGCAACGAGCATCTGCACGAACTGAAACGCCGCTGCGGCTTCCGGACACACCTGACCTTCCACGTAGGCCGCCACACCTTCGCCACCCTGGCCCTCAACCGCGGCATGCCCATCGAAACCCTCAGCCGCATCCTCGGCCACACCAACATCCGCACCACCCAGATCTACGCCCGCATCACCAACCAGAAAATCAGCCAGGACATGGCCGTCCTGGCTGAAGGGCTTTCGGAAGTCGAGGGCGAATTGCTAGTACAGATTTGAGGGATCGTAGTTGTCCCAAGAGGAGCGCTGGCGGAAGGGGTCGTTGTAGGATTCGTCGATTTCGAGATGGCGGGCGTCTCTGACCATCTTGTCGAGGAACCAGCGGAGGTCGTCGTAGTTGGCGAAGTAACGGGCGGCGACGGTATGTCCTTCGTCCTGGAAACGGATGATCTTGTGGGGATAGTGGCGGTCCTTGAACTGTTTCGCGATACGGTCGGAGCCGTAGAAACCGGTGCCGAAGAATTTGATCTGCTTGTAGGGAACCAATTTGTCGGCCGTGCCGTGCAGGAAGAGGGTCGGTGCCGGCATGTCATGTTTGTATTCCAGGCCTTTCCGCGAGAAGATGGCGCCGGCGAACGCTGCTACGCCTGCATAGCGGAAGCCTTCCGGGAGATAGCGCTGCGCCATCTCGGTCCGGTTGCAGCGCTCGAAATCGCACTGCAGCGAGGCGATGGCGCCGGCACTGCTGCCCACAAGGATGATTTGATGGGGATCGACGCAGAGTTCCGGAGCATAGTCGAGCACGTAGCGGGTGACTTTCATCACGTCTTCTGCTGCCATCTGCACGGCTTGTTCAAGCGGCTTGACCATCGAGGCGGGGCCCTTGAATTTCACGCCCTTCAGGCCCAGCCGGTAGTCGGTAGCCACCACTACGTAGCCGTCGTCGGCCAGCATCCGGCAGAGCCGTCGCGTTTCGAAGTTCCGCTGGTTGTTCATGATAAAGCCCCCGCCATAGGTAAAGAGGATGCAGGGGTGTGTTTCGGCATCGTCGTTCGGAAAATAAAGGTCCATCTCGAGCGCCAGGGTATCGTACTGGGCGAAGGCAATTGATTCGTCTGGCTTGCAGCGGGTGCTATCTATGGGGGTCTGTTGCGCGTGGAGGACAGCGCAGAGGAAGAGTGCCGATAAAAAAGCTAAAAATCGTTTCATGACAAGAATTTAGATTTCAAATATAAGAAAAGATTCCTAAATTTGCATTTTATAGCAAATATGGCTTAAATCTAACACACTATAACTAAATCGTATAAAAAATGGCAGAAAAACTGTTTACTGAATTTCCTCCTGTTACGACAGAACAGTGGGATGCGGTAATTATCAAGGACTTGAAGGGGGCCGACTACGAGAAGAAACTCGTATGGAAGACCCACGAAGGTTTCCCGGTGCGCCCGTACTACCGCGCCGAGAACCTGCCCGACATCAAGTCACTGGGCGAGATGCCCGGACAGTTCCCGTTCGTCCGCGGCATCAAGAACGACAACAACTGGCTCACCCGCCAGGACATTTGCCTGTGCGAAGGCATCGAGAAGGCAAATGCCGAGGCCCTCGACATCCTCAACAAAGGTGTCGAATCGCTGGGCTTCGTCCTGGGTGAGAAGAAAGACCTCTCCGAGGCCGAGATGGCAGCCCTGCTCAAAGGCATCTGCATTCCCGCCGTGGAGATCAACTTCCGCAAGTGCTGCCCCAAGCACAGCGCCGAGACCCTCAAGAGCTTCCTCGCCGTCGTGAAGAAGCAGGGTGTCAAGCCGGAAGAGGTCCGCGCCTCGTTCGATTTCAGCCCGCTTCACCGCCTGACCGTCAAGGGCAACTTCTGCGAAGACAAAGCCTACGGCTTCCTCGCCGACGCCATCAAGGCCGTCGCCGACTTCCCGAAGATCAAAGTCATCAACGTCCAGGCTTATGACTTCAACGACGCAGGTTCCAGCCTCGTGCAGGAACTCGCCTTCGGCGTAGCCATCGGCAACGAATACATCGCCAAGCTCGCAGAACGCGGCTTCAGCGCCGAGGAAGTGGCCCGCCGCATCAAATTCACCTTCGGCATCAGCTCCAACTATTTCATGGAGATTGCCAAGTTCCGCGCCGGTCGCGTGATCTGGGCCAACATCGTCAGGGCCTGGGGCGTCGAGAGCGACTGCGCCTGCAAGATGCACGTCCATGCTGTCACCAGCCAGTGGAACCAGACGGTCTACGACGCCTACGTCAACATGCTTCGCGGCACGACCGAGACCATGAGCGCCGCCATCGCCGGCGTCGATTCCATCGAAGTGCTGCCGTTCGACCAGGTGTTCCATGCACCGGGCGAATTCTCCAACCGCATCGCCCGCAACGTCCAGTCGATCCTCAAGGAGGAATCGCACTTCAACAAGATCGTCGATCCGGCCGGCGGTTCCTACTATGTCGAGGAACTCACCCAGGCTATCATCGATGCCGCCTGGAAACTCTTCAAGGACGTCGAGGAGAAGGGTGGTTACACCGAGGCCTTCAAGGCCGGCTTCGTCCAGGAGCAGGTCAAGGCCGTCTCCGACAAGAAAGACAAACTCCTGGCCCAGCGCCGCGAGACCCTGCTGGGTACCAACCAGTTCCCGAACTTCCTCGAGAAAGCCGGCGAAGATATCACCAAGGAAATCGTCACCCGCGGTGCCGCCTGCTGCGACAGCAAGGGCTGTGGCTGCGAGGAAAAGATGGCCGAACCGCTTTGCGCCTACCGCGGCGCCCAGCCGTTCGAAGCCATGCGCCTGGCTACCGACCGCAACGGCCGCCAGCCGATGGCCTTCATGCTGACCTTCGGCAACCTGGCCATGTGCCGCGCCCGTGCACAGTTCAGCTGCAACTTCTTCGCTATCGCCGGTTTCAAGGTGGTCGACAACAACCGCTTCTCCACGATCGAGGAAGGCGTCGAGGCCGCCCTCAAGGCCAAGGCCGACATCGTGGTCGCCTGCTCGGCCGACGATGAATATCTCGAAAATGTCCCGAAGATCGCCCAGCTTATCGGCGACAAGGCCATCGTGGTGGTCGCCGGCGATCCCGAGTGCCGTCCGCAGCTCGAGGAGCAGGGCATCAAGAATTACATCCATGTCAAATGCAACGTGCTGGATACCCTCAAGGAGTACCAGAAGGCACTGGGCGTCAAGGAACTTTAATCAGGAGGACAGACAATGAGACCGAAATTCAACGATATTGACTATACGAAGGGCGCTGCGCCCAAGTGCGCCTGCGCATGCCAGAAAGAAGAAGAACGCTGGCACACCCCGGAGAAGATCGACGTGAAGCCGCTCTACACGGCCGCCGACCTCGAGGGCATGGAACACCTCAACTACGCCGCCGGCGTGGCTCCGTTCCTCCGTGGCCCTTACTCCACGATGTATGTCAACAAGCCCTGGACCATCCGCCAATATGCCGGTTTCTCCACGGCTGAAGAATCCAACGCGTTCTACCGCCGCAACCTGGCCGCCGGCCAGAAAGGCCTCTCCGTGGCTTTTGACCTGGCGACCCACCGCGGTTACGACGCCGATCACCCGCGCGTGGTGGGCGATGTCGGCAAAGCAGGCGTGTCGATCTGCTCCGTCGAGGACATGAAGGTCCTCTTCGACCAGATCCCGCTCGGCAAGATGTCCGTCTCCATGACGATGAACGGCGCCGTCCTCCCGATCATGGCCTTCTACATCGTGGCCGGCCTGGAGCAGGGTGTCAAGCTCGAAGAGATGGCCGGTACCATCCAGAACGACATCCTCAAGGAATTCATGGTGCGTAACACCTATATTTATCCTCCGGAGTTCTCGATGCGCATCATCGGCGACATCTTCGCCTTCACCTCGCAGTACATGCCCAAGTTCAACTCGATCTCCATCTCCGGTTACCACATGCAGGAAGCCGGTGCCACCAACGACATCGAGATGGCGTACACCCTGGCCGACGGTATGGAGTACATCCGCACCGGTATCAAGGCCGGCATCGACGTGGATGCCTTCGCACCGCGCCTGTCGTTCTTCTGGGCCATCGGCATGAACCACTTCATGGAGATCGCCAAGATGCGCGCAGCCCGTATGCTCTGGGCCAAGATCGTGGGCCAGTTCAACCCGAAGAACCCGAAGAGCCAGTCGCTCCGTACCCACTGCCAGACCTCCGGCTGGTCGCTCACTGAGCAGGACCCGTTCAACAACGTGGCCCGTACCTGCATCGAGGCCATGGGCGCCGCCCTCGGCCACACCCAGTCGCTGCACACCAACGCGCTCGACGAGGCCATCGCCCTGCCGACCGACTTCTCCGCGCGTATCGCCCGTAACACCCAGATCTACATTCAGGAAGAGACGCAGGTCTGCCGTTCCATCGACCCGTGGGCCGGTTCCTACTATGTGGAGAGCCTGACCAACGAGCTGGCACACAAGGCCTGGGAGCATATCCAGGAAGTCGAGAGCCTCGGCGGCATGGCCAAGGCCATCGAGACCGGCGTGCCGAAACTCCGCATCGAGGAAGCCGCCGCCCGCAAGCAGGCCCGCATCGACTCCGGCCTGGAGAAGATCATCGGCATCAACGAGTACCGCCTCGACCACGAAGATCCCATCGAGATCCTCGACGTGGACAACACCAAGGTGCGTGAATCGCAGATCGCCCGCCTGAAAGACCTCCGCGCCCACCGCGACGAGGCCAAGGTCCAGGCTTGCCTGAATGCCATCACGGACGCCGTGGCCAACAAGAATGGCAACCTCCTGGCCCTGGCCATCGAGGCCGCCAAGGCCCGCGCCACCCTGGGCGAGATCTCCGATGCCTGCGAAAAGATTGTTGGACGTTACAAAGCTGTGATCCGTATGAATACTGGTGTTTATTCCTCTGAAGTGAAGAACGACAGCGAGTTCGAGCTCGCCAAGAAGATGGTGGCCGAGTTCGCCAAGAAAGAAGGCCGCCAGCCCCGTATCATGGTAGCCAAGCTCGGCCAGGACGGTCACGACCGTGGCGCCAAGGTGGTGGCCACCGGTTATGCCGACTGCGGTTTCGACGTGGACATGGGCCCGCTCTTCCAGACTCCGGAAGAAGCTGCCCGCCAGGCTGTTGAGAACGACGTTCACATCGTGGGCGTCTCCTCGCTGGCCGCCGGTCACAAGACCCTCGTCCCGCAGATCATCGCGGAGCTCAAGAAACTCGGCCGTGAGGACATCCTCGTAGTGGTGGGTGGTGTGATTCCGGCCCAGGACTACGACGAACTGTACCGCGACGGTGCCGTGGCCATCTTCGGCCCGGGCACCCCGATCGCCAAGGCAGCCATCAAGATGATCGAACTGCTGAACCAGAAGTTCGAGGACTAAACCCTCACTTTTATCAAAAAAAGCGCCCCTGGCTTGCAGGAGCGCTTTTTTTTTCGTATCTTTGCCTAAATTGTGTGAACCAACTTTAAACAAAAGCAAACCTGATACAATTTTTTTTTAACCTAAAACATCATTTATGAGGAAACTTAGAATTTTGTTCACCTGCCTTTTGACTGTTTTAGCACTGGGAACCGCCCTGGCGCAGAACGTTACGGTCAGAGGTGAAGTGAAAGACGCCAACACCGGCGAAGGTGTTCCGTTTGCCTCCATCCAGGTGAAAGGCACCATGACCGGTACTGCAACCGACGCCGATGGTAAGTACGCCATCGACGTGCCTCGCAACGCCGTGCTGATCTTCAGCTCCATCGGCTACATCAACCAGGAAGCTGCCGTCGACGGCCGCAACGTCGTCAACATCCTGCTGGTTCCGGATGCCGAAGCACTGGAGGAGACCGTGGTGGTCGCCTACGGTACGGTCAACAAGAAAGACTTTACCGGTTCCGCCGCCTCCCTCGGCAGCGAGAAGCTGACGGCCCGTCCGGTAACCAACGCTACCAACGCCCTCGAAGGTATCACCTCCGGTGTGCAGTTCACTTCTGCTTCCGGCCAGCCGGGTTCCTCGGGCAGCATCCGTATCCGTGGTTTCGGTTCCATCAACGCCGACAGCTCCCCGCTCTATGTGGTGGACGGCGTGCCGTTCGACGGTTCCATCTCGAACATCAACTCTGACGATATCGAGTCGATCACGGTCCTGAAGGACGCCGCTTCTTCCGCCCTCTACGGTGCCCGCGCCGCCAACGGTGTGGTGCTGATCACCACCAAGAAGGGCCGCACCGAGCGCCTGACCTTCAACGTCCGCATCAACCACGGTTTCAGCACTCGCGGCGTTCCTGAATACGAACGTCTCGACGCCTACCAGTATGTTCCCATGGAATGGGAAATCCTGCGCAACGGCTTCATGACCGCCGGCACCTACAAGACCCAGGCCGAAGCCAATGCCGCCGCTACCGAACAACTCGTCGGACAGTTGGGCAACAACCCGTTCAACGTGGCTGACAACCAGCTCGTCGTCGACGGCGCCCTCAACAGCAGCGCACGTCTTCTCTATCCGGAAGACCTCGACTGGCAGAAAGCCGTCCAGCGTCTGGGCCACCGCCAGGAATACACCGTATCCGCCGGCGGCGCCGGACAGAAATCCGACTACTATTTCTCGGTCGGTTACCTGAACGACCAGGGCTACTCCATCCGTTCTTACATGGAGCGCTTCAATGCCCGTGTGAATGTCAACGTCCAGCCTCGGAAATGGATCAAGACCGGTCTGAACATGGCCGGCACGATGGCCAACGGCACTTCCGCCAGCACCGGCAGCAGCACGGGTTACATCAACCCGTTCTACTTCGGCCGCAACATCGGCCCGATCTACTCGATCCACCAGCACAACGCCGACGGCTCCTATGTCTATGATGAGCTTGGCGAAATGGTCTATGAATGGGACAAACGCGGTGGCAGCGCCTCCCCGGGCCGCCACATCGTGGCCGAGACCCTTTGGAACGAGGACAACTACAAACGCGACATCCTCAACACCCGCGCTTATGTGGACTTCATCTTCATGGAAGGCCTGAAACTCTCCATCAACGCCGGTTACGATACCCGCAACTACCTGAACACTTCGTTCGACAACCCGCACGTGGGTGACGGCGCTCCCTCCGGCCGTGCCGACAACGAGCACTACCGTTACGATACGATGAACTTCAACCAGCTGCTCACCTTCAACAGGACCTTTGGCGGCCACACTGTCGACCTGCTCGTCGGTCACGAGAGCTACCGCAACAAGTATCACTACTTCCGCGGCTTCCGCCAAGGCCTCATCGCCGAAGGCAACACCGAGCTGGTGAACTTCACCACCACGAACTCCCTGACCGGCTACAGCAACATTTACACGACGGAAGGCTACATTGCCCGCGCAAACTACAACTACGCACACCGTTACTACGTGTCGGCTTCGTTCCGCCGCGACGCATCCTCCCGTTTCTACAAGGACGCCCGCTGGGGTAACTTCTGGTCCATCGGCGGATCCTGGCGTATCGACCAGGAACCGTTCATGGCAGCTGTCCCCTGGATTTCCGCAGCCAAGCTCCGCGCTTCCTACGGTTCCGTGGGTAACGACGGTACCGATTCCTGGTACCAGTGGCAGTCGCTCTACAGCATCAACCGCAACGCCAACACCCCTGGCTTCCTCCAGAGCGCCACTGCAGGCAACAAGGAAATCCAGTGGGAGAAGAACAAGAGCTTCGACGTCGCTCTCGAGTTCGGCCTCTTCCGTGACCGCATTACCGGCCAGGTCGAGTGGTTCCACCGCATCTCCGACAACCTGCTGTTCTCCGTTCCCCTCCCGACTTCTTCGGGTCTGACCAGCCAGTGGCAGAACATCGGTACGATGTACAACCAGGGCATCGAGGTCCAGTTGGCCGGTGACATCATCCGCACCCGCAACGTCACCTGGAACATGAGCGTCAACTTCTCGCACCTGAAGAACGAGATCACCAAGCTGCCTCCGGGACAGGACCAGATCATCAGCGGTACCAAGAAATACATGGTCGGCCACTCGATGTACGACTTCTGGATGTATGAGTGGGCCGGCATCGATCCGCAGACCGGTGAATCGCTCTACTATGTCGGCGGTTACGACGATGACGGCAACTACACCGGCGAAGGCCGTACCACGACCGACGACTACACCAAGGCTGACAAATATTACTGTGGTACCTCCATTCCGAAGTTCTACGGTTCGTTGAACAACAGCCTTACGATCGGTAACTTCAACCTGTCGTTCCTCCTTACCTTCGGTGTCGGCGGCCTGAAGTACGATACCACCTATGGTAGCTTGATGAGCTATTCGGGCTACGGCTCCGCGCTCCACGTGGACATGCTCAAACGCTGGCAGAACCCGGGCGATGTGACGACCGTCCCGCGCGCCGATGCACAGCGCAACACCTACCTGAACCAGGGTTCCAGCCGCTGGCTGACCAGCGCCTCCTACCTGAACATCCGCAACGTCTCCCTGTCGTACAACTTCCCGCGCCGCTGGGCCGAGGCCATCGACCTGAGCGGTATCCAGATTTACGGCAGTGTCGAGAACCTGCACCTGTTCAGCGCCCGCAAGGGTATGGACCCGCAGTACAACTTCGGTGGTACTTCCTACAACTCCTACTCGCCGGCACGCACGATGTCGTTCGGTGTCAACTTCCAATTCTAATCTAGATGATACGTATGAAAAAGATTCTCAATATAATTGCCTGCCTGACCGTCGTTCTCGGCCTGGCAGCCTGCAACCAGGACTTCTTGGAGACCTCTCCGACCAGCTCCTATGCCGAGGACTTCGTGCTTTCGAGCATCGACAACCTGGAGGCCGCCCTCAACGGTACCCACAAGTCGATGGTGGCACAGTATCTCTCCCGCCAGAACATCGGCGGCTATCCTTCCTTCCAGATCGCCATGGACTGCCTCGGTGAGGACCTCGTGTTCCCGGCAGCCGGTAACGGCTGGTGGACCAACACCGGTGAGGTGAAGTGGACGGCCAACCGCAACCCGGATGCTTACCTTACCTATTATCCCTGGTATCTCTGCTACAAGTGGATCGGCAACGCCAACATGATCCTTTCCGCCATCGACGATGTCACCGGTCCGCAGGGCCAGAAGAACATGATCAAGGGCCAGGCCCTCGTCTATCGTGCCAACTCCCTGTTCTGGCTGGTCCAGCTCTACGGCGACCGCTACGTGAAGGGTGGTGCCAACTCCGGCATGGCTTGCTGTATCGTGACCGACCCTAACGATCCGAAGCAGCCGCTTTCTTCTGTCGCTGAAGTGTACGCCCAGATCATCTCCGACCTGGAGACGGCCATTCCGCTGCTGAGCGACAAGTCGAACTCATACCTCAACTACACGTCCGCGACCGACATCACCGGTGCTACCGCCTGCGGCGTCCGCGCCCGCGTGGCCCTCGTGATGGAAGACTGGGATGCCGCGAAGAGATATGCCGACCAGGCTATCAACAGCGGCGCTGCCAAGCTGATGACCCAGGAGCAGTATTGCGATGGTTTCAACGATGCCTCCAACCCCGAGTGGATGTGGGGCTTCGAGATGATCGCCGACCAGACCCTGTACTTCTACGGTTACATGGCCTACATGTCCTGGAACTTCAACTCGTCGAACATCCGTTCCGCGCCGAAGTGCATCAACAGCAAGCTGTATGACATGATTCCTGACACCGACATCCGCAAGACCCTTTTCGATCCCACCGGAAAGGCCTGGAAGATGCCGACATCTTCGTTCAAGAAGTTCCCTTACATGAACCGCAAGTTCGCCGTGAAGGACTACACCAGTTCCGTGGCCGACGCCAACTACATGCGTCTGGGCGAGATGTACCTGATCGCTGCCGAGGCCGCCGCCAAAGCTGGCAACCCCTCCGCAGCACAGGACTACCTCTACACCCTCAACAAGACCCGCGACAGCGGCTACCAGAAGAGCACGAAGACCGGTGACGACCTCCTCGAGGAGATCTACACCTACCGCCGTATCGAGCTCTGGGGCGAAGGCCACCGCTTCCTCGACCTGAAGCGTCTGAACAGGCCCCTCGACCGCACGGGTGCCAACCACGTGGCAGCTGTCTCCTCTGTGATGGAAGTTCCCGCCGGTGACATCCGCTGGAAGTTCGCCATCCCTCAGGACGAGATCGACGCCAACGACCTGATCGACAAGAACATCAACAAATAATTCCGTTGATGGATGATGAAAAGGGCGGCCCGTTCGGGACCGCCCTTTTTATTTGCTTCGTCAGGCTACCAGCTGACTTTCAATAAATAGGGGACACCGTTCAGGACATCGGTGCGACCGATGTACTGGACGCCGTAGAAAGTATCTACGGTATCGACCGTCGTGTCGCAGAAGACGGAGATATAGTAGCGGCCGGGCTTCTCGACGGGAAT
>JAEEGF011465372.1_pt1 | contig 21658 bp, 20 predicted proteins | sample 9134171 | NCBI WGS metagenome assembly JAEEGF01 (sample SAMN16246542, study PRJNA631951) | gut metagenome | biome: gut microbiome; feature: rumen; material: AP-attached | host: Bos | place: Iran: Karaj | collected 2018-10 | reverse complement strand
GAAAAGATGGAATTTCTTTTGATAGTTCGTTGCACCCTATCCCAAAATGTATTGTTATCGCTAGCATACATTTTGCCTCTATACTGCTTTAGCTCAAGTTCCATATCATTAGTTTTCTGTACTAATCTTTTTATCCTACCACTATCAAAGACTACAAAAGGTAAACTCGGGAATTTTCTCTTCATTAACTGCTCACTAATGACATAATCATAGACCTGGAACAACTGAGCAGCATCTCCATTATCTATCATGTCATCAATAGCGTCCAACATTTGCAGGCTAATATTTTTATTCCCACTTTCATAAATTGGGTAAACAACATTTTCAAACATAACATCTGCATCAGTTACATCTAAGTAATAGGAATCCCGTTTATAAAATCGATACTTTTCATCATATCCCGTAAGCAGAGTTTTAAGACTCACATTCGAAAGTGCCTCTTCTGCTCTCTTTACACTCATATCAGTAAAAACTGTATCTTTAATTACAAAATCTGACATTATTTCTCCTCTTAGCGATGTTTGCCGGATCGTCAATATATGAAACATCATCCACGTATATCTCGATATCTTCATTGGTCTTCCTGATCTCAATATGAGATTCATCTACTTCAAATTTTGGATCCATTTCACTCTGTACGTCCTCTACGCTGTTAGCTGCAATAAGACTCTACTTTTGCCATTCAGGCCTTAATCTGAAATGTATTGTTCCGTATAACTGGCTAATAATTTCTTCTTCAGGCCCTCTAGTTTCATATTCTTTTTGCCTATCATCCACCTCTAAGATTACCCATTCATCACCGTCTTCCCAGCAACTTATTGTATCAGCCATATTTGATCGTTTACCTAAATAGATTCCTAAACTCTCTAAATCAATATCTTTTGTCATTTCTACCAATTCTGAAAATGTCATACCTAGGGGCACTCCTATATTTATTTGTTGCATTGTATTAATTCCTCCATGAACTCTTTTACCGCCTCAGTAACAAGTTCCAGATGATAGTCATAGCAATGATTATCTCCAGGAATCGTCACAAACTTGCAGTTCTTGTACTGCTTGGAAAACTTGACGGAAACCTCATACGGTACAGCTTCGTCCTGATCTCCGTGAACGATAAGTACAGGCTTTTGATATTTGTCCACAAAATCTTCAACCCTTATTGTCTGTGCGACTCTGGCGTAATTACCCTTGAGCTTTCTTCCGTCCCAGGCTTCCATTTCATCGGGAATGTTCTCTGGATCGAATTTCAAGCCGAGAAGTTCGCCTTTTCTTGCGATTTCCGGAATCATAGCAGCCGGTGACAACGGCATGATTGCCTTGATGATATCTCTTTCCATGGCTGCTGCAAGCATTATTGATAGACCGCCCTGTGAATGACCTGCCATGTAAATGTCCGTAACAAAATCAAGTTTCCTTGCATAGTCAACAACAGCCAGTATATTTGTGAGCCACTTAAAGAGTGTATGATCCTCAAATTTACCATCGCTCTTTCCGTGCCCGTACATGTCTGCTCGAAGAGTCGCCACCCCAATCTCATTAAGAGTCTGTTGAACAGCAACAATATGTCTTTCCTCACTATGACCTGTAAAGCCATGAATTATGATGCACAAAGGACACTTTTCAAGATTCCCCTTAGGCATATCCAAATATGAATTCAGTTTTATTCCATCACAATCAATATACATTCTCATTTATGACAACCCTTCTTTAAAACCGATGTTTATTGTTCCTCTTTAAAAAGAACTGTACCCCTTTTTCCTCAAGAAAATCTCCCAGCATTCCATGTCTGCTCCACATCATTGCCCATCTAAAGAGGACCTTCCCGGACGCATCTACCGTTTTATATCCTCCCATGGACATAGATGTTGTAAATCCTGAAATCTCGCTGTAAGGTATCTCTCTTATTCCTTTAAATCCATATACTAACAGGACATTCTCTTGAACAACAATACAATGAGTTCTTCTGTATACCTGCCCATATACACCAAGATACAGTAGGAATACCGATGCCATAGTAAACCATCTCGGACTTGTATTTGCATAGCCCAGGACTTGGATAAGTATGACAAAGAAAAATGCAAACAGCATGTTAAAGTAATTGATCATTGGATTGAATATTCCTCTGCCATCTGCGAATACGCAGAACTTTGCATCAGGAAGCTTTTTAGTCATAAATGACACGATCACGCTTGCTATTCCACCAACGCAATAAACTATCGCAGTAATGTAATAGCACCATCTGTTCTGTGGCAGTATCGCATTCATGTTCCTGAAAACATCAAAGGCAACAAAAAGCATAAATAGTGAAAGAATTGCCTGTGATATCTCATGTTTGTAAAACGTCTTTTGCACATCTATATCCTGTCTGTAATCTGCCATAATGTTCATAAATTGTTCCTCAGCAGTTCTTCACCATGTACATATATGTGCCGGCATAGTCAAGCCCAAGTTCTTTTGAATAGTCCATAGCTGTCTTCTCATTTACCTTTGCTCGACAGTTTACGGGTAGTTTCTCATCCATTATTGCATAATACATTTCTATTCTCAGAGCATTGTTTAATGAAAGCTTTTCCAAATAGTTCTCTATATCTTCATCTGAGCAGTTGTCCAGCGCCTTAAAGAATTCTGTAAAGCCTCTTCTCATAAACTCCTTCTCTGTCCAAGGTATATTTCTAGCATTCTCAGACAACAACTGCGACATTGACGTTGTACCTGCAAAAACAGCTTCTTTTTCAGCTTCTGTTATCTCATAGTCACATGGAATCGGCATCATGTCCCCAGCTTCAAATCTGATATAGTATTTGGAATAGCGATATAACAATTGATAATTTCTATCATCTGTAAAAATAATTTCCATAAATACATGTTCCTTCTTCATCCTTTATAAATACAAAACACCCATCAAAATCAAAGCCAAAATCACTAATGACATGTTTGCTCCGACATAAAACGATATAGCTTTCCTTCGGTCTACCTTTTTGGCTGCTTTTAATCCAAAAAATATCTGGAATGATATATTTGCAAATACTGCGATAATAAATACTATCAGTAATAAATCTTTATTCATTCGTTACGCTTCCTTTTATCCGTGCACATCTTGAGAAGGATTAATTTCTCGATCACTCATAGTTTAGATATTAAAAACATCTACACATCCAATATAATCCAGACGCTCAGAAGAAAGTATCGAACTGTCATATTCAAAGTTATAAAGCAGTACAATACTGTTATAATTATGGATCTCTTTATTTTCCAAAATGATTTCGAATCGCGGAATTATCTCATCATCACCAGAAAAACCCATCAACAGTGACTGTACATCATTCACCTCATTTTCAATCCAGTCAACTTCAATTGCATCCATATCATATTTGATTATTCTAAAATCCCGTTGAAAAGAAGACTGAAGCTGGTTGCCATCCTCATCATATTCAACATCCATATAGCCATCTAATTCTTCTTTACTTGGAAATCTGCCAAGCCAAAGAGATACCCTGTTATTCTTAATCGAATATTCACCTCCATCGTAATCCTTCAGGTAATGCTTCTGCGCCACCATCTAATCTATAGTTTATTTGAATTATCCATATTAAATCTCTTTAGCTTCTTCGTAAAGGAATCTTCCAACAGTATAAGACGCTTTATAATCCATACAAGACACGACTACTCTATAATCGCACTCACCTGCATCTTGAAGTTTGAATATCAATCATGTAACTCATAAACAACGCATCCGGCCATAGGACGTATTTTAACGCCTTTTTCATATGCAGATTTGGCCCTATCAGTATATAAGTGATTTTTGTAAAACTGTTTCTTCCCACCATATAGGCTTGTTGCCCATGCGCCTTTATTCATCTTCTTCTTGAACGAGCTAATAATCTTCTTCCAATCAGAATCAATATCAGTCGCAGAAGATGTCCAGATAAAAGATTCTGTCAGTTCTTCATTAGTATCTATACCTATCCTAATTCCCAAATAATTATCTTGTAATTTAATGAACTCATTATAACTATTAGCAATGGTGACTTTGTTTTTTGAGATAATAATCACTCTATACTTACTAAAGGTTGTTTTATCTAATTTTTCCGTTAATTCAATTACCTCAAATTGAGGATAATCAAGGATTCCATATACCTTATAACATCCATGAATTATCTCCATCACAAGTTCATATAAATCTTCGTTAGTTGCATGAAATTGAATACTTGTTTTTTTCATTTTTTACCTCATTTATCATAAGCAATAAACCACATAGGTATACCAACATCTTCTAAATCATATAAAGCTTCTACTTCCCGCCTAATAGGAGCTCCATTAGCTGTTGTTTTACCAACATTTATGCCATAGTATGAACCATCCGGTTTCTGTACTAGAATATCAGGTCTTCTATGCGTTTTTAATCCATTCGGAGTCGAAATCTTTGCCTCTGGGGGATATCCTCTTCCTCCCCCTCCAATAATCTGACCATCTTTTACTTGAGCAGCTATTTCTTCAATTTTTAAATTATGAGGTCCCGTTCCTTTTGGTTTAGGCCCAGTTTTTAATCTCCCGCCTGATTTTCCGGAATCAGTCAAAGAAACAACCTCAGCTCCATTTGCCTTAGTAGCTCCTTCAGAAAGTCTGGCAGTATCATCTGTAGCATTGGTGACAGCTCGAACAGTTTCATCCAACGGAGTTTCTGCTGCTTTTGCGAGCTCGTCCATAGGAGTTTCTGCCACTTTCACTATCTCGTCTACTGGTGTTGCTGTCACTTTTGCCAGCTCATCTATCGGAGTTGATGCTACTCTCGCAAGATCATCCACTGGAGTTCTTGTTGCTATTCTAGCCACATCATCCGCAACATTTGCCACCTTGCTTCCGGCTTCTCCTGCAGTGGATGCCGACTTTGCTTCTCCTGCACCGACGAAGAAGGATGCAATAAACACTGTCATATAACCAGCAGCTTCATAGCATTGTCCGATGTCCACTGTTCCATCATCTTTGGTAAAGGTATTTTTTGCTTCTGTTACAGCATAATTCCATATGGTCTCAAGTTCTTTTTCTTTCTTTCCACCCCAGATTTTTAGATCATACGGAATATCTTTCAGCTCGTGCGTTGTAAGATAATCAGTGGTATTAGATATGATATCCTGTTGCCCATAGCAGATATTGACAGCCAGTTCCGGAAGCGAGAATATTCCACCAACCATATCAGAAAGACAGTATAAACCACCCTTTTGGAATCTTCTGAAGTTATCTGATGCATACTTCTCTGTATTATCCAAGTTACCGTCAGTTAAGTAGCTCTGTATAGCTCCTCCGGCTTCAAAAGCCCAATACGCTCCCTGGGAGGTAGCCCTATAATACATTGGATCATCCGGCTGTAACTCTACTAAAGCATCAGCTCCGTGCCTAAGTGCGCCACTTAATTGATTACCTGCATAAGTAAGTATCTGTGTTCCAGCCTTCAATCTATGCCTGAACGGATCTTCATAGTATTCCTTATCTATAACATTATCTTTTATGATCTGCTTATAGCTGTTATAAAAATCCGAAGAAATTACAGCCTTTACTGTTTGGTTATCTATCGATTCAAATGCCTCAAATGATGCCACATATAAGCTATCATTGAAGTCCTCGAGTTTATCTAAAAATCCTGTTTTTCCGGTTCTGTATGACGATCGTCTCTCAAATTCATTCTTAATTCTATCGCAAAATGAAATATGTTGATCCGCCAGTGTACCAAGATTACCCTGTGCTCCAGTATCCCCGTTTACAGGCCCCATGATACTTTTCTCAATATCTGCCATTTGCAGATATGATTCGGCGCAACAAAGAATCTGTGCTATGTTCTCTCTGGTAAGGCCGGCTTTTTTAGCAGCCTTATAGTATCCCGGATTATTCTCTTCCTGATGATTTACATAGGCGAGGCTTCTGGCAAAGTTACAGTTATATGAAATAGTATCTTTATATCCTGAGTATTCCAGACTAAATACAGTTGCTGCCCCATCATGACTGACTGTGATCTTGGATTCCCCGGGAATGGATGATAGCGATACAAGATTATCGAGTAGCGCCTTTCCTCTGCTTTCTGCTCCAAGGAGTCTTCTGATACCCCTTCCAGCCTCTGTTACCTTCGCTCCTCCGTCAATTTCCCAAACGAAAAATGTCTTGTCGGGAGCATCTTCAATGAATTTATTGCTCATTCTCGTGAGCATTTCACGATTTTTCATTGCCTCAGGACTATTCTCATCCATGAACATATCATACTGTCTGTTAGTATACTCATAACAGTGGGCAAGCACAGCCTGTTCCTTACTGCTAAGACTGCTCCAATTGTCCATGGCTCCTTCAAAGCCATAAGTTCCCGTTATATAATCATAGGTCATGAACCGCTCTATGATGGCATTAGCTTCATCGTCATCCATATACAGAAAGTCATCCGGATCTGACTTTTCAAATACATCAGCCAGTATGCTAAGTATGCTCTCCGGGCTGCTATACTCATATGGAAGATTTATTGATGCTCCGGAAAATGTTATGAGTATTGATTTATGCTCATCAGTATTATGTTTGATGCCAAGAACCGATTCATAAAACGGATGATCAATAAGCCTATCCGCATCATCATAGACGAGGTTTGTAAAAAAACACAGGTTTGTTCTTTTATCCTCCACACCAGCTGTCTGGGCCCGTGTATAGGCAATTTCTATAGGACTGATTCCTTCAATTCCTGCATTTTCAATTGCTCTGTTAGCCTCTTCCATCTCCGTTAACACGCCATTGAATCTTGATTGAAGCAAAACCATCCCATCTGCAACATAAGCGTTATATCTGGTTTTCCAATCTCCACAGTGTGTTTTGAAGGTTTGGGGAGCAAAGCCTCCGCCTAACACATCTGCATTTACTGCATATGACATTAATATCCTCTTTCTACTACAGTTTCACTATAAGACTGCTTCTGCAGCTTTTCGATAATAGCCTTTTTCCAGCACTTTGCCTAAGCTATCATTTAAATCCAGCGCAATCTTCTCTGCCACGGGAGCAGCATCAGTTTCTATCTTTTCTTCGTTACCGTAATTGTTTTGAATGATGGCCGTGTAACCATCAAATCCATCAAACAATGCCAGATACTTCTTTAGTCGCAAATCATCCATTGATCTGTTAGTCACTACCACATGCCTGGTGCATCCCATAATCTCCTGCACCAAATCAGGATTTATCACACTTTCCTGCTCAACAATGATGTAGTCATACTCTTTCTTTACCGCCATGGTTTTGGCAAGATCATTAAGCATATTAGGAGTAAGGTGATAGTGAAATAAATATTTCTCAAAGGGTGGCATATAGTCAAACAAACCATGTACTATATGCTTCTTAATATTCTCATAAGAACTGGTTGTAAGATTAACGATAGAAGCAGCTAATTCTTTGCTTGCATACTCTCTCATATATTCTTTTTCATCCAGCTTCTCATAGTAATTTTGAGCATTCTCTGCATCAATATAGAGAACTCTCCTATGCAGTTGTGACAATCTTGCAGCTATTGCCAACGCTACTGTTGTTTTTCCAGAACCACCATATGGTGAAGACACAGCTACAATCTGGCACTGTCGTCTGCTCTTATTGGTCTTAAGCACACCTTCACCAAGAACCCTGAGTATAGCCTCCGATCCCTCAAGCTTATTGACTGCTTCTCCGTTATTAGCGTTTTCACTGATCACAAAGGTATTATCCGCAACAGCTTTACCTGGGATTCTTGCCAGAAAAGCCTCATCAATGAATTCAACATTAACTCTCTTGGGATTGTTTCGAGATTCAACAAAGCATTTCTCATCAGTAATATACTCAAGCTGAATCTCACTCTTGATTCTGGAGGCAAGTTTTCCCACTATCTTGTTTATATACTCTATGTCAGGACTGATTATCCTTATCCTTAAACTCATTTTTCTTCCTCAAGATCATCTAATCTCAACGGTAAAGCTCATATCAGAAAGGCGAACAGTATCACCATTCTTAATGAGTACTTTGTCTGTGTTATCCAGTCTCCTGCTATTAACATATGTGCCATTTTTGCTCATTCTGTCAGCAATGAAGAATCCATCAGGTTCTTTTGTTATGACACAATGTTCTCTGCTTATTGAAGGATTGATTGTGATAGCTCCTTCAACGCCCTCACTGTTTCCAATCACGAAAACATCTACGCTATCAAAGAGCGCGAAATGACCATACTCTCCCTGATATCTGAGTATAAGCTCTGAGATGTTGACTCCAACACTCTTTTCCCCCTCAGCCATAGTATTTAAGCTTTTCTTTTCCAGCAGGAATGCATTGAAGTTTTCAGGTGTGATGTTTACATCTTTTCCGCCTAATACTTTTATAGTATCGATACACCTTATGATCCACTCATCATTTTGCTGCTTACTCTGTTCTTCCTCCTTGACGATAGGAACAATCATAAACTTGGTCGAATTCTCTTTTACATCATAGAAAATATGCTCCCGGTCAATTGCAACAAAAGACCTCTCGAGGAATTCACTTTTATCCACCAGAGAGATTAATTCTGCCAGATCTTCCACCAACGTTTGAGTATTATCAGCGTTTACAAATCCATCGATGGGATAGATGATCTGCTGTTCTCCATTCATAAGAATGGTAGACGGGACAATTACCTTGTTTGTCTCGAGATTGGAAATAACTTTCATTCCGATAGCAGACCATTTCTCCCCATCGTCAGTATTTGCCAAATAGTATGATTCATATTTCTCAAGTTTCATTTTCACTCCACAAAGGGGTCTTAGCTTTTAAGAAGTCCCCTTCCTTGTACAAGTACATCTCGCCTGCTTGAAGCTGCTTTCTGTTTGCTCTCTGGAAGCTAAGCGGTACTTCCAATACCTTAAGGTTTCCAAGATTCTCATACATCATTACCAGCTTATGTCCGGTAACAAGACGTGTAAGCTCATTTGCACCGAAGGTGATAGATGCATTAGGCAGGTCTGTCAATATGATAGCAACCTTCATAGTCTTGTACTTCTGGATAATATCTCGATATCTCGCTATATTAATTGCCGAAGCTGATGTTGATGCATAGTAATCAGCCGATCCAAGAACAATAACAATAAGAGGCTCTTTGACAAGAACATCTGCCTCTCCTGCCATGATTCGGTCTTTTCTTTCAGCCAGTCGCCTGGTAATACCATCTACTTCTTTGTCAATTTCATCAGGACGCAATGTATAAGTCTTGACTGTTTCCAGGTTTGCGCAATTTTCCATCAGGCGCTCATAAGAATCAAGAATGTAGAACTCAACCGGCGCCTTTTCTCTATCTGCATTAAGAGATCTAATAACGTAGTTGATGTAACTCTTTCTACCGGTATGTCTCTGCTGTCCGGCGATTGCCAGCATATTCTTATATACAAGGTCAATAGAAACAGGCATCGTATCTGCATAATTGATACCAAGAAGAAGTTCGTATGGTTTCCTCTTATAACCCGGATAGTTCTTTTTAATAAATTCGTCTGTATATTCTTCAGGCACAACAGGAATCCCTTGTTTAACATGCTCTTTGTACTTCGCATTTACCGTCTCGATAAACTCGGATATCTGTCCAATCTTATCGATCTCACGTTCAGCATCAAATGCCTGATATATCTGTATTTCGTAATTATTACGCTCTATCTGTGTTATGCCACGTCCGGGATAGTTGTCCGGTCTAAGCTTGCATTTGTTGAACAACAATCCAAAATCAAGATCATCATTACTGTTAAGTGCAATACGCTTAGGACACGATGAAAGAATCTTAAGTCCCATTCCATTTGCCTGAGGAGAAGTGATTATAGTTGTAACACCCATGGAGCTTCCCTCTCGGCAGATATCTACAAAGAGATCATAATACTCCATGTACATCTCTTTGAAAGCCAGGAAGTTCTCAAGCATGAATACAATCTGTGGAATATCTCTTTTCCCTGATTCTCTGTATGCACTGTATGAGCTTATACCGAGATTAGCAAAAGTCGCTTTTCTTTTGTTGATCTCAGCGAAAAGCAATTTCAAAAGATTCTTAATCTTCTCAGGATCATCCGCTGTTGCTACTCCTGCAACATGTGCAAGCTTGGCAAAATTACCCATGACCATGGATGCGAAATCCATAACGTAGAATACAACATCATCCGGAGAATAATTCTCTGCCGTACGTCTTATAATCGTCTGTAAAATATTTGTCTTACCTGACTGGGCAGTTCCGGTGATGATCATATTTTCAAGGGTCAGGTTAGCATATGCCTTTGGCTGTGACTGCCTTTCAGGCTCATCAAATACACCTATATCGATTATGATGTCGTCAGTCTTTTCAATTGCATCACTCGGAAAGCTGATAATATCAGGTAACGGCGGCATACATATCGGAGGAAGCTTCTCGATATTCTTCTGCTTACAGTATTCCTCAATCCTGCTGACAATTGCATCCAGCTGTGTTTCTTCGTTGTCGCTCTTGTCCCCTTCCTGCTTATATACCGTAGTTCTGGCTCCATCCAGCCTTACAACATTTATTTCGTACTTATTTTGTTCATCCAGGCTTTCAACATGCGCTGAAGCGCCGCTGTACCCGGATTGGAACAGCTCAAATATCTCATTATTACCTACCTGAAGATATGCTCTACCGGGTTCCTTAATCTCTGCAGCAAGAGGTGATTTAAGCACTTCATTACTGTCTCTCTTGTCCTGAACTTTCAAGCAAAGCTTGAATCTTGAATTACTCCAAATCTGATCATTTACAACACCGGCAGGTTTCTGAGTAGCAAGTATCAAATGTACACCAAGACTTCGTCCTATACGGGCAGTACTTATAAGTTCTTTCATAAACTCAGGCTGCTCGCTCTTAAGCTCCGCAAACTCATCAACTATGAGCACCAAATGAGGGAGAGGTATTGGTGTAACCTTATCTTTAAACAATCTGATGTAATCATCGATATGGTTTACTTCGTATTTTGCAAACAGTTCCTGTCTCTTTAAAAGCTCTGCCCTGATAGAACTAAGTGACCTGTCAATCTGCTTACCATCAATATTTGTTATGGCTCCGTTCATATGTGGCAGGTTCTTAAACTGATTTGCCATTCCTCCACCCTTAAAGTCTATGATTATAAATCCAACTTCATACGGATGGAAAAATGTTGAAAGTGACAGCACAAATGACTGAACAATTTCTGATTTTCCCGAACCGGTAGTTCCTGCCACCAGACCATGTGGCCCATGTGCTTTCTCGTGTATATCGAGAGAAAGGATAGATCCGTCACCTCTTACTCCGAGAGGAGCTGCCATGCTCTCATAAATCTTTGAATTAGACCATCTTGTATCAAGGTCGAGATCATACGCATTAAGTATTCCAAGTATGCTATAGAGACTGATGTTTTTGGCCAGTCTGCTTTCGATACTCATCTCGTCCACATAGACAGCTGCCATCTTCTCAGCCGCTTTTGCAACTCTTTCATCTGACAGTTCGTTATAAGTGAACGATCTTAACTTTGTTCCATCGACAGCATTTTGAATATAACCTGTATTTTGATTAACATCGAGAAATACTCTCTCATCGCAATCATGATTCAGAAGTTCCTCATGTTCCTCAAAAAACACAAAGGTGAATCCCTTTTTCCTTGCTGTCTCCACAAATCTGTTTATTGGATGCCCGCTTATCATTTCTGATCTGTATACAAGCACGACATAATCCTGAAGCTTAGCCTTACCTTCTGTCTGTTCTCGTTGGGATAAGATATTATATAAATACTCCTGTCCTGTTTTCGCACTCTCCTCATCATAAATGAAAAGACGCTTTCCGTTGTCATCTGTGGTGTGCTTTATCCATCTTGTCCAAGACAAATTTTCTACATCTGATTCATTCATGATCACAAAGATCTTAAGCTCTTTGTAAAAGTGCTGTGCGGAAAGACCAATAATGATATTTTTAAGGAACGCATATAGCTTGTCTCTGTTACCAACAACACCTATGGCATTGTTATCATGCAGATTGAGTACAACGGGTACATCGCTGATAAACTCATAGCTGTCATGAATCTGCTCAGGATAATTCATATACTCGTCTTCAACCTCCAGAGTCTCTCTGGCGTTGTACTCTATCTGATTTAACGACGGCACAGTTCCCTGTCCGACATTTATACACATATAATCAGGATGATCTTTTTCTTTTTCAAATAGATGTGCATCGAAATTTTCAATTTCTTCAAGCGAAGTCTCCGAAGAAACTTCCATCTTGTTCACTATGAGTCTTTCCTCAGCACGGGCATCCTCGATTTCTTTTACTTTATCTTCAATGTACTTATTGTACTTTTCTATTCTCTCTTTAATTTTGGTTTTATAGTTTTTCCTGACTTTTACCATTCTGATTATAGAAACGATAACACTGGAAACCATAAAGAACGCAAAATAATAAACATATATCCCAGTTCTTCCCATGGCCACACGAAGCGCCATCATTCCTCCCATTGTAATCAGCATTGGCAGTAATGAAAAAAGATATCCTCTTGTCGGCTCCGCCGGCTTGTTTGAAGGCGGAATAACTTTAATTCGGTTTTGAGGCACAGCGTACCTTTGTCTTACACTTCTTATAAATCTTGGATATTCCAAACAATTGTTGGATTCTTCATTCTTTTTACTGGATAGACCCGTTGTTATATTCGCATTGCTTGATGTTCTAAGTACATCCCCATCTATGAAAAACAAGTGGTCACTCAAAGAAAAAAACTGCTTGTTGTTCAAACGAACTCTGGGCGCGTTACAAAAGGTGCCGTTAATAGAAATACCATATTTTGAATTAGATAAATCTATTTCGTACATATCTTTCCCCAGATGGGAATATACAATGTAATCATTTTCTAATTTCTCATCGTTAATTAGGATGTCCGCATTAGCAACCTTTCCTATAACATAGTTCCTTCCTACGGGCGTTTCTATTTGAAGCAGATAATTGTCCTGAATATTTCCAAATTCAAAAGAAAAATCCAAATACAAAAAAGGAGTATTAGACTCCCGGTATCGTATTTCTACTCTCTCTCCGGGCGTTAATACTGTCAGTTCCTCTTTGATGTTTGGATTATTGATTGACACAAGATATATTTCGCCATCACAGGTGGCTATAAACTGATCTTCCTGCCTTGATATTTCCACCTTGAATTCGCAAAAAAACTTGCTTTTCTTCAAGTAGAATTGACATTCTTTATAAGTTCCTAAGGATATTTTCTCCATATCCTCAGCAACAACTATATCTTTGTTTATTCTATTTCCGTATATCGATAACTTATATTCCATAATTAAACCTATTTAGCCGCTTGTGTTCTCAGCGTTAGCAACATTTTCCTCAACATCCTTACCCGCTTCTTCATCAAGCTTCTGAAAGTCTTCACATGTGGCCTCTACATACATTCTTAGCGCTTCGTAAAGACAATATAATTCTACGCCTGTTTCAGCCAGGTTTTCTAACGTCGATCTAAGAACAGTTTTGGCGAGTCCATCGTATACTTCATCCACCAGACATTCTTTCATATTCACAAGGCTACGAACCATTTCTGCTGACTTATCCCTACAAGCTGAAAACTCCTCTGACAAAGTAGCCATATCATCCGGAGATATTTTTACATTTTTACCCATAGCATTCCTTCTTAAGTTAAATTCTGTACTGCCGGAGATTCAGAAACAAAGCATCCAACATCTGTGCGCAGCTCCTTAACAGCATTAGTAAGATTGGTATAATCAGTATAAAAATTATCGAGATAATCACTAACCGCAGAAAGTACCGCCTGACACATTTCCAGCGATGCTCCCTCCCAGTTACCGTTATTAACAATTCCATTAATTGTTTCTCTATGTTCATCCAGAGTAGAAAATGCTTCCATTAAAGCTGTATGCTCAGTCTCATATGTTCCAAGTTTCAATTCATCTACTTTGATCATCTGTACAGTCTCCCTTAATCATCCTCAACCCAATAACTAACTTCTACTTCTTCCCATAATTCTTCATTGAGCTTCTCAATCATTTCTTGAAGTTTCTGTATTCTATCGTCTATTTCACCAAACATACTGTCACATCCATCATCCAAAGCTTCGATGTCAGTGAAAAAACCATCTCTGTAAGGAATGTATTTCTCTTCGTAATAGACTCCCGAAAGATTATCGGATTCTTGATTTACAACTGTTTTACATTCTTCAACCGCCGTATCTGCTGCTGTTTTATATTCTTCTGCTGTTGATTTACATTCAGTCAGCGTATCTATAAGGCTTTGGCATTTGTCGATTTTTGCCCTGATTTCCGGCCTCTCACGCATTTCTGTGGTTGTTTCATAATGTCCCATATCATTCCTTTTTACACTGCCTCGAAACTTCGAGGCAGTGTTATATTATTAGTTTTGCTGTGTTGCCTGAACTGTGCTATCAAGTTCCTCTGCCTTACCTGTATCAACAGCTGAAAGGTTAGCAAGATAGTCCTCAATCTTAAGAGAAGAGTTTCTTAACTCTGTAACATAGGTCTCCATTACTCCCTTAAGACCCTCGTCATAGCCACTAATATTTGTGTACCAAAGCTGTGAAAGTTTCTGGGGAGCTTCGTCACCTGAAATACCGTTCTGTACTAATCCATCAATTGCAGAGCCAAAACTCTCAATTCCTGTGCTGAGTAAATTAGCTAAAGAATTGTAGTTCTCGGCAATACCTCTTAATCCTACCTCATCAACATTTACGCTTGACATATTATACACCTCCACCAATCTGCCATTTTTCTGATTCTCTCTGGTCTACGCCGTCGTAACCAAGCTTAACTCCCTCAGCCCAGCTCTTAACAGCTGTTACGCATGCTGATAATGCATTAGCATTGTCTGTGTAATTGTCGAGGTTAGCTTTGAAGTCTATATAAGAGTCAGCCTCCCATACGCCTACAGCCTGTGATGTTGCATCACCAATCTGTGAAACAAGATCCATGAAGTTCGCTGCTGTTTCCTCGAAACTGCTAACTGCATTAGACAGCTCGGCATCATTGTATCCAATTGCCATTTTCTTATTCTCCTTTTCGTTTTTATTTACTAAAAGCTCATTAAGCTTTTTAGCCGTTTTTTATCAGATTCTGTATTCAAACTCATCATCTGCAAGTTTGATAATTGAACCATCCGTAAGTTTTACAGGTTGTCCTGTTATTACTCTCTTCCCGTTTACATAAGTTCCGTTTGTAGAATTACAGTCCTCAATGTATACACCATCTGCTGCAGATTTGATTATTGCGTGAGCTCTACTGATTGCAGCGTTGTCATTAATATAAAAATCAGAATGTAATGAATCTTTTCCGATTGTGAATACCGGTTTATCAATGAGCCCCTGCTTTTTATCTCTCTTCCTTATAAGCGTTCCTGAAATAACTCCGGCTGCCGATGCTTGTCCTGATCCGAGTACCGTTGTGCCGTTACTCTGAGGGACATTCAACATGCTTGTTTCTCCGCCATTAGATAGTCCTTCCGCCCCTGTTGAAGTTGGGATGTTGCCGGGGCTAAAAGGTTTTATTTCAGGTTCTTTCTTTGCTTCTTTTTTTACTTTATTGCTATCTTTACGCTTAATAAGAACAATAGCGATAACAACCGCTGCTATAAGGAACATACAAAGAATGACTGCAAGAATGATAAGATACACGGGCACTACCGGCTCTACAGGTGTTTCTTCTACTTCAACACTCAAGGCTTCTGTCGAAGCCTCTACAGGAGCTTCCTCCTCGTAGAATGTCTTAGTATACTCAACGCCTAATGCGTCCAGAACCTCAACGATTTCAGTTGAATCAAGTGCGCAGAAATAATCTCCATCTTTCTTGACAACATTCATTCCAATGACTTTTCCATCTTCATTGATAAGAGGTCCGCCACAATTATTTCTTCCAACCGTTGCATCATGCTGAATAAGATAAACATCGTCCAACGTTGCAATATTAGCTATACTACCGGTTGTCATTACAATTCTGTCATTTGAATAATATTTCTCATTGGCTTCAAAAATGATTTCATCAGGAAAACCTAATGCAAAGACCTTATCAGCGATGGCATATGGCAATGCTTCCCTTGATCCATTCTCCGAAGTGTAAATCGAAAGAGGTGCTCTGGTGTGAATTGGCTGTGATAATTCCAATACAGCAAGATCCAGTTCTGTGCTGGTAGCTATTATCCTGGCGTTAACTGTTACATCGCTGGCTGCAACAACCTGAACTTCGAGCCTGACGTCCTTATAATCTCCGTTTTTTTCCTTAGGAATTCCAAGATATTTAAACGCAGAATTCTTTGTTTCTTTGTCCATTGTTATATTGCTTTCGCAAGTAAGGACATACTCTGTCTTCTCTGCTGAGCCAATGATAAATCCTGTACCACCTTTAATAATATGTGAGACATCATTATCATCAATATATACGTAGTTAACCTGAACAACACCATTTCTTGCGCTGTTAATATCTACGATAACTTCCGGCGCAACAGCCTCTCCATTTAATACATTTTCAAACCCGCCAATTCCCTCAGAGGCAGCTTCATCAGCCACCTCTTCTGCAGATACTACAACAGGTGTTAAAAGCATAATCCCTGCAATGAACAGGGCACCTATTCTTCTTATTATTCTGTTCATTCTTATTGCCCTCCTTATCTTGCTGTAAATATGGACGTGCCATTTCTTATTCCATGTTCCTCAAGCGTTTTTTCACCTTTGATAAGAGTAATTGGATTAGACGCTCTTAGATAGCATTCTTTTGGATCATCCATGTTTATTCCCAAGTTAAAACTTTGATTCAATCCATAAATGAATTCATTAGCAGAGATATTTAATGGAATCTCAATATCTATTCCCGGATCAAATTCGTTTTTCTTTAGCATGACTATTGCTTTTTCGTCCATATCATTACCTGCTTTGCCTGAAGTTATTTCTCAGAATTTGATGTTTTCTTCCTGTAAACCAAAACTCCTGCTCCGGCGCCTGCTGCCACAATACCAAGTGCCAGTACAATGTATACTGCAACGTTTATAGGTCTGGTTGCTCCACGAATTTCAGGGAGGTCTCCTTCACCGTTTGCCACTTCTTCAGTTACAGGTGGCGCAACTTCTTCTTTTGTTGAAACAAGAATGTTTCCGTAAACAACAGTCTCTACATTTCCTGCAACGTCCTCAGCAACGAGTTTGATTGTCTGTCGCTTCTCGGACTCGTCAAGTGTAATAGACTCAACTCCGCCTGCGCTCTCAAGTGCCTCAGCGTCGTAAGACTCTATCTCCTGATCGTCCTTGTAAACAGTAAGACTTGTAACACCCATGTTGTCTGTTACGTCGATGTTTACAACGTGTGAAGTCTCTTTATATACTCCTGCTTCCTCAAGTCCTGCTGTAACGATACTTGGTGCAGTTCTATCTACGGCAAAGTTAATCTCAGCGTCTCTGCTCTTGTTATCCTGAACGTTTGTCGCTCTGTCTTTTGAGTAAACAGTAACTGAGTAGATTCCGTCCTTCTCAAAATTGTCTTTTGAAATGGTATAAGTATATGTCTTCCAGGTTGTATCTGAACCCTGCTTGGTTACCTTGTACTGCTTGCCATTCTTAAGCTCTTTGATGTCGCCGTCTCTGCTGATTGAAACATTTCTGTATGTAAGCTCATCAACATTGATCTCTGTGATAGCAACATCTGTTGGATTGCTTGTGTAGTATTCCTCGTTAAGAACCTTGGCTGCATCACTCAGAACAAAGACTGATCCGAATCTGTTTACTGAGAATACAAGCTGTTCCTTTGTCTCGTTACCTGCAAGGTCTACTACATTAGCCTCGAGGATATAGAGATCATCCATGCTCTTTACATGTTCAAAATCAGCGTATGAAACTACAAAACCATTTTCAGCAGGTGCTACCTGACTTCCCACTGCTACTGCTCCGTTGTTGGAACCGGTCATGGTAACTGTAGTTGCCTCCATGTCCATGTACTTGTCAACATAAGATACCGAAGGAGCAACGACTCCGTTGTTGGCTGAGTAGTTCTCAACTCCTGCAAACTTAACCTCAGGAGCTGTTGTATCAATTACAAACACATCAGATGTATATGCTGATGCTGTGTTACCTGCAAGATCCTCACAGTTAATGACGTATCCGTAGGTTCCGTCATATGCAAAAGACATATGAGCATAATTTGATTTACCATCAGAAGTAAAGCCTCCGAGCTGAGGAAGCTCTGCCTGTTCTGCCAGTGACTGAGATGAGACCTTAACAAGATCTGAGTTAAAAGAGATATCCTCAATATCTACAGTTGCTGTTCTTGCAGTCTTGTAGTACATTCCGTTTCTTGGCTCATTGTAGTCATAGGAAACCGAGATTCCGGGTGCTGTCTTATCGACTACGAACTCTGCCTCATCACGAGTAGTAGTGTGATCCACCATGTCTTTTGCCACAACAGAGAAGCTATAGTAGCCATCCTCATCAAAAGTAACGGTCATCACATGAACCTTGGTACCGTCATTGCTCCACTCACTCTTGTGGGCATTGCCATATTCTGAGCTTATCTTAACGTCAGAAGCTGCCGGGTCAAAAGTGAAGTCTGTTACAGTAATGGTTGCAATTCTGGTTGCGTTGTAATACTTGCCGTTCTTGGGCTCAACTTCGTTGTACTTAACATCGATTTCAGGTACCTTCTTATCTACAAAGAATTCAGGTCCTGTAATCTCTTCTGTATCATTTGTTGCACGGTCTATTGCATAGTACTCAACATGGTATACACCATCTACCGCACTGGTCCACTCAACATAGTTATCGCTATCGCTGCCTTCCCAGGTAAGTGTTCCATCCTCTGTAGAAAATGTCACAGCATTTCCGTCTTCGTCAGTTCCGACAATTCTTACATATGATGTTGTAGTATCAAGCCATCTCTCTGTAATATTTACTCTTACTGTTACATCGGTACCATTGTACTTTTCGGGGGCATCTTTACCATTGTATGTAACAGCAATGCGTGGATCCAATGTATCAACAGCTATCTTTTTAGGAATTACAATATTTGAATCCTTACCGAATTTATCAGATGCGCTTGTCCTGAAGCTTATCAGCCTTTCCGCCTCATTAACCGCAGGATCAATGGTGTACAAAACATCCTTGGCGTATTCCCCGTCCTCAGGGTCTCTATCCACAGTAGTATTATTTTCAATGAGAGTATTTATGGATGTCTCTGCATCATGATCACCATAGTCACTAAACTCAATTGTGGATGTCTTGAGTGTTGAGTCTACTAATAAAACCTGTATCTTGGGGTTTTTATTAAAATACTCAATCCCCTGATCTTCCTCGCGCTCAATATATCCATCCAAGAATTCATCATTCAGGATATAGTAAATACGAGGAGATCCAATATCTCTGGAAGAACCATCATCATTGATTGTAGTTGATACATAGTTGCCGGCCTCATCATATACGACTATATCAGTAATCTTGTACTGCTCTTCACATACTGTTGCATTGGGTTGTTTATTTACATAGTCAATATCGAATGAAATATTGTATACCAGCTCATTCTTTCCGGTTATAGTAACTCCAGCCTTTTCTTCTAAAACAGGAACCATATAAGTCTGCTGTACAGTCTCCGTAACATACTTATCGCGTCTGATGATCCATCCCCTTCTAACAAGCGATGTAATCTTAGCCTCAACCGAAACAATTGCGTATGAAATAGGACTTGCATCTTCGATGCCTCCCTCGGAAGGAATCACTATTTCAGCGATATTCTCTGAACCGTATTCACCGGAATTAACAACCTTACCTTCAACAACCTCGTTTGAAGGGGCTTTGTCATCAAATTTAAGAGTTATATCCCCTTTATATTCGGCTTCATCACCGGTCTTAAACTTATAAGTGAGAGTATATTTCTTCTCACCCTGCAGCTTCGGGAATTCTATGTTTACATCAAAAGCATTATTCTCTGATGAGATTTCTTTAGTAATTGTCTTGTCATTTCCACTTAATGTAATAGTGTCTAATGGTGCAATAGTTGTTCCTGAAACATGGAGTTCGCCAATATTATTTGCCTTATTCACCCATTTTGTATTGGGATTGTTGACATTTATACTTGCTACATCCTGTTTAAGATTGTAGTAGCAAATCTCAATCGCTTCATCTAATGTAATTGATCCGGCATTACCTGAATTATCTTCAGCGACAAATCCTGTGACAACATAATTCCCGCACTCAGAAGGGGTCCAAGTGTATGTGTCTGTCTCACCATCGCGGCTCATTTTCTGCATCCCGCCGTCACTCAAAGTTACATATACGCTATCAGGATTTACTTTTGACTCATGCCCATCTTTTTTATCTGTAACAGGTACAGACACTACAAGATCACTCGCATCCTGTGAATAATAGAACTTGTGATCGTCTTTATCGTAAGAGCCTGCGTCACTTGGAGCAGTTTCTTTTCCAAACTCGGGGGCATTATGATCAAGTGATTGGGTCTTAATGGAAAAGAGTATTTCAGATGCATCATTAATGCTGTATTCAGTAGCTCCATCAAAGCCAAGCTCATTTACAGATGCACTGACTATCTCATATGAGTCCTTATAATCTTCAGCCACAGTATAGCTAAAGGTTACAAGCTCCTCTACCTCAGGTTCCTGTTCTTTAGAATCGTCTGTTTCTACATCGTCAGTATCCTGGTCTTCCGGAAGATCAAAACTGAAAGTAAGCTCCTGTGCTCCTGCTGAAAGCTTCATATCGTCGGCAAACACAGCTAATGCTTCTTCGGGGCAGCCTTCAATATTAACATCAACTAACACAGTTTCCAGCTTAGTCTCGTTATTAGCCTCTGTCTTGTCGTCATCAGACTCTTCGTCTGTCTCTTCTTCTAATAACTCGTCTTCATTCTCTTCATCTTCTGCTGTAATTTCTATCGCACCGTCATCAGATGTGGTATCAGTAGCGTCATCAGAAGGGGCATCTGCTACAACCTCATCTTCACCGTCCACAACATCATTAGCTGCGGAATCATCAGAATCATCATTAACATCTTCAATTGTTGTATCTTGAGTATCATCAATCTGCTCATCGACCTGAGCATCTAAGACTGCGTCATTCTCAACAACATCAACTTCGTCGTCGGCTGACACATAGACAGTAGTAATACTACTGCTAAGAATTACCGGAACGAGAAGTACCGAAACAAGCCTCCCAAGTATGCGAGACTTTACACTAGCTGGTTTCATAACTATCCTCCTAACTAAAAAACCAAAAAACTCTTACTACTTACCAACTAGGGCCCCTCTTCCCAAATGATAAATAATTTATTAAATTTTTATAAACAAAACGTATTATATTTCATTTACCTTGTTATTGCAATAAATTTTTACTCGGATATATTTTTTCGAAATATTGTTTCATTTCAAATGTTGCAGCATACAAAAAGGCTATGGACAGTGTCCACAGCCTTTGTTTCATTATTAGTTTCTCCATTTCATTCAATACTTATTTATTCCACAGTATCATTTTTAATTCTCTCTATTTACTCAGCATCACGACATTATAGCCTTGCCTTTATAGTGCCATACATCTTTCTTACAATTTCTTCTTCAGTGCCTCTTCGCTCATGAACGCGCTGGCGTTCTGTTATTTCCTGTATAACCCAATGTCCGTTATCCTCGTAAC
>JAEEGF010337305.1_pt1 | contig 21662 bp, 17 predicted proteins | sample 9134171 | NCBI WGS metagenome assembly JAEEGF01 (sample SAMN16246542, study PRJNA631951) | gut metagenome | biome: gut microbiome; feature: rumen; material: AP-attached | host: Bos | place: Iran: Karaj | collected 2018-10 | reverse complement strand
CTGGAAAATGATATTTGCTTCCTCCAGGGCAGAATATGAACTTCTTAAAAAGGAACTGATAAGTACTTTGGATAAACTTGGATTTGATCAGGTATTTAAACATAATCTGAAAGCGGCGAAAGAAAAGCAGTTGTTGTTTGATGCTGCCTTTAAGGGGGATAAATAATGCACCGGGGACGAGTTGGCGGTCAGATGTACCGCGTTTTGATTTTTGCCCTGATAATTCCCATGATCATCATAGGTGCAGTATCAGTTTCTATCCTTTTGGGACAGATGAAGGACAGATATGAGGAACAGTTAAGGGCTGAGAACACCAGGATCAAATCAATAGTTTTTGATATTACTTCAATTGTTTATACCAGTTTGGAACCAATTATTTCTTCCCAGGAATACAGGGATATGTTTGCGTCAGACAGCTATGCGGTTGTTACAAAGGGCAGATACGATGCTCTTGATACGGCTGTATCTTCGATCATAAGGACAACAGCGGCAATATCTTCAATCAATATTTATACCAATAATCCTAAAATATCTACGGGTAGTCATGTGGTAAATGTAGGTATCAGCGGCGTGGAAAGATTTGGAGAAGATGCGGATAAGGCGGCCGGTAGCGGGGTTACTGACGATCCTTTCAGCAGGTTCGAGTGGTACAACGACATAGCTGACTCTGCTTGGGACTCCTACACCTGTACTCATGTCCCGGTAAATGAGTACGAAAAAGACTATGAGTTAGCTCTTGTAAGGCGTTTTAATACAGGCTCTTCGCAAAACAGGGCGTATATAGTAGTTACTGTGAGCACCAACTACTTAAGGAACAGGCTGCTTACAACTGATAATTACGTGCTCATAAGTCTGGATAAACATCCCGTATTTTTTTCCTCAAACTACAATGAGAGTGAAATCGAGATGCCGGAGATTGTGGGAAATGGGATAGATGAGTATAACTATATGGGAGATATGATGCTGGATGGCAAGCTTGCTCTTACCTGTATTTCCAGCTTTGTGCCCTACAAGATCACTTCAAGATTTTTTGTACTTACCGGAGATTATAATGCTCATGAAGCTATTAAGGACATAATGAGAGGCTTTATTCTGGCATTACTTCTTGTTATAATTGTTCCTCTTTTCATTGTTATTCTGTATTCAAGGTATTTTACGGGCAGAGTAAATACTCTGAGAGAAGCCATGCATAGAGCGAGTACGGGCAACTATGACATTATCGAGAATATAAGCGGAGACGATGAACTGGCAGATACCTTCAAGGATCTGAAGGCTACGACTCAGCAGATAAGAGAGCAGGAAGCGAGGTTTTACGAGACCAGGATCCATGAGCAACAGCTTATCAACATGCAGCAGAACATGGAGTTTAAAATGCTCTCGGGCCAGATCAATCCGCACTTTTTGTACAACACCCTTGAGGCCATCAGAATGCAGGCCATCAGAGGTGGGGACAGAGGCGTTGCCACCAGCGTTAAGTACCTGGCGAAGATAATGCATTATGTGCTGGAGAGTACAGGAAAGTCCACTGCAACCCTGGCTGAGGAGCTTACCCATGTAGAGAGCTACCTTCAGATTCAGAGGCTGCGCTTTGGGGATCGCATTAACTGGAACTTTTATATAGCGGAGGATTTTGATACTTCAAACTATTATCTTTTTCCGCTTCTTTTGCAGCCCATAGTGGAAAACGCCGTGACACATGGCCTTAAAGACATGGACCAGAACGGGCATATCAGTATTATCGTGGAATCCGAAGGGGACAGGATCCTTATTACGGTAAATGATGACGGAAAGGGCATGAGCCCTGAACAGGTTGAGGAACTGAACATTTCTATTAATGAGAAGCGTCAGGAAGATGATGAGAAGGGCGTAGAGAGTATCGGCCTTTACAATATCAACCAGAGGATAAAGTATTATTACGGCAGCGATTATGGTCTTACCATCAGATCGAATCAGGGTAAGGGCACCAGTGTGGAGTTAAGACTTCCCATAAATACTCAGCCTCAGGCAAATGTACAAAATGTACTGTAAATCATGTAGGATTAGCAGGGTAAAAAATTAACAGGTTATTATATAAAATTGCACTTGTAAGCGATATTAAATATCTGCTTGCAGGTGCTATTTTTTGTAGAATGCGCTTATTTGGGGGAGGGGAAACGTGTCTAAAGAAAAATTGGCTAAATTTGTCTATTACCCATTTCGGGCAATCTCCGTACTGCTTTTGGTGGTTCTGTTTTTTCCGGCTCTAAATGTAGCCAGAATCAGCGGACTTATTAACCGGAGTATTTCTCTTCTTACCACAGGATTCTCATATGGAAATTTGATTTCAAACTTTGGCAGGGCCTTTAAAAAGGGCTGGGTCATGGAATCAACCTTAAGGCTCTTAAATGTATCCAGCATGATCATCTGCATTGGAATCATGGCCTGTGCTGTGGGAGCCTGCTTATCTCTTGGAAACAGAAAATGTAAGTTCTTTGGAAATCTCATAAATATGATCGGTTCAATTGTTTCAGCAGCTTCCATGGGAGGAATATGGTGTGCTTATCTGCAGATTGCAGCAACTACCAAGCCTTCCAAGATTGAACCAATGTTCCCCGGTTTCTTTTTTGTAATGCTGGGAATGCTGGTGCTGATGATCATCATCGCGGCTCTTGAGATGTATCTTGTTGGGAAACCCGCTAAGGATGAGAAGTTTGAGATGGAAACAAAATTCAGACTTTTTCTCATGTTTCTTCCGTTCATTCTTTTGACCTTTGTATTCAGCTATCTGCCTCTGTGGGGATGGAGATATGCGTTTTTCGATTACAAGGCCGGAGATACCTTATCAATGGAGAACTTTGTAGGCTTTAAATGGTTCCAGCAGCTGATTCGAAACAGATCTACCACCAGAGATATCTTAAACGTAATGAAAAACACTCTGGCCATGAGCGGACTTGGAATAGCAACCAGCTGGGTGCCCATGGCATTTGCGATTTTTCTTTCTGAAATTAAAAATGACAAATTCAGAAGAGTAGTTCAGACCTTTACCACAATTCCCAACTTCATCAGCTGGGTTCTGGTTTTCGCCATCGCTTTCTGTATCTTTTCCACCGATGGTTTTATCAGTTCTCTTATGATGAATCTCGGTATCTGGAGTGAGGGAAGGAACTTCCTTATGGATGGTTCCAACACCTGGATAAAGATGCTGCTCTGGGGACTGTGGAAGGGACTTGGATGGAGCGCCATCATCTATATAGCAGGAATTGCCGGCATAGACCAGCAGCTTTATGAAGCAGCTATTGTGGATGGTGCGGGACGCTTCCAGAAAATGTGGCACGTAACAGTGCCCGGACTTATGCCTACTTTTTATGTGCTTCTTCTAATGGCGGTGGCAGGAATCCTCTCAAACGGAATGGATCAGTATCTTGTATTCGAAAATTCCTCCAACACAGCGCAGATTATGGTACTGGATCTTTATGTTTACAAGATGGGTATTGTTAAAGGCGCCATTCCGTTGTCCACCGTTGTAGGAATGCTTAAATCCGTTATCAGCGTGACGCTTTTGTATGGAGCAAATACAATTTCCAAGGTAATCAGAGGCGAGACCATAGTTTAATGAGGGGATGAAATGAGTAAGAACACGCAGAAGAAAAAAATGAAGCTCAAATTTGGAGATGTTGTGTTTAACATCATCAACTACTCTGTATTTGCAGCCTTTACCATAATCTGTATTTTCCCGTTTTATTACCTGTTCATTAACACCATCAGTGACAATGAACTGGTAAGAAAAGGACTGATCAACTTTGTGCCAAGGGGAGTACACTTTGAAAACTACATTCGTCTTTTGCAGGTAAATGACCTGTTTGGCTCCTTTGCGGTGACCCTGGCAAGAACAATACTTGGAACCTTTCTCATGGTGCTGGCATCTGCTTTTGTGGGTTATCTGGTAACACAGCAGGAAATGTGGGGCAGGAGCTTCTGGTACAGATTTCTGGTTATTACCATGTACTTCAATGCAGGAATTATTCCCTGGTATCTCAACATGGCTATGCTGGGACTTACCAACACCTTTTGGGCTTACGTGATTCCGGGAATTGTAGCACCCTACAATATTATCCTGGTAAAGACCTATATCGAATCGGCCATACCTACGGAACTAGAGGAAAGTGCAGCTCTGGACGGGGCCTCTCACATGAAGATTTTCCTCAGCATTATCCTTCCTCTGGCAAAACCGATTCTGGCTACAATAACGATATTTGGTGCTGTGGGCCACTGGAACTCCTTCCAGGATTCGCTGATTCTCATGCAGTCAGCGCCCAAGCTGTATACACTTCAGCACAGGCTCTATATTTACCTTAATACCACCAGCAATCTGGCAGCTCTCATGAGCGCCGGTAGCACCTCGGGAATCAGTAAGAGCGTTATGGATTCAGCTTTAAACGGAAAAGTAATCAAGTACACCATAGCAATGGTTACCATAATTCCTATTCTTTTAGTTTATCCCTTTATGCAGCGCTATTTCGAAAAGGGAATCATGATCGGGGCAGTAAAAGGGTAATAAACCCTTGTTGATTTTTATTCAACCAAAAAGGAGGAAAGCAATGAAAATGAAAAAGTTACTGGCTCTTTTTATGACAGGAGCAATGACTCTGTCCCTGGCAGCCTGTGGAAGTGAGACGGCTCCTACCGGTGCAGTGGAAGAGAATGCTGCGTCAGAAGAAAAAGCTGAGGAAAAAGAAGCAGCTCCAAGTACCAATGCAGCTGAGTCTACTGCAACAGAAGCTGAGGAAACGTCTGAGGGCAGCGGACTTGAGGGGGATCTGTCTGACATCATTCCTGAGCAGACCGTAACACTTGATGTTTACGATCAGCTTGCAAACTATTCCGGCGAGCAGACCGGTTGGTTTGGGAAAATCATGCTGGATAAGTTCAATGTAAAGCTCAATATCATTCCTGAGAATGATGGTGTTTATGATACCCGTATGGAGTCCGGAAACCTGGGTGATCTGGTAATCTGGGGAAATGACGGCGATGATTATCAGCACGCAATTGACAAGGGAATGCTCTTTGACTGGGAAGAGGATGATCTTCTTAATGAGTATGGTCCTTACATTGCTGACAATATGAAGGCTGCGCTTGAAAAGAACAGAGGTATCTCTTCAGACGGTAAGCTCTATGGCTTTGGCTTTGATGTAACCCGTTCAGCTGAAGATCCAGGTTCTTTCATGTATACATGGGATTTGAGATATGATCTCTATGAGCAGATCGGTTCTCCTGAGATCAAGGATTTTGACGGAATGGTTGAAGTTCTTGAAAAGATGAAAGAAATATGTCCTACAGATGATAACGGAAATCCTACCTATGGAGTTTCTCTTTTCAACGACTGGGACGGCGACATGGTAATGTACGTCAAGTCAACTGCAACAGCTTATTATGGATTTGATGAATTCGGACTTGGATTATATGATCCGGATACACAGACCTTCCATCCTGTTCTTGAGGAGAACGGTCCTTACCTCACAGCCCTTAAGTTCTACAACACACTTTATCAGAAGGGGCTTCTTGATCCCGACTCACAGACACAGGGCTTTAACGGAATGCAGGAGGACTATCAGAACGGTACAGCATTCCTTAACGTATTTAACTTCATGGGTTCAGCGCTTTACAACTCCCCTGACCATCTGGCTGCAGGAAAGGGCATGTTCCCTGTTAAGCCCACAGCAGCAACCCCTATCAGATATGGTCTTAACGTTTATGGAGGAAACAGAATCTGGTCTATAGGCGCAAATACTGAATATCCCGAGCTTTGCATGGCAATCATCAACTGGCTTACAACTCCTGAGGGAAGAATGACTTCTGAGTATGGTCCTAAGGATGTTTGCTGGTACTACGATGAGAATGGTAAGACATGCTTTACGGATATCGGTCGTGCCTGCAAGACAGATATCTCCACAGAGATGGGCAATGGCTATGAGGGAACCTATGATGATGGCTCTTTCAAGATGAACAACTCAACCTGGGCTCTGGATGCTCCTAACCCTGACAGTAACGGCGAGACCTTCAACTATCGTAACTGGGCTAGTTATTCTACAGAAGCAGGCTCTGATATTGAGCAAAAGTGGAGAGACTGGACTGGAGCAGATACACCTGATGAGTATCTTGATAAGTTCAAATATGTCCTTGCTCCCGGAACTATGTACACCGGCGGTGTTCGTTCAGACGAGCTTCAGGTAGTCTGGGATCAGGTTTCAACCTGTGTTAAGGATAACTCCTGGAAAGCAATCTACGCATCAAGTGACGAGGAGTTTGACTCTATCGTAGCAGATATGAAGCAGCAGGCTGAGGAGTATGGCTATGCGGAATGTATCGAATTCCAGGAAAATGAGGCCAAGCTCAGAGCAGCAGCTGAAGATGATGCAAAATCCAAGTAAATTCACGACTTCCTTTACAATAAAGTGGAAAGGCTGCGGCGCTGTGTGCCGTGGCTTTTTCACGTCTTAACCTTGTGATAAAATGAATTAAGTTTTGTAGACTACGGAGTGACGCACAATATGGAAACTGTACTTATAGTTGATGATGAAGAAAACATAAGAGAAGGCATAAAACTCATCATAGACTGGGAGGAACTTGGATTTGAAATAATCGGGGATGCTTCTAACGGTGAAGAGGCTCTTTCTGCGGCTGAAAAGCTGAATCCTTCCCTTATCGTCATTGATATGCAGATGCCCAAGGTTCATGGTATTGATGTTATAAGGCAACTCAGAAACAGAGGATACAACGGCTATTTCATCATTCTTTCAGGCTTTTCAGATTTTGGCTACGCCAGAGAAGCCATTATTAACCGCGTCACAAATTACATAACCAAACCCGTAGATGAGGACGAACTCTTAGAGACTGTCAAAAAAATCAAGGCTGACATTGAGAAATCGAAAAAAGAAGGAACGAGACTGGGGGAAATCAAGAATAAGGCCAAGAGCGTCATCGTAAGGGATCTTTTGTCCGGGATACCGGTGACAGAAGAGAATTTAACCACCATGAACCTGCAATTTCCAAGATATCAGGTCATTATCCATGAGACCTATAACGCGGGAAAAGAAGTTATTGGCTACAGATTATCGGATCTGATATCAGCTTTTTTGGATGAAAAGAGCTATGAACTTGCCTCGGTGGAGAGAAATGACTGCATTTTGCTAAAGGGAAGGACTGCCATATCAAAGTTTGAGGATTTCATTATGCACTATCAGAAATCCCCCATTGAATCCCACAGTCCTCTGGACAATATTTTTATCGCCATCGGAAATGAATGTGGACTGCCTTCAGAAATAGCAGGTTCCTATGACAGGGCAAAATGGCTGGCCAAGAGAAGGTTTTTCTGCGATGAAGGGGAACACTTTATCAGAGAAGATAATACAGATATTCAAAGTGTTTCTGTTAACAAAGACAGCAAAGCTCAAAAGGTGCTGTTTGAAAATGTTATGAATGCAGTGGTGGATGGGAACAGAAATATGATGGTGAATGCTCTGGATGAAATCTATGAGTATGTCAAAAGGCATGAGACGGAGAGTACTGATGCCTGTCTTTTCATGACCGAGATCATGCTTTCCCTAAAAGAAAAAATGACAAGGCAGTATCCTGTCCTGTCAGATGTTTTTGATACCAATGCCGGTATTATTGAGTTTATTGAGAGCAGGTTCTACCTGTATGAGATAATCCAGTACATTTCCGACACCCTGGATACTGCAATGAATAAGATATACTGCAGGCAGGATGGCGAAAATGTAATAGAGGATATTATTTCTTATATAGACAGGTTCTATGCTCAGCCCCTTACCCTGGAGGAACTGGCGGTGCAGTTTGGCTACAACTCAGGATATCTGGGACGTCTTTTTTCAAAGACCACAGGCTGCGGATTTACCTATTACCTTAACGAGTGCAGGATCAAAAAAGCCAAGGAGCTTCTTTCTGAAGGCAAATATAAGGTATATGAGGTGTCACAGCTGGTGGGTTACAGCGATGTGGACTACTTTGGACGGAAATTCAGAAAACATGCGGGGCTTACACCTGCTGAATTTAAAAAGATGAGCGATGGATTTAATCTGCAGATTTAACTTCCATCCAGCAATCGTTGTATAGTCTGTCATTGGCTTCCCCAAGATACTTGTAGGATTCGGTGGGGAAGGTGCTGAGGTCAGGAAATGCCACCTTAGAGTTCTTAATATCGGGATCTTCGATATTTTCCTGTGCTGCAACATTGGGAGTAGAGTATGTGATGTACTCAAAGTTCCTGAGGGCTATATCCTCTCGGCACATGAAATCTATCCATTTCTCTGCGTTTTCACTGTTTTTGGAGCCCTTGGTGATAACCCAGGAATCGATCCAGACATTGGTGCCTTCCTTGGGGACTACATAAACAAGATCAGGGTTTTCTCTGGCAGTATATATGGCTTCTCCGGAATAAATAACGCCGAGAGCAGCCTCTTCACCGATCATCTTATCCCTTACCTGGTCAACTACATAGGCCTGTACTAAAGGCTTCTGTGCAATGAGATCATCTGTGGCTACTCTAAGTTCATCGGGATTGGTGGAATTAAGGGAAAAGCCGTTTTTGATAAGAGCCACCATCATGGCATCACGGACAGAATCCTGCATAAGGATCTGGCCTGAATACTTGGGATTCCAGAGAATATCCCAGCTGTCTACGGTATCATCTACAAGTGTCTTGTTGTAAAGAATTCCTACAGTTCCCCAGCAGTAGGGCACAGAGTACTTATTCCGGGCATCGAAATCCCTGGACTGTTCAAAATACTGCTCACCGATATTCTTAACATTTGGTATGTTATCGAAATTAATCTCTCGAAGCATATCATTGTCTATGAGCTTCTGTATCATGTAATCCGAAGGACATACCACATCGTAGGCAGAGGTGTCCTGAGCCAGCTTGGCATACATGATCTCGTTGGTCTCAAACATATCGTAGATTACTTCTATGCCATATTCATCTTCAAAATCAGAGATGACTTCTTCGTCGATATATTCGCCCCAGTTGTAGACATAGAGCTTTCCATTTGGGTACTTGGCAGAATCACGGGAGCCGCTGCATCCCGTAAGGCATCCAAGTACAAGGCTTCCCAAAAGAAAAACTGAAATAATTCTTTTTTTCACGATTTTTATTTCTCCTTTTTACCGGCTGGCGCTCTGTAGACTGTAAACAGCAGTGTCAATACAACTACGAAAATAATAGCTGAAAGAGCGTAAATTTCCGGCTGAATACCTCTTTTTACCTCGTTATAGATAAGAGTTGAGAGGGTTTCAAAGCCTGATCCCTTGGTGAAATAAGTGATAATGAAATCATCCAGGGACATGGTAAATGCCATGAGGGCTCCTGAAATAATGCCGGGAACCAGATCAGGCAAAATAGTCTTAAAGAAGGCATAACTTCTTGAAGCTCCCAGATCCAGAGCAGCTTCATAGACATAGAAATTGACCTCTTTTACCTTGGGCATAACACTCAGCATTACGAAGGGAATGTTAAAGGTTATGTGGGCAAGAAGTATGGTGCTAAAGCCTGTGCTTATGTTCAGGAAACGGAATAGCAACATCAGGGAAATACCGGTTACGATATCTGCATTTATCATAGGAATGTTGGAAATTCCCATGATAAGGGACCTGAATTTGGAGGAGAGCCCGATCATGGCTATGCAGGTAAAGGTTCCTACAATAGTAGAAATGATGGTAGCAAGTATAGCGATGGAAAGGGTGTTAAACAAAGCGCCGGCCACAGCCTCGTCTTCCAAAAGGCTGATGTACCATTTTAGAGTGAAGCCTCCCCATTTGGCTCTTGACTTACTGGAGTTAAAGGACAGGATAATAAGAGTGATTATTGGGGCGTACATAAATATCAGGATAAGGGCCAGGTAAATTCTTTCAAGGATTTTTCTCATGATCAGTCTTTACCTCCCTTCTTGCTGGATATGTTCTCAATAATCATGTTGATAAGGATAAAGATCATCAGCACTATGGACAATCCGCTTCCCAGGTGCCAGTCGTAGAGCTGTGTGAATTCCTGCTCGATGATATTACCGATAAGCAGTATCTTGGAGCCGCCCAGCATGGTTGAAATAGCGAAGGTGGTAAGGGCCGGAATAAATACCATGGTTATACCACTGAGAACTCCGGGCATGGAAAGAGGAAGCTTTATCCTGAGGAAAGTCTGGAAGCTTCCGGCGCCCAGATCTCTGGCTGCATTGATGACATTCTCATCTATGCTGTTGAGGGAGTTATATATAGGCAGGATCATAAATGGCAAAAAGTTGTAGACCATACCAAGTACGATGGCTGCGTTGGTGTTGATGATATTTATGGTTGGAAGGTGAAGAAATTCCAAAACTGTGTTGATGACACCTTTTCCCTCTAAGAGAGTCATCCATGTAAGTGTTCTTAAAAGGAAGTTCATCCACATGGGAAGGATGAAAAGTGTAACGATATAGGCATTCTTTTTGAGCTTCATTGAAGCCAGTATCATGCCAAGGGGGTAGGACAGCACAAAGCACACCAGGGTACTTATGAGGGCCAGATTTACAGATCTCTTTAGGGCTTTTAAGTATCCGGGCTTTATAATAGTTGCTATATTGCTGAGGGTCAGATTACCCGAAAAGTCTGTGACACCATAGTAAATAACCATACACAGAGGTATGACAATGAAAATAAATGCCCAGACAATATAGGGAGCCGCCATCAAAGCAGCACTTTTTCTGGATTTAAATAGTTTCACTGATGGCCTCCTCGTCCTCTGATGCAGGAACATTCATTATCTGAATATTAAAAGGATCAACGTTTATTCCAACCTTGGCGCCCACAGGAGAGAGCTTTGTTGAGTGAACCAGAAGCTCATAGCCGTTGGTTTCAACGTCCATCTCATAGTGAACTCCCTTGAAGGTGAGGCCTGTTACAACACCCTGAAGAGTTCCGTTTTCAGGAGAAACTAGTTCAACGTCCTCAGGTCTTATTACAACGTCAACAGGTTTATTTTCGCCAAAGCCCTTATCTACACAGGCAAACTTGGCGCCCAGTATCTCTACCAGCTCATCTCTGATCATGGTGGAGCGTATAATGTTACTGTCCCCGATAAAGTCAGCAACGAAGGCATTTTCGGGCTCGTTGTAGATCTTTTCGGGAGAGCCTTCCTGCTGGATATAACCCTGGTTCATTACCACGATGTGGTCTGACATGGTGAGAGCTTCTTCCTGGTCATGAGTTACATATATAAATGTAATTCCAAGCTCTTCCTTAAGTCTTTTAAGCTCGTACTGCATGTCCTGGCGCATTTTAAGGTCTAGGGCTCCGAGGGGCTCATCCAAAAGAAGTACCTTTGGCTCATTTACAATGGCTCTAGCTATGGCAATTCGCTGCTGCTGGCCGCCGGAGAGAGAATCGGGCATACGCTTCTCATAGCCCTCCAGGTTAACCAGTTTGAGAGCATATTTTATTTTGTCTTTTATGTAGGCATCAGATTTGTTTTTGATCTTAAGTCCAAAGGCAATGTTGTCTTCAATTGTCATGTGGGTAAATAGAGCATATTTCTGGAAAACAGTGTTGAGCTGACGCTTATTTGGCGCCATATTAGTGATGTCTTTTCCATCGAAAATAACACGTCCGTTATCAGGCTTTTCGAAACCACCTATTATTCGAAGAGTGGTGGTCTTTCCGCAACCACTGGGACCAAGAAGTGTTACGAAGGAATTCTCATATATAGAAAGATTGAGGTCGTCAAGAATAATCTGCCCATCATAGGATTTAGTGATGTGCTCTAAAGTGATAAGATCTTTTCCCATTTTTTTCTCCCAAAATACTTTTTTATAATTATACCATTGTAGTTTATCATAGTGCAGTGCTGAATAGAAGAATACGCACTTTTTTATTTTAAATTGTTGTGATAGAATGTGAGTAAATAGGGATTTTCATAGGAGGCGGTAATTTCAATGGCTGGAAAAGACAAATATGTAGCATATGTGTCCAGTTATACATCAGGACTTGGCACAAAATACGGTATCAGGATCTACGATGTGGATCTTAAGAACGGAAGACTTTCGGAGAAGCAGAAGGTTGAGATTACCAATTCTTCATACATAGGCATTTCTCATAATAAGAAGACACTGTATTCCATCACCGATGCAGGTGTTGAGGCTTATCATATTCTTCCTGACGGTAGTCTGGAGTTTCTGAATGAGGCATCTATAAACGGTATGCGTGGATGTTATCTTAATATGGACCAGGAAGACAATTACCTCATTACTGCAGGTTATCACGACGGTAAGGTTACTATCTTAAGGCTCAACAAGGATGGTAGTATCGGCGAGATAACAGATGAGAGATATCATAAGGGCCTCGGTACTGCTGCAGGCCGTAACCACGTTCCTCACGTACAGTGTATCAAGGTTTCCAAGGACAACAAGTACCTGCTTGCTGCAGATCTTGGTATGGACCGTGTAAATGTATATTCTCTTGATATTGCTACAGGCAAGATCAAGGACGTTGACGTTATCCACTGCGATCAGGAGTCATCTCCAAGACATATGCAGTTCTCCAAGGATGGCAAATTCCTCTATATCTGTCTTGAACAGAAGTGCGCAATAGAGGTTTACCAATATGAAGCAAAAGACGGTGATGTTGAATTCAACAAGATCCAGTCTGTTTCCAATTCCGATGAATCTGATTCAATCGGTGTTGCCAGCAGTGCTCTTACATTCTCAGAAGACTATAACTACCTGGTAAGTTCTACTGCGGGTGAGAATAATGCTATTGTTTACAAGGTAGATAAAGAGACAGGACTTCTTACCAAGAAGATCCAGCTTCCTGTAGCGGGAGAGTATCCTAAGGATGCAGCTCTTTTCCCTGACAACAAGCACCTTGTATCACTAAACCATGAGTCGGATTCACTTACATTCTTTACAGTGGATATGGACAAGGGAACAATGGTTATGAACGGACCGGAGCTTACAGTTTCAAGACCTAACTGTATCGTATTCCACAAACTCAGTGGCAAATAAGACATAAAACAAGAGGGTAGTCGATTTGACTGCCCTCTTTTAATTTATTTTTGTTTGTTTTTATAGAAGCTGATTATCGGGTCTACGGTGGATGTGATATTTGAGATCATAAGATCAAGTATTGTGAGTGCGCACATGCTCTCAACAACGACAACAGCTCTCGGGACAACAACAGGATCGTGTCTTCCCTTGATATTTACGGTGATATTCTCGCCGTTACTATTGATGGTCTCCTGTGTGGATGCAATGCTGGGAGTTGGTTTAAAATACGCTCTGACTACAATATCACTGCCATCTGACATTCCGCCAAGTATTCCGCCGCTGTGATTTGTCTTTTTGGTGATATGAGATCCGTTGTTTTCAAAGGCATCGTTGTTCTCGGAACCTTTGATCCTGGAAGCGTTGATGCCATCACCGATCTCAACGGCCTTAACTGCGCCGATGCTCATTATTGCCTGTGAAAGAAGAGCATCGAGCTTATCAAATACGGGTTCTCCTATGCCGGCAGGAACACCTGTGATCCTGCACTCGACAACGCCTCCGAGGGAATCTTTTTCCTCACGGGCCTTTTCGATGAGCTCCATGGCTTTTTTGTCTGCATCGGCATCAGGCATGGCTGTAGGAGTTGTGAGTCTTACAGCTTCATCGAATTTGTCGTAATCAATTTCAACGTCGCCGATGGATCTGGTGTAAGCACAGACCTTAATGTCCATTATTTCAAGAAGCTTACTGCAGATTGCTCCGGCTGCGACTCTGCCGATGGTCTCTCTTCCGGAAGAACGCCCGCCGCCGCGATAGTCCCTGAATCCATACTTCTGATCATAACCATAATCAGCATGGCCGGGACGATAGTAGGAGGCAATCTCCTTGTAATCCGCTGAGCGCTGAGATGTGTTTTTTACTAAAAGAGATATCGGTGTACCTGTGGTCTTACCTTCAAATATTCCGGAAAGGATCTCCACAAGATCATCTTCCTTGCGGGAAGTTGTTGCAGTAGATGTTCCGGGTTTTCTGCGGTCAAGGAATTTCTGAATGTCCTCCTCGGAAATATCAAGGCCGGCGGGGAAGCCGTCAATAACGCATCCCAGAGCCTTTCCGTGGGATTCACCCCAGGTTGAAATCCTTATGTTTTTACCAGTTATCGATCCTGACATAAGCTCTCCTTACTATGAAATTTAGGTTGTTAGATTGAGTATAAATGACTTTTTCAGCCAAAAATAGTGAATTTTTTGTGAATTAGTTATATAATTGTATGGTAGTTTTCTTTATATTGCAATAAATATCCGGAACAAGAGGGGATATTTCCGATATGAATGCCAGTAGCTTGGAAATGAAGCTTACCTTTAGAAATAAGGTAATCTCCAAGGCCACAAAATTCAATAGAAAGCACAAAGCATTTTCTTTTTTGGGAATTGCTTTTGCTATGGTCGCAATAACAGTCTATAACTTTTTGTTCTATTTCTACAGAAATGCCAAAAGGTTTACATGTTTGGCCTGTATAATTCTTTTCTTTATTTCAAGCAGTAGCTTTTCCTATCCTGCTATGTCTTTGAATATCAGTTTTGCTTCCAATTCAGAAGCTATAGAGAGAACAGAAGAGGTACAGGAAGTTCTATCCGAAGAAGAAGTTGCCGAGTCTGATGCCGAGCTTATTACTGAAAGGGATGTGGATACTGAAGTACTTCAGGAGGCCAGCGAGGTAGTAAACCCTGATGCTGCTGAAATTGAGAACATGGTTTCTGTTTCAGAAATCCTTGATTCAGAGATACCTGCCAGCGTAAGTGTTGAGGAATCCAGAGCTCTTTTATCCCAGGGGGCGGATGAAGTTTCCTTTAACAGTGATGATTGGAAGCTGGTACTTGTAAACAAGCAGCACCCAATTCCTGATGATTATGAGTTTGAGCTGGGGACCATCAGCGGAAGTATGCAGTGCGATGAGAGAGTTATTTCACCTCTGCTTGACATGCTCAAGGCTGCAAGAGCGGAGGGGGTTAATCTTATTGTCTGCTCACCGTACAGAGATATAGACAGACAGACTATGCTCTTTGGAAATAAGGTCGACCGTTACATGGGCGGCGGAATGTCATACATGGATGCCTACAATCTTGCTTCACAGGCAGTAACTGTTCCGGGATCATCAGAACATCAGATTGGCCTTGCGGTTGACATTATTACCGATGGATATTCATCTCTTGATGAAGGCTTTGGAGATACTGCTGCAGGTAAATGGCTTGCGGATAACAGTGCGCAATACGGATTTATCTTAAGATACCCTTCAGGTAAAGAAGAGATAACAAGTATAGAATATGAGCCATGGCACTTCAGATATGTAGGTGTTGATGCAGCAAATGTGATCACAGACAATAACCTCTGCCTGGAAGAGTTCTGGAATTTATATGTTGATTAAATGAGTTAAGAGGAATATATGTACAAGATTTTAAAAAAAGAAGGAAATGCCAAAAGGGCAGAGTTTACTACTGTTCATGGAGTTATTCAGACTCCGGTGTTTATGAATGTTGCGACAGTTGCAGCAATAAAGGGAGGCGTTTCCACGGAGGACCTTGAGGGAATAGGTACTCAGGTGGTCCTTTCCAATACGTACCATTTGCATTTAAGACCGGGGGACGACCTCATCTATCGAATGGGTGGTTTGCACAAGTTTATGAGCTGCACCAAGCCTATTCTGACGGATTCAGGCGGATTTCAGGTCTTTTCTCTTGCAAAGACAAGAAGAATTAAGGAAGAGGGAGTGTATTTCCACTCCCATATTGACGGACACAAGCTGTTCATGGGGCCTGAGGAGAGCATGAGGATCCAGTCTCATCTGGGGTCGACAATTGCCATGGCGTTTGATGAGTGTCCATCAGCCAAGGCTGAGCACGAATATGTTCAGATGTCGGTAGACAGGACTACAAGATGGCTGAAACGATGCAAAGCGGAAATGGACAGATTAAACAGTCTTGAATACACGGTTAACCCTCATCAGATGCTGTTTGGTATCAATCAGGGAGCGATATTCGATGATATAAGGATAGAGCATGCCAAGGTTATAAGGGATCTTGATCTTGACGGATATGCAGTGGGAGGACTTGCTGTAGGCGAGAGCCACGAGGAGATGTATCATGTTTTAGAAACTGTTGTTCCTTATCTGCCTGATGATAAGCCGACTTATCTTATGGGTGTTGGAACACCTGCAAACATCCTTGAGGCTGTTGAGAGAGGTATTGATTTCTTTGATTGTGTATATCCCAGCAGAAACGGCCGCCACGGACACCTTTATACAAACAGGGGACATATCAACATTCTCAATGCAAGATACGAGATGGATGATACGCCCATAGAAGAAGGCTGTCAGTGTCCTGCCTGCAGAAGATATTCCAAGTCATATATCAGACACCTTCTTAAAGCTGGAGAGATGCTTGGAATGAGACTCTGCGTACTTCATAATCTCTATTTTTATAACCACATGATGGAAGAGGTCAGGGATGCGCTTGATGCAGGTGAATTCGCTCAGTACAAGAAACGTAAGCTCGATGGAATGCAGGAGTTTGACGGTGATTCGGTAAAAGATGCTTACAATATTGCTAAAAACTGGAGAAAGGGTTAAAAAGCTTGAACTTGAATCCTCTTTTTAGTATTATTGTTTGGTGTATATTATTTTTTTAAGGTATGGAGGAAGTTATGGGTTTACTTTTAACAGGTGCAGAAGCATCAGCTAATACACAGAGTATCATTTCAATGGTTCTGGTTTATGCAGCGGTAATCGCAGTATTCTATTTTCTGTTCATGCGTCCGCAGAGCAAGGAAAAGAAGCAGAGAGCACAGATCCTTTCATCTCTGGCTATTGGGGACAGTGTTAGGACAACAGGCGGATTCATCGGTACAGTAATCGACATCAACGACGACATGGTAATCGTTGAGTTCGGTAACAACAAGAACTGCCGTATCCCAATGGTTAAGGAAGCGATTGTTGAGGTTGAAAAGCCTGAAGATGCAGTTGTTTCAACTAATGATACTTCTGATTCGAAAAAGAAGTAATATTTTTCATGTCTGTTAAAGCCTGATTGGGACTACCCAATCGGGCTTAATTTCTATATTCAGGAGGAGAGTATGAAACTTAACATCACATGTATTCCGGGTGACGGAATAGGTCCTGAGATAGTCGCTCAGGCCAAAAAAGTACTTGATAAGGTGGCAGATGTATATGGCCATGAGATAGAGTACAAAGATGTTTTAATGGGAGGATGTTCTATTGACGCTTACGGCGTTCCTCTTACCCAGGAGACAATTGATGCTGCTAAGAGTGCAGACGCAGTCTTGATGGGATCTATCGGAGGTAATACCTCCACATCACCATGGTACAAACTTGAACCTTCCAAGAGACCTGAAGCCGGACTTCTTGGTATTCGTAAGGCACTTAATCTGTTTGCCAACCTAAGACCCGCATATCTTTATCCTCAGCTTATGAAAGCATGTCCTCTCAAGGAAGAAGCTGCTGCCAAGGGCTTTGATATGCTCATTATGAGAGAGCTTACAGGTGGTCTGTATTTCGGCGAGAGATTTACCAAGGAAGTTGACGGAGAGATCACAGCTACGGATACTCTTGTTTACAAGGAGAGCGAGATCAGACGAATTGCCATTAAGGCATTTGAAGTCGCAAGAAAGAGAAGAAAGAGTGTTATCAGCGTAGACAAGGCTAACGTCCTTGATTCCTCAAGACTTTGGAGAAAGGTTGTCGAAGAAGTTGCCAAGGACTATCCGGATGTTACTTTGGAGCACATGCTTGTTGATAACTGTGCAATGCAGCTTGTCAGAGATCCTTCTCAGTTTGATGTGGTTCTTACAGAGAATATGTTCGGCGACATCCTCTCTGATGAAGCCAGCATGATCACAGGCTCCATCGGAATGCTTCCAAGTGCTTCCCTCAATGATACAAGTTTTGGTCTTTATGAGCCCAGTCACGGAAGTGCCCCCGACATTGCCGGCAAAGATATAGCTAACCCCATCGCAACAGTTCTTTCGGCTGCGATGATGCTCAGATATTCATTTAACCTGGACAAGGAAGCAGATTCTATTGAAAATGCAGTCAGAAAAGTTTTGGAGGACGGCTACAGAACTGTTGATCTCATGTCAGCATCAGCAGGAGAGGGCTTTACTCAGGTAGGCTGTAAGCAAATGGGAGATCTTCTAGTTGAACGAATCGCTAACCTATAAAACTGAAAAAAGAATATATAATCTGCTGCCTCATGAGCCTGAGGCAATGGCAACAACTCTTTTTATAATAGCCATGTCGTCATATTATCTGTGGCGAATGTTTGCCATAACGCCTCAGTACGATGAGCTGTATACCTACTATACATTTATCAGCAGGGGAGTTATCTACTCAGCCATCCATTGGCCGCTTCCCAACAACCATGTTGGATATTCTGTTTTATCAGCATTTCTTTATTACTTAGGCAACCCTTTTATTGCTCTGCGCGGAGTGTCTTTTATCTGCGCGATATCTAATCTGATACTGGTATACAGAATATGTAAAAGATATTATTCCCATGGCCTGGCTTTCGGAGCACTTATGCTTTATTCGGCCATGCAGGTGGTTGTGGAGTACAGTGTACAGGGAAGAGGATATACTCTGGCTACCACTTGCTTTTTGCTCTCTGTTTATATTGCCGGATATATCTGCAGCCTTGAGGAGACCAAGCCGGTTTACTACCTGTGCATCACATTTTCTTTTGCCATGGGATTATATACTGTTCCGAGCAGTATATACTGGGTTATCCCGGTAAGTGTTGCAATCACGGTTTATCTTCTTGTAAATGCTTATAAGAGCAGAGCGCTTCATGACAGTCTTAAGGATAACGTCTACTACAGGAAATTCGTGAAGTTCTTTAATCATGGTCTGATTGCTGCGCTTATCACGACAGCGCTGTATGCGCTTATATGGCTTGCAATAGGCTCTAACCTTTTGGTTAAAACAGAAGGGTCAGAGTATTTCGGAATGAGTCATGCAACGGTGCTCTTAAGGGCTCCGGTAAGTTCACTCCTCAGGGGAATGGATTATATGCTTTCTCAGCCGTATATACAGAGCCTTTCTTCAGCTGATTTCAGAGCAGAATGCGTTGGATGGGTTTTAAGGCTCTATAACTATATGATCCCCGGCTTTATGTATATTATTCCGGTGGTGGTTTTTGCAAGTATAGCGGTTGCAGGCTATGAGTGCATCAGACATTTTGCCTACAGCAGAACCATCATAAATGTCATGATAATTTCCAACGTTATCGTGACCGGCCTGATGCTTGTTGTTCAAAAAAAGCTCCCATATCTCAGAGTGTTCAGCTACGGAGCATTTATTCTTACGGTATGCTTTTGCGCATGTTTCGAGAGGCTTATAAATGTGGCCATAAGAATATATAACGACATGATGCGTAAAAAGGCCGGCAGTACTGTGGAAAATGTGGCTCACAACGAGAGTGAGACAACAGTCAAAGGTGAGAAATGGTACAACGGAAAGGGTATCTATCTGCCGCTGATTTTCTGCATAGTTCTTTTTGTGGTCAGAGTAACCAGCTATGATTACAATTGTCAGCTTGGTACCAGAGAAAATAACTTGTACAATACGCTATATATAGCAGATGTCACAAGACGCAAGAATATCGCGGTTCTTGATTGCGATCAGCAGTACCTTCTCAAATTCGGATGGAATATTGATTGTGAAAAGACTGATGTAAACGGCGCAGATTGTGTTATTATAGATAAAAATCTTTTAGAGCCCGGTTACAGTGGGCCTGATTTCTGGAAATTCTATCAGACCTACGAAACTATCGATTGGGACTACATAGATTCAATGCGCAATATATATGAGAATGAAAACTTTATTTTATATATTAAGTAAGCAGGAGGAGAGAGAATTATGGCAATGAATAGCGACAGAGTTATGAAAGGGCTTCAGCAGGCTCCACACAGAAGTCTGTTCAACGCACTTGGTTTTACGGAAGAAGAGAGAAACAAACCTCTTATCGGTATTGTTAGTTCCTACAACGAGATTGTTCCGGGACATATGAACCTGGATAAGATCACAGAAGCTGTTAAGCTGGCTGTAGCAGAAGCGGGCGGAATGCCTGTAGTGGTTCCTGCAATCGCTGTATGTGACGGTATCGCTATGGGACACATCGGTATGAAGTACTCACTTGTTACAAGAGATCTTATTGCAGACAGTACAGAGTGTCTTGCCAAAGCACATGCCTTTGACGGAATGGTATGCATTCCCAACTGTGACAAGAATGTACCCGGACTTCTGATGGCTGCTGCCAGAGTAAATATTCCAACTGTATTTGTGTCAGGCGGTCCTATGATGGCCGGAAGATTTGAAGGTCATAAGACTTCACTCTCATCAATGTTTGAGGCTGTTGGCTCTGTATCAGCCGGTAAGATGACTGATGATCAGCTCTGCGAACTTGAAGAGAAGGCTTGTCCTACATGTGGATCATGTTCAGGCATGTACACAGCCAATTCCATGAACTGTCTTACAGAGGCAATCGGAATGGGACTTCCCGGTAACGGAACAATTCCTGCTGTATACTCGGCTCGTATCAGACTTGCCAAGAAGGCCGGATATGCAGTAATGAACCTTGTCGAGAAGAATATCCGTCCCAGAGACATCATGACAAAAGAGGCATTCATGAATGCAATGGCCATGGATATGGCTCTTGGATGCTCAACAAATACAATGCTTCATCTTCCTGCAATTGCACACGAGGCCGGAGTTGATATCAATATGGAGATTGCCAACGAAGTATCTGCCAAAACTCCAAATCTCTGCCACCTTGCACCTGCAGGTCCCACATATATGGAAGACCTCAACGAGGCCGGCGGAGTACTTGCCGTTATGTCAGAGCTTGTTAAGAAGAATCTTATTAATACAGATCTTATTACAGCAACAGGTAAGACAATAAAAGAAAACCTTGAGGGTGTATACAACAAGAACCCTGAGGTTATAAGACCTATCGAGAATCCTTACATGCAGTCAGGCGGAATCGCTGTTCTCAAGGGCAATATCGCACCCGATACAGGTATTGTTAAGAAGAGTGCCGTTGTTCCTGAGATGATGGTTCACGAAGGACCTGCAAGAGTATTTGATTGTGAAGAGGATGCTATTGAAGCAATCCTTGGTGGCAAGATTGTTGCCGGAGACGTTGTCGTTATCAGATACGAAGGACCTAAGGGCGGCCCCGGAATGAGAGAGATGCTCAATCCTACATCAGCTATCGCAGGCCGTGGTCTTGGATCATCCGTTGCTCTTATCACAGACGGAAGATTCTCAGGTGCAAGCCGTGGTGCTTCCATCGGACATGTTTCACCTGAGGCAGCTGTAGGCGGACCTATTGCTCTTATCGAAGAGGGAGATATCATTTCAATCGATATCCCGAACAATGCTCTTAATGTTAAGGTTTCAGATGAAGAGCTTGCAAAGAGAAGAGAGAAATGGCAGCCGAGAGAACCCAAGGTTACAACAGGTTATCTTGCAAGATACAGAGAGCTTGTAACCAGCGGAAACAGAGGAGCTGTTTTAGAAATTCCAAGAGCCTGAATGGTTTCGGGCGAAGAATATAGAAGCCAAAGGAGGATTGAAATGCAACTTAC
>JAEEGF010532142.1_pt1 | contig 21663 bp, 18 predicted proteins | sample 9134171 | NCBI WGS metagenome assembly JAEEGF01 (sample SAMN16246542, study PRJNA631951) | gut metagenome | biome: gut microbiome; feature: rumen; material: AP-attached | host: Bos | place: Iran: Karaj | collected 2018-10 | reverse complement strand
TGTATCAAAATCATCATGATGATCTAACCTGATAGATTAAGGAGGGCAGGCCCATGAGCATTTTTGATTCCTTTAATATCAACTCATCCGGTATGACGGCGCAGCGTTTTCGTATGGATATAATTTCCGAGAACATCGCCAATGCCAATACCACAAGAACCCAGGATGGTTCCAAGTCTCCATATATTCGTAAGGTTGTGACCTTTGCTGAGAAGGGAACCCAGACACCTTTTTCCAGAATACTGAATGAGAGACTGGATCACTATTCAGGCCGCGGTGTTAAGGTGACCCAGGTAAGAGACGACACCTGGACACAGATGAACATCGTATATGATCCGTCTCATCCTGATGCTGATGAGAACGGTTATGTTACATATCCTAATGTTAATACAGTTACAGAGATGACCAACCTTATCGATGCCAGCCGTTCCTATGAGGCTAACGCAACTGCTTTTAATGCAAGTAAGAGCATGGCACTTAAGGGATTGGAACTTGGTAACTCGTAATTATAGTTTTTAATAGCCTTTCACAAGGGGCTTTTTGGGAGATTAGTTTATGGCATCACTTGATATTTCACAACTTCGCAATGTATCCTCACAGGTTATCCAGGGGGCTGAAAAGGCTCACAGCAAGGTATACAACGTGCTTGGCAAGGAGCAGGAGGGCAATGATTCCTTCAAGTTCATCTTTGACCAGGCTGTTGAGAATATCAACACGACCAATGCTTATTTATCGGATGCCGAGAATGAAGAGATCAAATGGGCTTTGGGCCAGACAGACAACACTCACGATCTGTCTATAGCCCTTCAGAAGGCACAGACTGCTCTTCAGTACACCATCGCGGTCCGCGACCGTGCGCTTTCTGCATACAGAGAACTCATCCAGATGCAGATCTGAGCGATATAGGGCATGAGTAAACATGATTTTTGTGCTTGCACATAAAATTATGTTTATGAAATGGCCGAACGGACACGAGGAAGTAGCACGGTAGTGCGGATTCCGAGTGGACGTAACATGACGAGAGCGTAAGCGGAGTCATGCGTATATCGCGACAATAGTAGAGGTACTCGATTTTCAATTTTCGATTTTCTTAGTTTTTAGGGGAGGGAGAATAAATGCCTGAAAGATTAAGGGCCATATGGCAAAAAATTCTCGATTGGTGGAATCAGTTTACAGCCAGGCAGAAAACTTTGATAGTTGGTGCCGGGGCTGTTGTTTTGCTTACAATCATCATTCTGGTTACAGTGCTTAACCAGCCTCAATATGTTCCTTTGGTTACAGCCAATTCAGCCAAGGAAGCGTCTGAGATCAAACAACTTCTTGATGAAAACTCAGTTAATTACAAAATGTCAGATGACGGAATGGAGTTCAAGGTTCTGAAAAAGGATCAGGGTACCACCAGTGTCCTTTTGGGAGCCAATGATATTCAGTCCTATACTTACAGTTTTGATAATGTTACCAACGGCGGCTTTTCAACCACAGAATCCGACAAACAGAAGAAGTTTGTCAGATATCTTGAGAGCACCTTGAGTGAGAACTTTATCGCCAAGTTTGATGCCATCAAGTCCGCAGAGGTTAAGCTCAACATTCCTGACAACGATGGAACACTTATCGGCAACAAGGATGAAGCTTCAGCCTGGGTTCTTCTTACACTTGAGGACAATGCGACCTTTAACGAGGACAATGCGGCTTATCTGGCAAGAGCGGTTGCCACGGCTGTGGGCAACAAGACCACTAATAACATTACAATACTTGATAATCAGGGGAATATGCTTTTTTCCGGAAGTGAAGACACTACAATAGCTGGAATGGCCAGCACTCAGCTATCACTGAAGGCCAAGGCAGAGCAGCTTGTTAAGTCAGAAGTCAGAAAGGTTCTTCTTGGAACCAAGTTATATGACAATATTGAGGTTGCCAGCAACCTTGTTATGGATTTCTCCAATGAGAAGGTAACTCAGCATGACTATACACCGGCTGATGGACAGACTCAGGGTGTACTCAGTCACGAGAGTATTTATAACGCAGAGAATGTTAACGGAGTAGACGGTATCCCCGGAACTGATTCCAATCAGGATGACGAGACCACCTATGTTACTCAGGACAATACCAATTCCTCTTCAACAATCACAGAGGAGACCAGGGACTATCTTCCTAACGAGAAGATAACCGTTACCGAAAACAACCCCGGAGCGGTTCAGTATGATAAGTCCTCAATTTCTGTAACAGCCATCAATTATGTTGTCAGAAGAGAAGAGGATTACAAGCCGGCTGAAAACAATAACATGACCTGGGATGAATACAAGGTTGCCAATTCTGAGCCGGTAAAAGAAGATGTTCCCGAGGAAATGATCAATGTTGTAGCCAAGGCAACAGGCATCGCAGCTGAGAATGTTGCTATGGCAGCTTATACAGAGTATATCTACTTTGACAGAACAGGATCCAATATCACACTTACGGACATCCTGCAGATCGTAGTTATTCTCATTACACTTGCACTTCTTGCCTTCATTGTTATCAGAAGCATGTGGGTATCCAAGAAGACAGAGGAAGAGCCGGAACCCGAGCCTCTTTCTGTTGAACAGCTTCTTGAGTCACAGCCTGAAGAGGTTCTCGAGGATATCGAGATGGATACCGGTTCTGAAACCAAGAGACTTATCGAGAAGTTCGTGGAAGAGAATCCGGAAGCCGCAGCTACACTGCTTCGCAACTGGCTCAACGAGGACTACGGCTAATAATGTATTAATAATTTTGTGGGGAGTTAAACTATGGAACCAGCTGAAATGGAAGGTGGCAATTCCCTAATTGCCGATTTTACAGGAACACAAAAAGCAGCGATTCTCCTGATTGCTCTTGGTCCGGAGAAATCATCTGCCATATTCAAACATCTTAAGGATGAAGAGATCGAAGAGCTCACCCTGGAAATTGCCAATACAAGAAGTGTTACTTCTCAGATAAAAGAGGCTGTTCTGGAGGAGTTCTACGGAGTATGCCTTGCTCAGCAGTACATTGCAGAAGGTGGTATCACCTATGCGAAAGAGCTTCTTGAAAAAGCCCTTGGTGAGGACAAGGCCCTTGATGTTATCAGTAAGCTTACTGCATCCCTGCAGGTTAAGCCCTTCGAGTTTATCCGTAAAACAGAGCCTTCACAGATACTTACTTTCATTCAGGATGAGCATCCACAGACAATTGCCCTTATTTTGTCCTATATGTCCCCGGCACAGAGTGCGCTTATTCTTTCAGCTATCCCGCCGGACAGACAGGCGGATGTTGCCAAGCGTATTGCAGCCATGGACCGTACAAGTCCGGATACCATAAAGGAAGTAGAAAAAGTGCTTGAATCTAAGCTTTCTTCTCTTGTAAATCAGGATTATACAATCGTCGGCGGTGTCGATGCTGTAGTAGAGATCCTCAATACAGTCGATCGTGCTACAGAGAAGCACATCATGGAGACTCTGGAAATCGAAGAGCCGGAGCTTGCAGACGAGATCAGAAAGAAGATGTTCGTATTCGAAGACGTGCTCCTTCTGGACGACAGATCTATTCAGCGTGTGCTGCGTGAAGTTGAGAACGCTGACCTTGGTCTTGCCCTTAAGGGTGCTACCGAGAACGTACAGACTGCTATCTTCAACAACCTGTCCAAGCGTCTTGCTGCCATGATCAAGGAAGATATGGACTTCATGGGACCTGTTCGTATGAAGGATGTTGAGGAAGCACAGCAGAAGATCGTTAATGTAATCAGAAAGCTTGAGGATTCCGGCGAGATCATAATCTCCAGAGGTGGAGGTGATGAGTTAGTTGTCTAATCTTTTTAAAGGAATGTTCGTAAACTACGATAGCAGTGAAGCCAGAGTTATCGACAGTAATGAACTTGCCAATAAGAAAATTGAACAAGCCAAGGAAGCTGAGCTTCGCCGTCAGCGTGCCCTGATGGCCCAGGAAGAGGGCTACGAGGGTGATGATTTTATTCCCGGTATAGAGATGGAACAGCTGTCTCAGCTCACAGAAGACCAGAGCATGCTGGGAGATTTTCCTGAACCCCAGGAAAGTAACGATAACCAGTTTGACATGGAAGCCATGCAGGCTGAGATGGATTTCAAGATCCAGCAGGCCCAGGAGCAGGCGGATATGATAATTGCTCAGGCCCAGGCCGATGCGGAGCAGTACAGACAGCAGGCTATTGAACAGGGCCGCCAGGAAGGCTATAACGACGGTTATCAGGAAGGCGTCGCTGCTGCGGAAGCTCTTAAACAGGAGATTGAATCCCAGCGTGGTGATCTTGAGAAGGAATATCAGACCATCGTGGATGAACTGGAACCTGAGATGGTAGATGTTCTGACACAGATTTATGAACATGTCTTCAATGTGGATCTTAGGGAAGATAAGGGAATTATCCTTCATCTTTTGAAGAGTACCTTATCAAGGATTGAGCCCGGCAACAACCTGATCGTTCATATTTCCTCCGATGACTATGATGATGTCATGGATCACAAGGACGAATTGGACGCTGCGATTACTTCTCCCAATACCACAATGGAGATCATAGAGGATCCTCTTTTGAAAGAGAACGAATGCATGATTGAATCTGACAGCGGTGTATTTGATTGCAGTCTTGGTGTGGAGCTTTCCGAAGTATCAAGGAAACTTAAGCTTCTTTCTTTTGACAGAAAAAAGAGATGATATGTTAAATTCTTCAATAGATCTGACAAAGTACAAAAAGATGCAGAATGCCCCATTTTACCGTATGTCCGGTAAGGTGGTGAATGTCATCGGACTTACTATTGAGTCCGCGGGCCCCTCTGCCAAATTAGGAGACATCTGTCTGATTTATCCCAAGAAAAAGGAAGATGATTCATATAAAGACAGAGTTGTTCGTCCCTCCATGGCTGAAGTTGTGGGCTTTAAGGACAATCATGTTCAGCTGATGCCCTATGAGAATATCAGCGGAATAGGCAACGGCAGTATAGTTGAGAATACCGATTCCCCCCTTCGAGTTAACGTGGGTGAAGGCCTTCTTGGCAAGACCCTGGACGGACTTGGCAGAATTGATGGTACCAGCTACGGAAAAGGCGTTCCTCTCGAGGGCGGTATTGCTTATTCTGTTGAGAATCAGCCACCGGATCCTATGACCAGGGATCCTATTTCAGATGTTCTTTCCCTGGGAGTTAAGGCTGTTGATGGCCTTCTTACAGTTGGAAAGGGCCAGCGTATCGGAATCTTTGCCGGTTCAGGTGTTGGTAAATCAACACTTCTTGGTATGTTTGCCAGAAACACCCAGGCAGACATAAATGTTATTGCTCTTATCGGAGAGCGTGGAAGGGAAGTTCGTGAGTTCATAGAACGCGACCTTGGAGAAGAAGGTATGAAGAGGTCCATCGTTGTATGTGCCACTTCCGACAAACCCGCTCTTGAGAGACTTAAGGCTGCCAAGACAGCCACTTCCATTGCTGAATATTTCCGTGATAAGGGAAAAGATGTACTTCTCATGATGGATTCCCTTACACGTTTTTCCATGGCTCAGAGAGAAATAGGTCTTGCCAGCGGCGAGCCACCTGTTTCCAGAGGCTATCCACCCAGCGTTTATGCGGAGATGCCCAAACTCCTTGAAAGAGCCGGTAAATCTAGAAAAGGTTCCATCACCGGCCTTTATACGGTTCTTGTAGATGGTGATGATATGAATGAGCCTATTACCGATACTGCCCGTGGTATTCTTGACGGACATATTGTTCTTAATCGTAAGCTGGCCCAGAAGAACCATTATCCCGCCATAGATGTGCTGGCATCCATTTCCAGATGTATGTCCGCCATTGCAGATCCTGAGCATAAAAAGGCGGCGGGCAAGCTTAAAAATGTTCTTGCAACCTACAATGATGCTGAGGACCTTATAAATATCGGTGCCTACAGAGCAGGAGCCAACAAGAACATCGATTACGCAGTATCCAAGATAGAGAGAGTTAATGCTTTTCTCTGCCAGGAAACTGATGAGAAGTTTAGTTTTGAACAGATACGAGGCATGCTTCTTGACATTTTTAACGACTGATCCAGGGTGATTGTCTATGGCAAGATTCGTATACAGAATGCAGAGCGTTCTAAATATCAAGCAAAAGACCGAAGGACAGGTCAAGATGGAATTTGCTGAGGCTCAGGCTGAGCTTAACAGGCAGACGGATATTTTGAACGGTTATATAAACAGGAAAGAGCAATACCTGTTGGAGGCTGAGGAGCTTCGCAATGCTGAGACTCTTAAGCTTCAGGATATACTTGATAATCAGTATGCCACTGCGCAGATGGATTCTATGATAGTGGCACAGCTAAAAAATGTTAAAAAGGCTGAGGCTGATGTTGAGAAGGTTAGAATCAGGCTAACAAGAGCCATACAGGAAAGAAAAATGCAGGAGACCCTGAGAGACAGGGCTTTTGCAGAGTATCTGGAAGAAGAGAAACAGGAAGAAGCTAAAGAGACCGATCAAAGGACCAGTTTTACTTATACGAAACGACAGAGAGAAAATGCATCGGAGGATTAAATGGCTGATATAAAACCCATGGGCCAGGCACCCGAGGATCCCAAGGCTGCCAGAGCCAAACTTAAGGCCGATAAAAAAGAATATCAGAAAAAGCTTAAAGAACAGAGAAAAGAACAGAAGGAAAAAGCCCAGGAATTTGCGGACAGGACCGCGGAGATAAACGGCGACAATGCCGGAGGTCTGGCAACTCTTGTTTTGACCTTCCTGATTGTTCTTATCTGGCTGGCAATCATGGCACTTCTTGTAAAGCTTGATGTAGGAGGCTTCGGATCTGATATACTGGCTCCACTTATCAGGGATGTCCCTTATCTGAACCTGATCCTGCCTGATAAAACAAAGGAGCAGAGTCAGACCCCCTCTGAGGAAATATCAGATTACAGCTCTGAGGGTTCTTCCTCCGGGATTAGTAGCATAGAGGAAGCCAATGCATATATAAAAAAGCTTGAGAAGACTCTTCAGAGTGAGATGGAACAAAACAGCAGCTATGCTTCTACTATAGAGAAACTTGAAGCGGAGGTGGCAAGACTTGAACCCTTCGAGAAACAGCAGAAGGAATTCTATGAGGAGAGAGCAAGTTTTTACAGCAGCATTGTTTATGGAGAGGGTTCTCCTGATCCATCTGCTTTCGCATCATATTACGAGATGATAGACCCCGAGACTGCTGAGAAGATCTACAAACAGATCAAGATGGATGAGCTGGATGAAGCAGCTATTCAGGCTTTTGCCAAGACCTATTCAGGCATGAAGGCAAAACAGTGCGCCAAGATTTTTGATGAGATGGTTGCTGAGAACCAGATAGAACTGGTGGCGAGAATTCTTGCTCAGATGACTATAGAAAACCGCGCCGACGTGCTGGCCGCCATGGAAAAACCCAATGCAGCCAAGCTGACACAGCTTCTTGAACCCAATGCCCTCGAGCAGAGATCTACAAAGGTTACCGGTTAAATAATCCTTAATAAAAAAAAGAAACCTGAAATGCTATCGGGTTTCTTTTTTTAATGTTTAATCGATTGATTCAGGAATATCTTCGGTGGAAATCTGCCAGCCGGTTCCATAATACTGGCTTCTGTATTTTCTGGGAGTCATCCCTGTTTCTTCCTTGAAGAGCTTGATAAAGTGGCTCTGGGAGGAGAAGGACAGATAGGAAGATATCTCCACAAGAGAAACCTGGCTGTATCGAAGCATGTTTTTTGCCTTATCTATCTTGGCCTTTCTGATATAATCGCTGACGGATATATCCATTTCACTTTTGAATATCCTTGAGATATAGCTGACGGATTTGCCGATGTGGTCTGCAATATCCTCAATGGTTATCCTGTCTTTTATATGGGTATGAATGAAACTCAGGCTGTCAGAAACCGGTTTGGAAAGGGCTTTTGTCTTTTTGAGCTTGGCCATTCTCTGGGTATAGTCCATGATCATCTTGTTATGGAGAAGCTCCACCTCTTTTTCCGTCTGGATAAAATCAAGCTGACTGATATAGTAATCGCTGAGTCTGAAGGAAAGCTCCATCTCCATGCCGCCGTCTATACAGGTACGGGACATAATGGCTGCGGTAACAACAAAATGATATTTCAGATTAAGGACAGGATATTTGGACAGAACGCCAACGCCATCCTTGTCGAGAAAGCGATGCTGTCTGCAGTTCTCGGCTATGGCGTCTATATCACCGCTCACCACCTGACTGTAAAATAACAGTTCGTCATTTTGCTGTCTGTGAACTATGTCGTCTTCATTGCTTAAAATTTCGTTACTTGAAAAAAGTCTGTATGCCATAAAAAATATCCTTCATTTTGTCAAAATCATGTCTGGATTGTAGCATAAAATGACAAGAATGTGTTATTTTTTAAATCCATTTGATATATGTTTCGTAAAGTTGATGTTAGTATAATCATTGTTTAAAAACAAATTTGTATTTGTAAACAAAGGGAGAATGGGTATGAAGAAAAGATTTTTGAAGAGGGCATTGCCTGTAGCTATGTCTATGGCTATGGCTTTCAACATGACTGCATTTACACAGTCAGTTAAGGCCGAAGAAGAGCAGACCGGCGACGGTTACAGCCTTGTATGGTCAGAGGAGTTCGATGGGGATACTTTGAACACTGCTGACTGGAACGTTGAGGAGCATGAGCCCGGATGGGTTAATGCAGAGCTTCAGAGATATACTTCTCTGGATGAGGGCAACATTGAAGTAAGCGATGGAACTCTTAAGATCAAGCCTCATGTAACAGGCGGAGAAACAACAGAAGATAAGGTTGAAGACGAAGTAGTAGAAGTAGTTAAGACTGATGTGGCATTTGATTTCACAGTTGCCGGTAATAAAGCAACATCTACAGGTGCCATTCAGGTTAATTTCGGTAAGATAGATGATACAGCAGAGGGACAGGCTCCCGGAACAGTTCTTGTTTCAGACCTTTCTCTTAAGGATGTTACAGAAGGCGCAGATAACGATGCAGAGCTTCTGACAACAGATTGGTATTTCGGAGCAAATGCTCCCGGCAAGGGATCCCTTGAATATGTGGATCAGGGCATGAAGGTTACCATTGTTGAAGCCGGTGAGGCTAACTGGAATCTTCAGATGCAGCAGTCCGGTGTTGCTCTTGAAGCTGGACATACCTACAGATTTTCTTTAAAGGCAGCTGCTGATGTAGACAGAAAGATCGAGCTTTCTGTTCTTGATCCTGATAACGGATATTACTGGTACGGCGGATCAGTTGCATCTCTTACAGCTACAGCTTTTGGCGGAAACCAGGGTGGCAGCACATCAACAGACAGAGAGATCACTTCCGGACGTATCACAACTCAGGGCAAGCATGATTTCACATATGGCAGATTCGAGACAAGAGCTAAGGTGCCTGTTGGAAGAGGATACCTTCCTGCATTCTGGCTCATGGCTACCAATGAGAGCTTCTATGGACAGTGGCCAAGATGTGGTGAGATCGACATCATGGAGGTTATGGGACAGAACGTAAACAAGTCCTATCACACCATCCATTACGGATATGATTCTTCAACAGGTCACAAGGAGAATCAGGGAACCAAGGTTCAGACAGAAGTAAGCTATGCAGATGATTATCACTTATTTGCAGTAGAGTGGGAACCCGGACTTATCGCCTGGTATGTAGACGGCGAGAAGGTTTATGAGACCAACGACTGGTATACAGGAACTGATGATGACAACCAGATCACATATCCTGCACCTTTCGATCAGAATTTCTATATCATTCTTAACCTTGCAGTAGGCGGAAGCTGGGTTGGATATCCTGACAACAGCGTTTACGAAGCAATGAATGATCAGAAGTTCGAAGTAGATTATGTAAGAGTATATCAGAAGTCTGCTGAGGAATATGAGAGACTTGAGAACGAAGCCAAGAAGCCTGAGAAGGAAGAGAAGACCTTCAGAGAGGCTGATGAGACCGGCAATTTTGTAATCAACGGTGATTTCTCTGAGGCTATCACATTTGAAGGTGCTGAAGGCGACAGAGATGATAACTTTAAGCTTCACCTTGAGAGCGATGCTGAGGGTACAGAATATGTAGTTGATAACGGTGCAATCACAATCGTTCCTTCTACAGAGGGTGCTCAGAATTACAGCATCCAGCTTAAGCAGCCCGGCATTCCTATGCACAAGGGTTGGGAATATGAACTTACCTTTGATGCATATTCTACTGAAGACAGAGATATGGTTGTAGATGTTGAAGGTCCCGACAGAGGATGGATCAGATATCTGCAGGATACAACACTTTCTCTTACAAGCACTAGGACAAGCTATACACTTAACTTCACAATGAATGAGAAGAGCGACACCAATGGATGCCTTGAGTTCAACCTTGGTAAGGTTGGTTCAACAGCTCCTGTAACTCTTTCAAATATCAGACTTGTTCATAAGTCAGGTGAAGAGGTTAAGGAAGAGAATCTTAAGACCATCAGACCTGATGGAAACTATGTTTACAACGGAGCCTTTGATCAGGGCGATAAGAGACTTGGTTACTGGGAGATCGCTGAGGATGATGCTCAGTATGTAACAGTAGTTAATGCCGGTGGCAAGAGAGAGCTTAAGGTAACAGTACCTGAGGGTGAGACAGTTAAAGTTGCTCAGAATGGTCTTGCTCCTATCGTAAGAGGCAAATATGAGATCAGCTTCGATGTAAGATCAGAAGCAGGAACAGGCAGCGTTGCAGTTGATGTTGCAGGTGATAAGTTTGAAGCAGCAGCTACAGCTGAGACTAAGAATTTTGCTAAGAAGTTTGATATCACAGAGGATAAGGACAGAGAGGCTTCATATGTAAGCTTCACCTTTGATAAGGCAGGAACATACTATATCGACAACGTATTCCTTGCAGAAGCCGCACTTATTAAGAACGGTTCCTTCAATGCAGGCCTTGCAGGCTTCTCACCTTATGTTAACGAAGCAGTTAAGGCTACATATGTAGTAGACAGCATGAACGGCAATGACAATGCATTTGCCATCACTATTGAGGATACAGTTTCTGATACAGCTGACCTTGACTGGTATGTACAGCTCAATCAGGACGGTGTAACTCTTGAGCAGGGCAAGACCTACAAGCTTTCCTTCAAAGCTAAGTCCAGCATCGAGAGAAATATCAAGTATTGCATGCAGGAGTTTGAGGGAAGCTGGACAAATTACAGCAACACAGGCTCTGTTGCAATAAACAATGAGTACAAGACCTTTGAAACAGTATTTACCATGAATTCACCTACAGATACCAAGGCAAGATTCAATATCACAATGGGATCTGTTGATGGAATCAGAATTACACAGAAGCATGATGTTTACATCGATGATATCGTTCTTGAGGAAGTAGAGAACACAGATGAGCCTACAGATCCTGAGGAGCCTACTCCTGAAGATCCTACACCTGAGGATCCAACACCCGAAGATCCTACACCCGAGGATCCAACTCCTGTAGATCCTCAGCCAGAAGAACCTGCCGGAACACTTGTTACCAAGTGGGGCGTAACCTATTATGTTGATGCTGACGGCAACAAGCTTAAGGGCTTATATGATATCGATGGAGATACCTACTTCTTCAAAGAAACTACCGGTAGTATGGTTAAGAGTGCTTTCATTGAGACAAGGGACGGTAAGTTCTATGCTCTCAAGGATGGTAAGCTTGCCAAGAATATGAAAGTTACCAAGTATGTTTCAGAATATGCCTTTGATGCAGAGGGCAAGGTATTAGTCGGATTCTTCGAATTTGACGGCGACAGATATTACAGCAATGAGAAGGGTGTTATCCGTAAGTCAACCTGGATCAAGGCTGACGATGATAAGTACTATGCTAAGGCAGATGGAGTTCTTGCATGTAACGAGACCATTAAGAAATGGGGCAAGAGTTACTCCTTCGATGAAAATTGCAAGCTTATAGTTAAGTAACATACACATATACCCCCCTTCTGGGGCAGACTCTTAACCGGGTCTGCCCCTTTTACAATTAATACCAATTATGACGGCAGAAAATGAGCCTGCTATGAAAATGGTTTATAGCAATAAAAATTTCATCATAACCTATCAGGGATTTTAGGCTCCTCATCCAGACAATCATGTTCATTTCACGTAGTTCAGAACAATCACATGATTGTCTGTCTGAGAAGCTCTTAAATCCTCTTCAACGTTATCAAGATGAAATTTTTATTACTACAACTCATTTCCATATCATTCTCATTATTCTGCCTGTGCATTGATTCCTATTAGTTGGAAATGGGACATGACTCCGACTAATGAGTCTGCAAACAGATAGTGGATGTATATGTGGTGGGCTGGCTTTTTGGGGGAGTAGATGGCTGATTTTTGGTGAGGATGAGGACTTTTGTGAGGGATAAATATATTGAGGTTAGAGGTTAAGTATTGGTAAATTAAGCCGATATATTGAGTGAAGAATTATGGACTGAGTATGTGTATAGGCTGGATACACAGAAAGGCCAGTGCACCTTGAAAAAGGAGGATATTATATGACAGGTACTACTGCAAATGTAGGCAAGTTAGTCGCCTACATGACCGGGGCTACCGCCAATACTCCTTCCAATAATCCGAAGAACGATGGTTCAAAAGCAGCAGCCAGTTTTGACAATATTCTGAACCAGGTATCCGACACAGTAATGCAGACCAAGGCTAATGATACCTCCAGGGATCAGAAAACAGCTGTTGACGCTGCTAATCAGACACAACCTGTTAAGCAGACCAAGATTGATAATTCGGATAAAGCCGCTAAGACCGACAATAAGAGTCCTGAAACCGAGAATGATACAAGGGATAAGGGACAGCTTAAGAAGATCGGTGACAATACCGGCAATATGAAGAAGGAAGGAAAGGCAGATATAAAGGAAGTCAAAGATGCCATTGAAGAAGCGGGAGAAGAGATCGCAGCACAGATAACAGAGATCCTTGATATCTCTGAAGAGGAGCTTCTGAACGTGATGCAGCTACTGGGACTTTCCTTTGCGGACCTACTTAATCCGCAGAATCTGCAGCAGCTTGTAACACAAGTTGGCGGACAGGAACAGGCACTGGATCTTATAACAGATTCTGATATATATACTTCACTGCAGGACCTCATGGAGGGTGCGGAAGGTATGAAGAGCGAACTTATGAATGAGTTCAATCTATCAGAAGAGGAATTTCAGGAGATAGTAGATACTCCAACCTTTGAAAATGTTCTTGATAAAAAAGATAAGGTTGTAATTAAGCCCGAGGAAGATGTTATCGATCCAAAGACTATAATCAAGCACGAAGAAAATGCTAAAGAAGTTACAACCCAGAAAGAAACCAAAGCACCACAGTCTGAGGGATTCAAAGATGTACAGTTTGCTGAGGAAGAAGAAACCATAACTGTTACGAATACGCAAAAGAGCGGTTCCGATACAGGAAAGCAGAACTTCCAAAGCGGATCTGAATCTGCAAATCTTTTCAACCAGATTGTAAACAACATAACTGATGCAGTAAACGTAGATGCAACAGAGTCTATGACCTACACAGACAGAGCACAGATGGAGAACATCGTAAGACAGATCACTGAAAAGATCACCATCGCAGCCTCTGAGGACAAGACAACCATGGAGCTCCAGCTTCATCCCGCATCCCTTGGAAATGTAAACATCATGCTTACCAGCTCCAAGGAGGGCATCGTAGCCAAGTTTACAGCTCAGAATCAGATTGTAAAAGAAGCTGTGGAAAGTCAGATGATACAGCTTCAGCAAAAGTTTGACGAAGCAGGTATTAAAGTCACTTCAATCGAAGTCACCATCGCATCTCACGCTTTTGAACAGAACCTTCAGCAGCAGGATGGGCATAACGAAGCCCGGGAAAATGCTAAGGGCAGTAAAAAAGGTCTTCGAAGGATCAACCTGGTAGATATGGATGAGGAAGAAGAGGACACAATGACTGAAGCGGAGAGAATCGCAGCACAGATGATGGCCATGAACGGCAACACCATCGACTTTAGTGCTTAAACAAGATTAGGGATACCCGAAGGAAGGCAGCTCCTTCCTTCGGGATATGAGAAAAAGGTGAAAGATATGGCAGATCAAAATTCAGTTAGTGCTATTGTAAAAAATGGCGAAGTAACCAATCTTGATAACTCTACCAAAAGTAAAAATACCACTCCCGCCGGCTATGATAAGGACTCTTTTTTACAGATCCTTGTAGCTCAGATGAAATATCAGGATCCCTTGGAGCCCACATCCAACACTGAGTACATCAACCAGTACGCAACCTTTACCCAGGTTGAGCAGCTCAGCAATATGGCCAATGCCATGAGCCTTTCAAGGGCTTCGGAGATGGTAGGTAAGACAGTAAGGATCACCCAGGTAAATGCTGATACCGGCGAGGCGTCAGTTATCGAGGGTGTTGTTGACTATGTAACCTTCAGCGGAAACAAGGCATACCTTAACATCAACGGCGAGAACTACTCAATCGATGATGTTACAGAAGTACTTGATTCTGAATATACTTCAGCTGTTAAGGCTGTTGAGGACTTCCAGAAGGCTATCGATAAGCTTCCTTCCAACCTTGATGACATCAATGAGGAAGAGCACGGACTTACCATCGACACCATGTATAACTACTACATGACCCTGATGGATGAGAAGGCCAGAAACATGATGAATCCTAACTACGTAACAGCTCTTAAGCAGTATGTAGCAAGAATCGACGAGATCAGAGGCGACGAATACAGAAGCTTTAAGTTTGAAGAGTAATCACTAATGCAGACAAATTCGATGGAGGAAAAAATAGATGACTATTGATGATCATCGCTTTATGTCCATCGGGCAGGTCCAGGATCAGATAAAAACCGGTTCTGTCACCGAGGCAGCTAAAAAGAATACCCAGCAAAATATTCCGGTAGGTGAAAATTCTTTCGCATCTATCCTAAATAAAGTGCGGGAAAATGCCGATAATAATGTTAGCAGCGAAGGATTAAAGTTTTCAAAGCACGCTGCCAACAGACTTAACGACAGAGACATCATTCTGACCCAGGATCAGATGGACAGGCTTAACCAGGGAACTATAGAAGCAGGACAAAAAGGAATCAAAGATTCTCTTATACTTGTCGACCAGCTGGCTTTTATAGTGAACGTACCTAACCACACAGTAGTTACAGCAATGGATCAGACAGAGACTAAAAATAACATATTTACGAACATAGACGGTGCAGTGATTGTTTAATAAAAAGATTGGCCCGAAGGACCGGAAAGGCAGAAGTTCCTGCCGGTGTTAGGAAATCTTCGCTACCTGACTGACAGATGGTAGCATCTAAAAGATCAAGCAATTCACGCATTCGTCCAAAATCAAACGTTACACGTTTTTATTTTGATGGAGGACACTGCCTTATGATGAGATCACTTTATTCTGGTGTAGCAGGACTTAAGACCCACCAGACCAAGATGGACGTTATCGGTAACAACATCGCCAACGTTAACACCACATCTTTTAAATCACAGTCTATTACATTTTCAGACCTTATGTACCAGACCACACAGAACGCATCCGGCGCGACCCTTACAAAGGGTGGTGTAAACGCCCGCCAGATCGGTCTTGGTGCAAAATCAGGTGCCATCAACACCGCAATCGAATCCCAGGGTGCAACCCAGACAACAAATAACCCCTTTGACCTTATGATCACAGGTAAGGCTTTCTTCGTTGTTAATAACGGAAAAGAAAACCTCTACACCCGTGACGGTTCCTTCTACATTGACGGTGCCGGCAACCTTGCAATGCAGTCAAACGGTTACTTCGTAATGGGCTGGAACGCAGTAGAAGACCCTGAGACCGGAGAAATTTCAGTTAACAAGAACGGCGAGCTTTCAAATCTTCAGATCATGAGCGCCGATAATACCACATACAGCCCTGCATCCACAACTCAGGGACTTTTCAGCGGAAACCTTGACGACAACGATAAGAATATCAATTCTGATGAAGGTAAGACTGTTACTCTTGAGTTTTACGACAACAAGGGTTATCTCTACACCGGAAAATTCAACATTAAAGATACTGAGGATCCTAACGATCACATGTTTTCAATCCAGCTGATGGACATCCTTGATTCCAACGGAACATCCATCGGCAGCGAAAGATTAGCAAGCGTCAGATTCGGTGAAGTAGAGACCACTGATGGTGATGTTAAGCCTTTTAACAAGGAAAAATATGAAGTAGAAACCGATACAACAACAGAAGCAACCACAGTATATCTTCCTTCCGGAACAGCTCTTTTCAATGAGGCATATATTCCTCAGACAGGTACCCTTAAGGATATCCTTTCAACAACTTACAGTAAAAAAGAGTATGCAGGTCTTCTTGAAGAGTGCTACGGAATAACAGATAAGATGCTCCTTAATCCTTCAACAGCAACAGAAAAGGCTAAGTTTTCGGGAATATCAACTGCTTCAACTTATAGCATCGCTTCTGACGGTTCAATAACAATCACAAGGAACTGGAGTGATCCCTATAATTACGCAAACAACAGCTATCAGTATAAGAGTAATGTTAATACAAAGGCTCAGTATTTTATCCCCAACGATAGCAATGATGCAGTAGTATATCAGGGAATTCCGGAGACAGATGAACCTACTTCTGCAAAAGAATTATCAAAAAAGACATTAGCCAAAGTATTTAATCCTGATGTTTCAGCTTATGCATCTGACGACTATTACTATGAATTTGAAGCAGGCACAACAAACAAGATCAATTTCTATAAAAAGATTACAGGTCTGACAAAGACCAATACCTGGAAGGATATATCAGCTTCTGATTTACATGCTCTTAATATCAGCGACTTTACCTTTGAGGGTGATGACTTTAATGCAATCGGAACAACAACAACAGGTAAGCTTCAGTATAAATATGATGGCAAGACTCTCAATGTAACCTATGAACCTTCAGGTGATAACCAGATTACAAAAGCAGGTGGTGGTAGCGAAATTACAGATCTTGATGATACAAGTCTTGGTTTTAATTACTCTATCACAGATATAACTGCAGCACTTAAAAGTGTTTTAGAATTAACAACAGATATAAATACAACTGATACATACAAGATAGCTGATGTACAGGCTGCGCTTTTAACAACAGATAACACAACAGATAACTATAAGATTGTAAACAAGTTCATAACAGATTTAAAAAATGACTACGATGGAATCAACTACTTCCAGTTTAAGAGCATTACCGGTACTGACGGAATTGTAGCAACAAGACTTCCTTCCGATACACCTTCGATTGAGATCAAGGCAACAGTTAATACAGCTGAAACTTCAAGCCCCAGCGGATATACACTTGGAGTTCCCAATTATCTTCTTTGGAATGCAACAGATGATAACGGATATTACTTCGATGAAACTGAAGCTGAGATAAGTAAGTTTAATTCAAATATGCTCCGTTCAGTATTCAATCTGGATACCAATGAGTATAAAGAGGACGGCGTTACATATACAGTTAAGATCAATGCTTCTGAGCTTGTAGTAAATTATTCAAAGAAATCAGATCCTATCAGCATTAACTCTGACGAGTATTATACAGACGGTAATCCTACAGATGGTTACCAGGTGAAGAGCAAAAACAGAGCAAGTAAGTATAAAAACCTTGACGGTTCAGATGCAACAATTCCGATCTCAGGAGATATCAAGGACCTTCTTACAACAGCCAAGACAAGATATGCCGGTGTTCTTAATGACGTATACGGCTTATCAGACAGCGATGCAAGACAGTATGGTACAGACGGTACCTACAAGATCGATCCTACAGACGGCAGCATCAGACTTTCAACAGGTTCACAGACTGTAAGACTTCAGTTTGACCCTGCAACAGGTAAGATCATTTCTGCTAACGGAAATACCGATAATCAGAAGGTAAGCATGTACTTTGCAGAGGACGGAGAGTTCTACGAAGGAAATGAAGCTTTCGGTTTCCAGGTTAAGAACCCTAATGATAAGGATGAGCTTGCAAAAGAAGGAACCATCGAGCTTGATTTTTCAACAGTAACCAACTACAACACCAACGGTTCAGCAACAGTAAAGGCAGTAAAGGGTGACAAGCAGTCCCTTAACACAGGACGTGCGGTAGGTGAGATGAATGGTGTTACCGTATCAACAGACGGACAGATCTACGCAACCTATTCAAACGGCCAGACCAAGCTTCTTGGACAGATCGCATCAGCAGAATTTGCAAATGCATCAGGTCTTATGAAGGAAGGAGATAACCTTTACAAGTCAACTCTTAACTCAGGCGAGGCAACAATTCAGGATATCACCACTGACGGTGGCTACATGAGTACCGGTGTTCTGGAGATGTCAAACGTAGACCTTTCATCACAGTTCACAGAGATGATCACAACACAGCGTGGTTTCCAGGCTAACTCAAGAATCATCACAGTATCAGATACCCTGCTTGAAGAGCTTACAAACCTTAAGAGATAATAAGACATCTTTCTAAATTTCAAAAGGAGCTATATGTCACGTATAGCTCCTTTTTTTCATCCCTCTTATTTCATAGTTTTTTAATAGAGTAAACGGCAAGAAGAGGATAAATGTGCGATATAATAGATATATGTAGAAGATGGGATTTTATTACAGTAAAACAGTAATTTTTTTATGTAATCATCATCAAAAAGTGGTACAATGAATTTAATACCACAATATATTGTATTATGCCTTACTATAATTACCATTAGAGCAAATTAATTTCAGCTATTACCTTAAATAGTGAAATTATACTCCAATTGTGACTAAAATGTGAACGATAATTGGAGTATTGGGGGGCGAAAAATGGTAAAATAGAGGTAAGTAGAAATAAAATTTCATTTTTAGTGAAATTTTGGCGGTATTGAAATTCATCAGGGGAGAAGCGGCGATGGAAAAGCAGATGCTTCTTTTGACTAAGATGGATACACGGAAGATACTGATAAATACCCGATGTATTCAGACAATTGAATCAAGTCCGGACACAGTCATAATTCTAAGCGGGGGAAGGAAACTCATAGTTAAGGAGAGCTTGGAAGAGATAGTGCAAATGATCCAGGAAGGATGACCTTGCTGGCTTATTGTTGTACTTAAGCGATTTTCTTATGAACAGGCAGTAGTTAAATATACTATAAGGGGGTATATTGCGTGGATTTAGGTTCATTACTTGGTATTGGATTATGTTTCCTATTCATGATCCTCAGTATCGTATTTTCTGCCGGTATTTCCGGTGTCCAGTACTTCCTGGACGCTCCGTCGGCCATGATCACGTTCGGTGGAGCCTTCATGGCGGTTTTGGCTTCAAGGACCATGCCCAGCTTTATCAGTGGTCTTAAGTCATACACGCTTATTTTTAAAATGCCTACTTTCGACACCAAGGCAACTATCAAGCAGATCATTGACCTGTCCAATACAGCCCGTAAGGAAGGACTTCTTGCACTGGAAGAAGCGGCAGGTAACCTGGAAGATGCTTTCATGAAAAAAGGTGTAGGCCTTATCGTTGACGGAACAGAGCCGGAGCTTGTTAAGAGCATTCTGGAAGCTGAGATTGATGCCATGTCCGAGAGACATAAAGAAAACTACTCATTCTTTGCAGATGTTGCCGGTATGGGACCTTCCTGGGGAATGATCGGAACTCTTCTGGGACTGGTTCTGATGCTTCAGAACATGTCTGATCCCTCATCAATCGGACCGTCCATGGCGGTTGCCCTTATTACTACATTCTACGGATCAGTTCTTGCTAACTGGTTCTGTTTCCCTGCTGAGAATAAGCTTAAGGCAAGGGATAACGCAGAATATATGGCTAAAAGCATTATCATCGAAGGCCTGTTATCCATTCAGGCCGGAGAGAACCCCCGAGTTACCGAAGAGAAGCTTAAATCATTCCTTTCACCTGCAGACAGAGCTGCATATGAAGCTGAGAATGGTTCCGGCGATGGAGGCGGAGAATAATGGCAAAGAAACCAGAAGAGATAAAACCGGGTTTGCCTGCGTGGCAGGGTACCTTCGGCGATCTTATGAACCTGCTTCTGTGCTTCTTCGTTTTGCTTTTCTCAATGGCCAGCATGGATGCTGCTAAGTTCGAAGAGGTTGCCGCATCCTTCAGTTCCGCCTTTGGTATTTTTTCCGGAGGTGAAATGGCTATAGGCCAGGGAGCTCTCATCGGTGATGGTGTATCCCAGCTGAACGAGCTATCCAGCTATACCACTTCAATGGGTGTCGCCCAGAGCGGCGCCGATGCTGAAGAGGAACGTGATGCTGAAGGAGATTTGGATCAGAAAGAGCTTATGGAACAAGTTGAGGAGGAACAGCTTGAAGCCTCCGCAGAACTTGCTGAAAAAATAGAAAAAGCTTTGGAAGAAGGAGAAATAGAAGACGAGGTATATGTAAATTACACGAGCCAATATGTACAGCTCACTATCCAGGGATCAATCCTTTTTGATTCCGGAAAAGTAGAACTTAAACCGGACTGTCTTCCTGTAATGGAGAAGGTGGGACAGATTCTTGAAAGCTACGCCGGAGGCACCATAGAGATTGAAGGTCATACCGACAATATCCCCATGGGCGGAGGCGGCAAGTATTCCAATAATGATGAACTCAGCTCAGGACGAGCCCTTACGGTTTTTTATTATCTGGAAGAAAACACCAACCTGGATCCCTCTAAGATAGTTCATACGGGACGAGGAGAATATGACCCTATAGCCGATAACTCTACGGACGAAGGCAGGGCCAGAAACAGACGAGTTGAAATTAAGATCTACAATCCACTTAGTGCATCATATTGAGCAGGAGGTAAATAGCATACAATGAAAAAGAACCTTTTATCCATCATTATTTTGGCACTTTTAGTTGTTAATCTCGCAATGTCAGGTTTTATGCTCCTTAGTGTAATGTCTACGAACTCGCAGACAACTAAGCTTATTTCAGATATAGCAGCAGCTCTTGAGCTTGAAGCCAGCGGAGGCGCAGGGGGCGGTTTCGCAGGTTCAGCTGTTGATGTGGGTGTGGCCAACCTGGCAACCTTCGAGCTTACCGGTGATGACAAGATGACAATCAATCTTAAAGCCGGCGCCGATGGCAAGACCCACTATATGGTAGTGGAAGTTGTATTCTCACTTAATACTGCCAATGCAGATTATGCAACTCTCGGATCTTCTGAATCCATGGCAGGTAAGAAGAGTCTTATCAAAGCTAAGGTTCAGGAAGTTCTTTCATCACATACAATGGAGGAGATCCAGACCAACGAAGCAACCATTAAGGATGAGATCCTTGAGGCGGTTCAGGATCTGTTTGGCTCCAACTTTATTTACGAAGTCAGCTTTGCCAGTGTACTTTATCAGTAATTTTTATCTATAGAAAAAAGTTTTGAGGAAGGAGATCCATTTTGAGTGAAGTACTGTCACAAAATGAAATAGATAGTCTGCTGGCAGCACTCTCAACCGGTGAGCTTGACGTAGACCAAATGCAGGCCGCGGACGAAAAAAAGGTCAAGGATTATGACTTTAAACGTCCTGCGAAGTTCTCTAAGGAGCACCTTAGAACCCTGGAAATGATCTACGAACACTATGGCCGACTTTTGTCTACAACCTTGCCCCTGTACCTTCGAAAGAATGTATCGGTATCGGTTGCTAACTCAGAGACTGTTACTTATTCCGAGTTTAGTAATGCG
>JAEEGF010692322.1_pt1 | contig 21667 bp, 18 predicted proteins | sample 9134171 | NCBI WGS metagenome assembly JAEEGF01 (sample SAMN16246542, study PRJNA631951) | gut metagenome | biome: gut microbiome; feature: rumen; material: AP-attached | host: Bos | place: Iran: Karaj | collected 2018-10 | reverse complement strand
TTTGTCATTACTGATTGCCTCCCTTCTGATTCTTGGTGCGCTCTATAACAATATTTGAGCGGCCACCGCTCTTTGTAATCTCCTCATAAGGAAGACCTAACTCTCTGTGAAGAATTTCCATTGTCTTTGGTGAGCAGAAGCCTGCCTGGCATCTTCCCATTCCAGCACGAGTTCTTCTCTTTACCCCATCAAGTGAACGCGCCCCAAGAGGTCTATGAATAGCATCTAAAATTTCGCCCTCTGAAATAGATTCACAGCGGCAAATAATGTTACCATAGGCTGGATTTTTCTTAATTAATTCATTTCTTTCTTCTATAGAAAGGTCAGCTGGATTTAAAATATCTTTTCTGGTTGAAATCCAGTTTGCTTTTTCAGTAAGATTCATCATATCTCTTAACATGTTACCAACCATCTCGCCGATTGCTGGGCTAGATGAAAGGCCTGGAGATTCGATAGCTGCACAATCAATAAAGTGAGCTGCACCCTTTACCTCTCCAATGATGAATTCATGTCTTGCATCATGAGCACGAAGGCCTGCAAAGGATGTAATTACCTTTCTAAGTGGTAAGTTCTTAACATGGTCATTTGCCTTTGCAATTAAATCTCCAATGCCTTCAGCTGTTGTGTTTGTTCCTTCCTTGTCTTCAATATCAATTGCTGTAGGACCAACAAGAAGGTTGCCATGAACTGTAGGTGTAACAAGGACACCCTTTCCAAGGTTTGTAGGCTGTGGGAAGATTGTATGTGAAACATGGCTACCAGCTTCCTTATCAAGGAGGCAGTAGTCTCCACGACGAGGAATGATTTCCATTTTGTCATCATCTGCACACACCATATTGTGAATGACACCAGCGTAAACACCTGCTGCATTTACAACATACTTAGTTACATATTCGCCATTGTTTGTGCGAATGTGCCATAAACCGTCTTCATCCGCCTTAATATCTTCAACCTTTGTATTAAATCTAAAATCTACACCGTTTACATTAGCGTTTTCTGCCATAGCAATGTTGAGTTTGAATGGGCAAATAATACCGCCAGTTGGTGCAAGAAGTGCGCCTTCCACATTGTCAGAAAGATTTGGCTCTAATTCTAAAGCTTCCTGGCGAGAAAGGATTTTCATATCCTTTACACCATTTTCAATTCCTCTATTATAAAGGTCCTGAAGTCCTGGTAATGCCTCCTTATGGATGCAAACTACCATAGAACCATTTCTCTTGAATGGAACATCAAGGTCACGGCAAAGGTCATCCATCATTTCGTTACCGCGAACGTTTAATTTCGCCATAAGAGAACCTGCTGGTGCGTCAAATCCCGCATGGATAATAGCTGAATTTGCCTTTGAAGTTCCCTCACAAACATCATCACATTTTTCCAAGACACAAACATTTGCCTCATAGCGAGAAAGCTCTCTTGCAATAGCGGCACCTGAAACGCCTGCGCCAATGATTATGACATCATACATCATATCTTTATCTCCTACTTAAAAAATATAAATTATGAAAAAAGGAGTCGGAAATTAAACGCATCTCATCATGCGTTCAATACCGACTCCAATCCTCAGGTATACAATAGTTTAGTTTTAATGGTATCAGTATTGAATACTGATAAAAAAGTTATTCTTTTGCCCAGCCTCTAGATGAAGCTACAGCTTTTGACCATCCCTTGATAGCTGCTGTACGTTTTTCATCTGACATCTCTGGTTTGAATTCACGGTCTACTGACCAGTTCTTAATAACCTCCTCTTTGCTGCTCCAGTAACCCACTGCAAGGCCTGCTAAATAAGCAGCTCCCATAGCTGTTGTTTCTACGCAGCTAGGACGAAGGACATTTGTATTAATAATGTCTGACTGGAACTGCATCAGGAAGTTGTTGTTAGATGCACCGCCGTCAACCTTAAGTGAGGCAAGATGCTTTCCTGAATCAAGCTCCATTGCATGAAGCACATCGTATGTCTGATATGCTAAGGATTCTAGGGTTGCTCTGATAATGTGGTATTTGTTAACACCACGAGTAAGTCCTGTGATAACTCCACGAGCATATGGATCCCAATATGGTGCTCCAAGTCCTGTAAAGGCAGGTACTACATAGCATCCGTTTGTATCATCCACTCTAGTAGCAAAGTATTCTGAATCTGGTGAAGAATCTACTATTTTAAGCTCGTCGCGAAGCCACTGGATAGCAGCGCCTGCAACGTACACTGAACCTTCAAGAGCATATGTAACCTTACCATCGAGGCCCCATGCAATTGTTGTAAGAAGGTCGTTCTTAGAAAAGATTGGCTTCTCACCTGTATTCATAAGCATGAAGCAACCTGTACCATAGGTATTTTTTGCTTCACCCTCATTATAACATGTCTGTCCAAAAAGCGCTGCCTGCTGGTCGCCAGCTGCGCCAGCGATTCTGATAGGACCGCCGAAGAATTCTGGATCAGATTCACCATAGATAAAGCTTGAAGGCTTTGCCTCTGGAAGCATGCTCTTTGGAATATCAAGAATCTGACAAAGTTCGTCATCCCACTCGAGGGTATTTATGTTAAAGAGTAAGGTACGCGATGCATTAGAATAATCTGTTACGTGGACCTTTCCCTTTGTAAGCTTGTATATTAACCAAGAATCTACAGTACCGAAGCAAAGCTCGCCTCGCTCAGCCTTTTCGCGAGCACCCTCTACGTTATCTAAAATCCAACGGATTTTGGTGCCTGAGAAATATGGGTCAAACTTAAGACCTGTCTTGCTCTGGAAAAGCTCTACGATTCCTGGAATCTTGCCTTTCATTTGTTCAGCAAAATCTGCTGTACGACGGCACTGCCAAACGATTGCATGATGAATTGGCTGGCCTGTTGTTCTGTCCCAAACGATAACTGTCTCTCGCTGGTTTGTAATACCGATTGCAGCGATTTCATCTGCAGTGGCATTTATCTTTCTCATTGCTTCTCTGGCTACAGAAAGCTGTGTCTGCCAGATTTCGTTAGCGTCATGCTCTACCCAACCTGGCTGTGGAAAAAACTGTGTGAACTCTTTTTGAGCAACTGAGCACATCTCACCTTTTTCGTTGAATAGAATACATCTATTGCTAGTTGTGCCGGCATCAAGAGCCATAACATATTTTGCCATTCCTAAAACTTCTCCTTTATATTGCACTTTATGTGGCTAGTTAATAAGAGTGAAAATGTATCCTGCCACTAGAGCTGCCATGCATCCTCGTTTGTAGTGGATACTGCAAGCACTCCATTGTTTAGTGCATTCATAACATCTTCTCTATCAGTAATAAGACCGCCTGCCAAAACAGGAACTCTACTGATTTCGTTTATACGTTTTATAATCTTTGGTAAGACTATGCCAGGTAAAATCTCTATAACATCTGGCAAAGGGGCACCATGTTTGTTTTGTTTTTCAATGTTTACAAGTGCCATGCTGTCGATTACAAAGTATCTAAGAACTGTGTATAAACCTAACTCTTTTGCCCTGCTGATAAGATTGCTTTTAGTAGTGATGATGCCATCTGCCTCAGTAGTGTTTTTAACAAAATCTACTGAAATCTCTTTGGTGTAGTTCAGACCTGTTATCAAATCCAAATGCACCATGGCAATTTTGCCAGCAGCCTTTATTCTATGTACGATTTCTGATATCGAGCATACATCCCCATATAGTACGAAAATGATTTCACAATCACTTTCGATGGCACTGGCTAACCCCTCGTCATCCTTAATAGCCGCGATAACTGGATTAACCTCCAACTTTTCGATGAACTCTCTATGCATATCTAAACTCCCTTTTATACAATAAAAACCTTCTGATCCTCATTTAGGCATAAAAAAAGAACATGCCTAAAGAATCAAGAGTTCACCTCTTGTCACAGCCACATTCTCTTCTCTCACGGGCATTTATTAACTTTGTATATTTATAATACACCCGAACTTCGTTATTTTCAACATATATTTTCACAGTTTGGACATCATATGCACACTATTGCCCAAACTGTGAAATTATTAATTCTGCGCTTTTATGATAGCATTGTATAAATCGTCATATTCTTCAAAAGCAGGATACTGTGGGTAATCCTTTTTGATTGCCTCTGTGCTTCTGAACAAAAAGCCTGCCTTTGAGGCCTGAATCATTGCAAGATCATTAAAGCTATCGCCGCTGGCTATAGTTTCAAAACCGCATGACTGCAATGCCTTTACTGTAGTAAGTTTGCTTTGTGGGCAGCGCATCTTAAAGCCTGTGATTTCACCATCCTCCGCTACAACTAGCTCGTTACAAAAAATAGTAGGCATGCCAAGCTTTTTCATAAGTGGTCCTGCAAACTGCGAAAAAGTATCGCTAAGAATCAAAACCTGACCATGAGCTCTAAGCTTATCTAAAAACTCCTTTGCCCCAGGAAGCGGATCAATCGTAGCAATAGTATCCTGGATTTCTTTTAAACCAAGTCCATGTTCCTTCAAAATACCGATACGGTAATTCATAAGCTTATCATAATCAGGCTCATCTCTTGTTGTCTTTTTGAGCTCTGGAATGCCTGTAGCTTCTGCAAAAGCAATCCAAATCTCTGGAACAAGAACTCCCTCTAAATCTAAACAAGTAATATACATAACATCTTCTCCTAATCTCTCGCCAGTTACAGTAATCTAATTACAGATATGATACCACCTAAAGCTGCTGAGCGTTCTTTGAATTCTGATTCTGACATTTCAGCGGTGATGAAGCCTACTTCCTCGTCTAAGTCAAGCTCAGCATACTGTACATTTTCAAATTCGTTTTCAATGTTAGACTGAATAGCTGATGTTCTAACAAAGTATCTGAATTTTTCGCTGGCTGGGTCTGCGAGCTGATATTTTTCATCAGACCAACCAATGTTAATAGGCCTCTGGGTATTTCTTGCAAGGAATACCATATCGCCTACAACAGCAGATGCTGTCGGAAGTGCTCCCGCTCCTGCGCCGTAGTACATAGACTCGCCAAGCATGTTGCCCTTAACAGAAACAGCGTTCATAACTCCAGACACATGATAAAGCATGTTTTCTGGCTTTACTAAATAAGGTGCAACTCTACATGCGTATTTATCCCCAACCAAAGTGCTTGTAGCTATAAGCTTAATGCTACGTCCCATTGCTTTGGCATATTTAAAATCTGTAGCAGTGATTTTATTGATTCCCTCTGTTGGGATATCATTGAAATCAACGTTTTTACCTGTGATAAGCGATGTAAGAATCGCAATTTTACGGCAACTATCGTAGCCTTCCACATCTGCAGATGGGTCTCTCTCTGCGTAGCCAAGCTCCTGTGCCTTTGCAAGGATTTCAGCGTAATCACTGCCCTTTGTCTCCATATTTGTAAGCATATAATTGGTAGTGCCATTACATATAGCAGCAACTTCTTCGATTACATCTCCAGTAAGACAAGCTGTAAGAGTTCGAATGATTGGAATACCACCGCCTACTGCAGCTTCAAAAACAAAGTTAACATGGTTCTTTTTGGCAATCTCCATAAGAAGAGCACCCTTGTCTGCCACAAGTGCTTTGTTTGATGTGGTAACTGATTTGCCGGATTCAAGCATCGCCTTAACAAATGTAAAAGCTGGCTCAACTCCTCCCATTGTTTCAACAACAATCTTTACGTCTTTATCTTTTACGATTTCCTTGTAGTCCTTTACAAAGCAATCCTTGTGAGGGTCGTCAGGAAAATCTCTAAGATCAAGAATATATTTAAGCTCCAATGGCTCGCCAAGGCGGCCCGCAATAATATCCTTGTTAGTATCAAGCACTGTTGCCACACCAGAACCAATAGTTCCGTATCCCATAATTGCTACTTTCATGTTGTCACTCCCTTGCTAAAATTTTTACGTAATGGACACCTTCAACAGCTTCAATAGCACTGATTAACTCAGTAAAATCCCCAGAGTCCTCCAATACATCCACCGAAATAGTAAGGGTGGCAAAGCCATTTACTGGAATACTTTGATGTATAGTCAAAATATTTACATGGAAGTGGGCCATTTCATCTAAAACCCTAGAAAGAATTCCCGGCTCATCCTCCAGCTGGATGACCATATTAATAGTTTTTCCCTTTGTGTCCTCGTGAAATGGGAAAATGTCATCCTTGTACTTATAGAAAGAACTTCGGCTAATTCCTACAGTTTCTGTAGCTTCCTGTACTGAATCACTCTTTCCTGTAGCAAGCAGTTTTTTAGCCTCTACAACCTTAAGTAATACCTCTGGTACAGCCTTTTCTTTTAAAACAAAATAGGTAGTTTTTTCTGCCATATCTCCTCCACAAGTGTCTTTAGTACAAATACATTTGTACACGCTTCAAAGATAATAACATTAAAAACTACCTAAATCAAGTCTTTTAATCCTCAGAAACTGCTCCACGGTCAGGACAGCCTAGAGAAAGCCATTTAAGATAAGCATTCATAAATGGTGTGAGCTTGCCATCAAGCACAGCATCTGCATTGCCAGATTCCTCACCTGTACGCAAATCTTTTACCATTGTATATGGCTGGAGGACATAAGAACGAATCTGATTGCCCCAACCAATTTCTGAAACTTCGCCACGAATTCCACTGGCCTTTGCAGCATTTTCTTCCTGCTTCAAAAGAAGAAGTTTTGTTTTTAACATCTGCATAGCCTTGTCTTTGTTTTGGAACTGGCTTCGTTCATTCTGACATGTAACAACAATTCCCGTTGGAAAATGGGTAATACGAATGGCCGAGCTGGTTTTATTGATATGCTGACCACCTGCGCCTGATGAACGATAGGTATCAATTCTGATATCCTCGTCCTTAATTTCTACATCAACATCCTCTTCAATATCAGGCATAACATCGCAGGATGCAAAGGATGTTTGGCGCTTGCCCTGGGCATTAAATGGAGATATGCGCACAAGTCTATGAATACCTTTTTCTGATTTCAAATATCCATAGGCATTGTCGCCGTTTACCTGGAAGGTAACTGATTTAATACCAGCCTCATCCCCCTCTAGATAATCTAACTCCTCTACGGCAAATCCCATGTCTGAAGCCCATCGGGTATACATTCGATATAGCATCTGTACCCAGTCACAAGCCTCAACGCCGCCTGCACCAGAATGAAGTGTAACAATGGCAGAATCCCCATCATACTCACCGGAAAGAAGAGTCTTCATTCTAAGATTTCCCAAGTCATTTTCGAACTCTTCCATAAGAAGAGTCACAGTATCAACAATCTCCTGGTCCTCTTCTTCGTTTCCAAGTTCGATATAATCTTCTATTTCTTTATATAAGTCATCCAACTTATCGATTACAGCAACATCGTCCTTCATGGACTTTAGCTCTTTCATTTTGGCTGTAGATGTAGTGGCATCTGTCCAAAAGTCTGGAGCCTCCATTTCTCGCTCTAGTTCTTCTATGCGAGCTTTTTTTGCTGCAACGTCAAAGTGAATCCCTCACTTCCGTAATAGTATTTTTCTGCGACATAAGTCGCACTTTGAACTGATCAAGTTCTATCACGAAATCACCTCTTTTCAAAATTTACTTTAAAACCTCGAGGGCTTTTTGGATCTGATTATCCAAGTCCACGGTGTACTCGGAGCCCTCTTCGCCACCGAATTTGTACTCTAACTCGATATCAGGTTTGATACCCTTACCGTGGATGCACTCACCACTTGGAGTGTAATATGTTTGAGTGGTAAGCTTTACAGCTGAACCATCCTCAAGTGGTATTGTAGACTGTACAATACCTTTACCAAAAGTGGTTGTGCCAATGATTGTACCATATTTGAAATCTCTAATGGCACCTGTAAATATTTCAGCTGCCGAAGCTGTATTTTCATTTACCAAAACTACCATTGGAATAGTCTTTTTTGAGCTGCCGCTAGAGGTAAAGTCCTCTCTTGTTCCAGCTTTATCCATAGTGTATACTACTGTGCCTTTTGGGAGAAGATAATCAAGCATGTCTACGACTGAGTCAAGCAGACCGCCGCCGTTGTTTCTCATATCGAAAATGATTTTTTCCATCCCCTGTTTTTCAAGGTCTTCATAGGCCTCTACGAAATCCTCATAGGTATGGTCTGTAAATTGAGAAACCTGAATATATCCTACATTTCCTGCAAGCATCTGATGCTCAACAGTAGGTGTTGCGATGTTTTCTCTGGTGCAAGTAAATGTAAGCTCCTGTTCGTCTCTGACTATAACGAGTTCTACGTCTGAGCCTTCCTCACCACGAATATGTTGAACAAATTCATCAAGGGCCATATCTGTACCAAGGAATCCATCTGCAGAAAAAATGATATCACCTTCTTTGAGGCCCGCTTTTTCTGCTGGTGTCTTTTTATAAACCTTTGTAATGGTTACAACACCAGTTTCATTGTTCTTTTGAAGCAATGCTCCGATACCTGCATAGTTTCCAGTAAGAGACTGCATTAAATCCTCATATTCTTCAGCTGTGTAATATGCAGAATATGGATCATCCAAGCTTTCTAAAAGACCTTTGTAAATACCATTTATAAGGTCTTTTGTTTCAACGTCCTTATAATAGTAGTTGTTAATAATGTAGGTCAGCATCTGAAGCTTGTTAGTAGAGTCTGATAGGGGATCCATAGCTGTAGATTCGTTTTGTAGCCCCTCCATAACATCTGAGGTAGATTCGTCGATTGACTTTACGCTGGTTCTAGTGACAAACACCAGCACAAAAACGGTAATAGCCATTCCAACGAATGCGCCGAAGAATAATGCTAGAATAACGGAACCTTTTGAATACTTTTTCTTTTTTACTGGTGGCTCTAATGGCTCCAATTTTTCATTTTCAAAATCCATGTAAAAATCACCTCATTTATTTAATTTGTCCTAATTGACGAAAGTGCCTCGGCAAATGCCAAGGCACTAAATTTCATATTAAACTCTAAGATGCTTGTGCAATGTAAGACGAGAACCAATCCAACCAATTCCAATACCAAGTACTAAAGAAATAGGTACTAAGGTTCTGAAGATAGTTTCTACAGGAATGAATGAAACCATGCTGCTTAAGAAGTTAAACTCATCAGCTGCATATGCAATAACATTTCCATAGATAAAATATAAAAGCACAAGCGGAATAGCTGAGCCAATCAAGCCAATGAAAACACCTTCTACAACGAAAGGCTGTCTAACAAAGGCGTCCTTTGCTCCTATCAGCTTCATAATGGCAATCTCTTCACGACGAACAGAAATACCAACCATAACAGTGTTGCTGATAAGGAAAACTGAAACAGCCAAAAGGATAATGACAATAGCCATTGATACAATTGTAATAGCTTTATTTATATCAGTAAGTGTCTTTGCTGCCACTTCTGATTTATTAACCTGTCTGACCCCATCTAAGTTCTCAAGGAACTTTACAAGAGTGGACTGCATAGCTACGTCACTAAGATAGATTTCATAGTTTGCAGAATTTGCAAGTGGATTGTCATCGGCAAAACCTGCAGCAAGTGCAGCATTGTCACCGAAGTATTCCTCCTGATATGCTTTCCAAGCATCTTCTGCTGAAACGAAATTGTAGCTTGCAACCTCTGGACGCCTAGATATTTCCTGGCCGATTTCTTCGATGCGGGCCTGTGAAATGCCCTCAGTAAAAAATACTGTAACCGCAACGCCTTCTTCGGCTGTTTTAACCATCGCCTGGAAGTTCGTTCCAAGTGAATAGAAAATACCAAATAGGAAAATACATGCTGTCATTGTGGCAATAGATGCAAGAGAAAACATTTTGTTTCTCCATACATTTTTGAGACCCTGACCAATGTTGTACATGTGTGTGCTAATCTTCATAGTTATCACCTCCAACATCGCTAACTACCACGCCTTTTTTGATGGTGATAACACGCTTATTCATTGCACGGACAATCTCCATGTTATGAGTAACCACAACAACTGTAGTACCTCTTTGATTGATTTCATCAAGGAGTCTCATGATTTCCCATGTGTTGTCGCTATCAAGGTTTCCTGTAGGCTCGTCTGCAAGAATGATTTTTGGTTCGTTAACCAAAGCTCTTGCAATAGCAACACGCTGCTGCTCTCCACCTGAAAGCTGGCTAGGCTTTGATTTATATTTTGCCGCCAGGCCAACCATGGATAAAATAGCAGGAACCTTTTTCTTGATATCTCTATTAGATGACTCTATTACCTTCATTGCGAATGCTACGTTTTCGTATACATTTCTGTCTGGTAAAAGTCTGAAATTTTGGAATACAACTCCAACGTTTCTGCGGTACATTGGAATCTTTTTATGTGTAACCTTTTTTAAATCCTGTCCGTTAATGTAGATTCGTCCTTTTGTAGGTTCAAGCTCCTTTAGAAGCAATCTGATGAGAGTAGACTTACCAGAACCACTATCACCTACAACAAATACAAACTCGCCTGGATCAATTTGAATAGTCACATCCTCTAAGGCTGGCTTGCCAACCTCATATGACTTGCTAACGTGATCTAATCGAATCATTAATACTTTTCATCCTCCATATACTTCATGTACTTAACAACCATGAGAGCAATCTTAAAAGTAATGGCATCTTCAAAAACTCTTAAATCCAAGCCGGTACTCTTCTCAAGCTTATCAAGTCTGTATACAAGAGTGTTTCTATGGATATAAAGCTGACGTGATGTCTCGGAAACATTTAAACTGTTTTCAAAGAACTTTGCAATAGTTGTTAATGTTTCTTCGTCAAAATCGTCAGGTGAGCGATTGTCAAATATCTCTGAAATAAACATTTTACATAGTGGAATAGGAAGCTGGTAAATCAAACGGCCGATTCCAAGGGCAGAGTATGCGATAATTTTCTTGTCACTGAAGAAAATCTTACCAACGTCCATAGCCATAGATGCTTCTTTATAAGAACGAGAAACTTCTTTGATTTCTCCAACGACTGTTCCGTAAGAAACACGGATTTTCTTAGAATCCTTGTCATGGAAAGCATCGATAATAACTGCTGCTATCTTATCGATGTCCTCGTATGTGTCGCCCTCTGCAAGCTCCTTAACAACGATAATGTTGTGTTCGTCAACTGCAGTAACGAAGTCTCTAGTCTTGCCACCGAAAACTGAGCGAACTCTATCAAGCTCATCTCCATCTTTGTCTGGGCCTACTTCTACAATCATAACTACTCTTCTGGCATTGATATCCACATGGAGCTTCTTAGAGCGGTTGTAGATATCCACAAGAAGAAGGTTGTCTAAAAGAAGATTCTTAATAAAGTTGTCCTTATCGAATCTTTCCTTGTAAGCAATCATCAGCTCCTGAACATGGAAAGCTGCGATTTTGCCAACTGTAGATGCCTCCTCGTTATCTCCTTTGGCTAAGATAACAAATTCCAACTGTGAATCATCAAATACTTTAAAAAAGTGGCACCCCAATGCAACCTGACTATCTGCCTCTGATGAAGCAAATACTGACACCGAATCAGCAAACTGAGCTGTATCGCCAAAAGTAGATGCGCATACAACACCGTCTGAATCCATAACTGCCAAGTCAATCTTGGTAAGCTGGTGTAGACCTTCTATTGTATTTTGCATGATTTGATTAGAAATCATAAAGATTACCTCCTAATTATCTATGCAATATTAACAATGTAAAAACCATTTTTTGCATACAAATTCACATAACCTATGCCCATTTTAATATAAATAACCAAAAAATGAAATAGGAAACTTGTATTTATTTATGCAAATTCACAAACTCCTGATTTTAGGGCAAATGTGTAGCTTTTGTGAACTGACACACAATTTATGATATTCTCTGAATCTAAGCCTTATTTTCTGAAAATAACCCATTTGTGAAACATCGGTCATTTTTAAACATTTTTACAAGTTTTGTTAATATAGTCCAAAACAACCGTTCCCCACAATTGTGGATAACTATTTTCAAATTTTTAATTTTTATGTGGATAAAGTGGATAAATCGTTTACAAGTCTGATTTTACGCTCAGTTTTCCAGAAGTTTGGTTGACAAAATGTTGCATTTCACAAATTGTACAAATTATATTAATCTTTAACAAATTCGTTTTTTGTGCATTTTTAATCTACACATAGTGAAACATGTCTTAATCGTTTTCTGACAATTGTTCATAGTTTGATGAAATATTACATAAAAAAGGCGCCGCTTAAAAGCGACGCCTAAAAATATCTAATTAGAATATTCTTCTGATTGCAAGTATCTTCTTGTAGTTAACATTTGAATAAGTGATACCTGTTCTCTTTGTAGATGCGTGAAGTAATGTACCATTACCAGCGTAGATACCAACGTGACCTGAGTAACATACGATATCACCTGGCTGCATATCTTCGTAATTAACACCATAACCAACGCTACGCATAGCGCTTGATGAATGAGGAAGTCCAACACCAAATGCTGAATAAACTCCCATAACAAAGCCTGAGCAATCAGTACCGTTTGTAAGTGATGTGCCACCATAAACATATGGGTTACCAACAAACTGTGAACCATAAGCAACAACTGAGCCGCCGTCTGATCCAGATGGTGCTGAATAGCTCTTTCCAGCAGATGAAGCTGCAGGTGCTGAAGCCTGAGCTGAAGCTGTTGCTTTCTTAGCTGCCTCTCTAGCCTTCTTTTTCTCTGCTTCTTCCTTTGCTATACGAGCTTCCTCAGCTGCCTTTGATTCTGCAACTGTAAACTCTGTAGAGATATCAACGTAATCAGTGCTGATGTAACCATCGCCTGCATTACATGTAACCTTTACCCAACCTGAGTCGCTCATTGACTCATCAATGATTGTAAGGTCATCCCCAAGTGGAAGCAAATCTATAACAGAAGCATCCTTTGATGCATCCTCTCTAACCTTAAGAGTAGTGGTGTTAACAGTAGCAACTCGTCTTGACATCTCCTTTGCCAATTCTTCGTTACCCTGTACAACGTACTCGCTCTTTACATAACCAGTACAATCACCTGAAGTGATGCAAAGCCATTTGCCGTCCTCTGCCTCAACCTCTTCTGAAACAGTAGCTGCAGATTTGTTATAAAGCTTTCCTACGTATTCGCTATCAGCTGATGCGCTTTCACGAATATATACATAATTATCAACCTGAGCGATTGCAATATTTGCATATGGATTCTCTGCTGTAGCAACCCACTGTGTCTCATTAGTATCCTCAGCAAGCTGAGTCTCTGTAGTGATAGAAGTTGCGTTAGCGAGCATATTATTAACTGAAAGCTGAACACCTGCAAATGCTGTGTAGTTTGTAGTTTCGAGCTTACCTGTAGCACTTGAAAGTGCGCTAACTCCAGATGTAGCACTAGCAGCATCTGAACAAAGTGAAATGCTTGAAGCTAAAACACATGCAGCAAGTGTGTAACTAACAGTTTTTGTTATCTTTAAGTTCATGTGTAAAAAATCCTCCGAATTGTTACAAACTTGTTACAACTGATGTCATTATATACTCAAATTTGTAACATGTCAAGAAATAGGCATCATTACCTTTATTTTCTGAAATATCTTTCAACAGATGCAATGGCATTGGCACCATCGGCGGTTGCTGTGATTACTTGTCTCAACAATTTAGTTCTCACATCGCCTGCTGCAAACACACCTGGGATAGATGTTACGCAATCTTCACCTGCTGTAATATATCCGTTATCGTCAGAATCAGGCAATCCTGCTATAGAACCAGTATTTGGTACAGTACCAACTGCAACAAATATTCCATCTACTTTAAGATCTGTTAATACATTTGTAATTTTATTTTTCAGAGTGAGTGATGATACGCAAGTTTCACCATTAATAGACTCAACCGTTGTATCATAAATGATTTGGATGTTATCAGCAGACTTTACCTGTTGTTGTAAAACAGCTGCACCTCTAAATTCATCACGTCTGTGAATGAGATAAACCTTAGTGCAGAAACGAGAAAGATAAATAGCATCCTCGAGAGCAACATCACCGCCGCCTACCACAGCAACTTCCTTATCTTTGAAGAAAGCACCGTCGCAGGTTGCGCAGTAAGAAACACCCATACCTGAAAATTCTTCCTCGCCAGGACAGCCTAGCTTTTTATTAGAAGCGCCAGTAGCAATTATCACTGCTCTAGCCTCAAAAGATTCTTTCTTTGTAACAAGCTCCTTAACATCACCCTTATCTACTATAGAAGTAACTCTGCCTTTGGCAAACTGAACACCAAGCTTTTCACAATGAGCTCTCATGGCATCTGCAAGTTCTGTGCCTGTTGCGCCAGGGAAGCCTGGGTAATTATCTATTTCGTAGGTGTTAAGGATTTGTCCACCAATAATAGAACTGGTATCAAGGATAAGAGTAGAAAATCCAGCTCGCTTTCCATAGATGCCAGCAGCAAGTCCCGCTGGACCTGCTCCTATTATTATCACATCATAAATCATAAAATTATTCTCCAAAAAATTTTAAGATATCTATTTAATTGCTATTGCCTCTGCCTCAAGAAGTACATCCTTTGGAATGCGAGCCACCTCGATGCATGAGCGTGCTGGGAATGGTTCTGGGAAATATTTTGCATAAACCTCGTTGATTGCTGCAAAGTCTTCCATATTTTTAATGAATACTGTTGTCTTAACAACCTTTGCCATGGATGTACCAGCTGCTTCAAGTAAGCCTGTCATGCTTTTGAAAACTCTGTCAGCCTGAGCAGCCGCTCCCTCTGGGATTTCTCCTGTAGCTGGGTCAACTGGAATAATGCCTGATGTGTACACCATTCCATTCACTTCGATAGCCTGTGAATAAGGTCCGATTGCTGCTGGTGCAGCATTTGTTGAGATAACATTTTTCATAATAAAACCCTCCTTTGTATCTTTAGCTTATAGTCTACGAATTTTGCCGTCGTTCAAAGAAATCTTTCTTTCTTTGTATAGTCTTCCGATAGCGCGTTTAAATGCTGCCTTTGAAAGACCAGTTTCTCTTTTTATAACTTCTGGGGATGCCTTTTCTGAGAAAGGTAAAACTCCAGCATAGCTATCTAATAAATCTAAAATCGCCTCGGCATCGTCTTCCATTTGAACATATGCTTTGTCACGGATGGTAACATCACATTTGCCGTCCTCTTTGATGCCGGTGATGCGAACCATAAGCACATCGCCAATGTGGTATTTGCTAGTATCCTCATGTCTAGGAATCATAGCTGAATATTTGTCATCAAGAGCTACGAATGTACCAAAGTCATGGCCGAACTCATAGATACGTGCCTCTACCTCATCTCCTATTTTATAAGGAGGATTCTTTGAAAGCATTTCATATAAGCCTTTCATGCTGGCACAAAGGCGCTGGCTCTTGTCGATATATACTCTAACAAGGATCTCGTCTCCTTCTGATGGCTGCTTTGTCATTTCTTTAAAAGGAAGAAATAAATCTTTTTCCAAACCCCAATCAAGGAATGCGCCTACTTTATTAACCTGGCTGACAGAAAGGACTCCCATCTGACCAAGTGTAAGCTTTGGAGTGTTAGTTGTAGCAATAAGTCTATCCTTTGAATCCTTGTAAACAAAGGCCTGTATCTCATCACCAATGGATGCATTTTCTGGCACCTGCTTTTTAGGAAGTAAAACTCGATCAGTTCCGTCTGAAAGATATACTCCAAACTCCACTCTTTTTTCTATTTTAAGCTGTTGTATCTCGCCTAATTTCATTATCTGTACTCCACTATGGTATAAACTTCATCGTCTTTTTTCAGAACTACCTGGTAACCACTTTCTAATTCTACCAAATATACGTCCAGTTCATCAAATAACAATGCTGGTTTTTTATAATTAACATTTATCTCAGAGAATGTCTCTTTTGGAAGATATCTCCTGGTTACATCTATATAGAAAGAATTGTTCATGTGGCTGTTTGTATCTATATAGTTTTCGTTGACAGTAAATGTGCCAACCTTTTCGCCTGGGTTTGCCTCATTATAACGAAGCTTGCTGCGGTTAAATGTAAATGAAGGCATATCTGCATCTGGTGGGTATGCTGCAACGATTTCTTCATCTAATCTGGCAGGTCTGTTATTTTTAAGATCCATAAGAACCCAAAGGGAATCTGCATACATAAGCACCTGACCATCCATTGTCTCTATAGTGTAGAGACGACGGGCCATCATACCACGTACCTGATAAGGGTAGGTTTTGATGATGATATGCTCAAGGTATTTGGGACGTCTGTTGATATGTATTTCGTAGTTTGTGACAAACCAGCCTCTGTCTCTAGGAGCAAGGTAATGTACGCCAACACCAACATCGTCAGAATGAAAGCAGCTACAATCCTGCATGTAATTAACAAGTCCATAATATGTAAGGTTAAGCTGTGAATCGACCTCACTGTAACTAACTCTGTCTGAATACTGATACATAAAACACCTCTTAAAATGCCATATATACAAAAAGACCTAAGCACTTTACCAATGCTTAGGTCTAGCTGGCCCACAAGGATTCGAACCTTGAAATGACGGAGTCAGAGTCCGTTGCCTTACCATTTGGCGATGGGCCAATATTCGTTGTTCGCATCTGCTTTATCGCGTCAACGAATGCTATTATAAAGCATAGATTTTAAAATAGCAACCCCTTTTTTAAACTTTTTTAAAACTTTAAAAGTCTACCTTCTAAAAGGGCATATTTAAACTCATCATCCCACGTAATTTCGGCACTTCCCGCAGTTTTGTCTGCCACCTGTTTTGTAAAATTTTCTATCATTTCAGATGGAACTACAGAAGAAATTACAACATCAGCTGTAAATTCTGTACCTAAAATAGGAAGATCACTTTCTCTAAGCAGATATTCAATTTTTCCATAACCATTATAATCTGTAGAAATAGTACATGGCCTACCATCCCTAGGCTCAAGGAGCTTACAGTTTTTAAGTCCCTCTTGGACAGCCGCTTGATAAGCTCGAACCAGGCCACCTGTTCCAAGAAGCACGCCACCAAAGTATCTGGTTACGACTACAACGCAGTTATGAATGTTTTCCTTTAGTAAAACATCTAGCATTGGTCTGCCAGCTGTCTGGGCTGGTTCACCATCGTCATTGCATCGGGTAATCTCGTTGTTTGGGCCTATTACAAAGGCTGAACAGTTGTGTCTTGCATCCCAGAATTGTTTCTTCTTTGATGCAATGAATTCTACCGCCTCTTCTTCCGTCTTGACGGGGGAAATATGTGCGATAAACCTCGATTTTTTCTCTTCTATCTCACCTGTTCCACCCTCATATACTATTCTATAGCTCTTATTTTCCATAAGGTTTATTATAGATGATTATTTTGGTATAATGAAGTCTAAATTGGAGGTTATTATGAATTACGGAAAAGAAAATGCAGCTAAGCAGTCAGCTCAGCTAGCAGGGCGAGGAAAGCGAAAGCATCACAGCGCCGGTTTGGCCATTATTCGCATTTCGCTTATTTGTATAATCGCCGTTATATTAGCTGGTGGCATTACTGCTTACCTCTATGCTAAAGATTTGATTGACCAGCTTCCTGATGTATCTACTATAGATATTTCTCCTACTGGTTACATGAGTACAGTTTTTGACTCAGATGGAAATGAAATAGAGACCTTAGCTTCAACAGGTGCCAATAGAACTTATGTTACTTTGGAAGATATACCTAAGCATTTACAATATGCTTTTGTAGCTATCGAAGATTCTCGTTTTTATGAACATAACGGTATCGACCCTCAGGGTATCATGAGAGCCGCATACACAGGAATCGTAAATGGTTTCCATTTTTCACAGGGTGCAAGTACAATCACCCAACAGCTTCTTAAGAATAATTATTTCACCACATGGACTTCAGAGCACACTAAAATAGATAGTCTTAATCGTAAGATTCAGGAACAGTATCTGGCAGTTCAGTTAGAAAAATATGTTTCAAAAGAAGTAATCCTAGAAAACTATCTTAACAGTATCAACCTTGGCCAAAACACTTTAGGTGTTGAAGCCGCTGCAGAAAGATACTTTAACAAGTCAGTTTCAGAGCTTACTCTTTCAGAGAGTGCTGTAATTGCAGGTATCACACAGAACCCTTCCAGATACAACCCAATTACCCACCCTGAGGATAATGCAAAACGTCGTAAAAAAGTACTTGGCGATATGATGGACCAAGGCTACATTACCGAGGCTCAATATGAAGAGGCCATTGCCGATGATGTTTACGACAGAATCCAGGTTCTCAATACTGAGCAGGTTGCATCATCTACTTCTTATTTTGTAGATGCTCTTACAGATGAAGTTATTCAGGATTTGCAGGATAGATTAGGATATACAGAGACTGAAGCCTATACACTTTTATATTCAGGCGGCCTTTCAATCTACTCTACACAGGATACTGCAATCCAAAACATTGTTCAGGAAGAGATTAACAACACAGATAATTATAATAAGATGGAGAAGATTTCCTTCTCTTATCGATTGACCATCAACAAAGCTGATGGAACTACAGCCAACTATTCAGACATAACAATGTTAAATTACATTAAAGCCAGCAGTAATCGTTCTAACCTTGAGTATGACAGCGAAGAAGAGGCTGCAGCTGCTATAGAAGCTTACAAGGAAGCCGTTATGGAAGAGGGGGATGAAGTTGCTGGTGAGTCTGTCACATATACATTACAGCCTCAGGCAGCTATGACAGTTATGGATCACACTACAGGCCAGGTAGTTGCCATTGTAGGTGGACGTGGTGATAAAACAGCAGCTAAAACACTTAACAGAGCAACCGGCATTACCAGACAGCCTGGTTCTACATTTAAGGTTATTGCATGCTACGCAGCAGCCCTTGATGCAGGTGGCATGACACTTGCTTCAGTAGAAAACGATATGCCTACTACATATGCAGATGGCACACCACTAAAGAACTACAACAATCAGTATCGCGGCTGGACAAACATTAGAACAGCCATCACTAATTCAATTAATATTGTTACTGTTGAATTTATGGGAGACATTGGCACAAGCCTTGGCTTCCAGTACACAAAGGATTTAGGTATCACCACTCTTACTGATGGCGATAACAACCAGTCACTTGCACTTGGCGGTATCACAAAGGGTGTTACAAATCTTGACCTTACAGCAGCTTATGCTACTATTGCCAACGGCGGTGAGTACAATAAACCTATCTTCTACACAACAGTTGTGGATCATCAGGGAAATGTCATTCTTGATAACAGAGATAACTCTTCTAGAAGAGTTTTAAAAGAAACAACAGCATGGCTTTTAACAAGCGCCATGAAGGATGTTATGACACAGGGTACTGGTGGCCCAGCCAACTTCTCAGGTATGGCTGTAGCGGGCAAATCCGGTACTACAACAAAGAATAAGGATACAGTCTTTGCAGGCTTCACTCCTTACTATACAGCCGTTATTTGGGGCGGATATGACGATAATACACCTCAGAGCTACACAACCTACTCTAAAGTTATTTGGAAGGCTGTAATGAGCCGTATACATTCAGGACTTGCTTATAAAGATTTCACAATGCCAGCTCACATTGTTACAGCTCAGGTATGTAAGAAATCAGGCAAGCTTGCCATCGGAGGCGTATGTGATTGCGACCCTCGTGGCTCTCAGATTTACACAGAATATTTTGAAGAAGGCACAGAACCTACCGAATACTGCGACAAGCACTATCTCGGATATGTATGTACACTTAGTCACATGTTTGCCAACTCTGAATGCCCACACTATGGCGGCGTATTCATTGTAGATGGCGCACCTGGTTCAGAGGACGAACCATTTTCAGTTAATGCAGCTACCTTCGGACAGCAGTGTCCATACCATGGCGGCACACCAATGCCTAACAGTGGAACTGTTGGTGGACAGGCCGATGCTAAAATCGAAGTTGTTGGAGGCAATTAAAAAAGACCCCTTATGGGGTCTTTTTTTATTGCCTATTTATACTTCGAAGATCATATCACCATAGCTTGGCATTGGCCATGACTCTTTGTCTACGATCATTTCAAGGGCATCGACTGGTGCGCGAAGTGCTTCCATAGCCTTAACAACCTCGTCGTGATAGTAGTTAGCTTTTTCACAGCTTGAAGCCTTCATAGAATAAGCCTTATTGTTAATTTCTCTTAAATTTACAAGGGCTTCTTTTGTTTCACGAAGGTAATCAGATACCTTGATAAGAAGCTCTTTTTGAGTGCTTACATCGGCCTCTGGGCATGCATCTGCGATTGTGCCAATTGAAAGTCCAAGTTCTGTAGCATAGCTGATTACAGCCGGAATAATCTGTTTAGAAGTCATATCTATCATTGTTTTTGCTTCGATGTTGATAGTCTTGATGTACTGCTCGTACTCGATTTCTGCACGTGACTCAAGCTCTACCTTAGAGAATACCTTGAACTTCTCAAACATTGAAACAGTAGCCTCTGTAGTAAGAGCTGGAATAGCCTCTACAAGAGAATTGATGCTTGGCAGACCTCTCTTTTTAGCTTCTGCAATCCATTCTTCTCCGTAACCGTTTCCGTTGAATACGATACGCTGATGCTCTGTAGCAAGCTTCTTAATCATGTCGTGAACTGCTACATCGAAGTTCTTTGCTTTTTCAAGCTCATCACAAGCTTCGCAAAGGGCCTCAGCCATAATTGTATTTAAAACTACATTAGGTTCTCCAACTGAATCCTGTGAGCCTGGCATTCTAAACTCAAACTTATTTCCAGTAAAAGCAAATGGTGATGTACGGTTTCTATCTGTAGCATCTTTTCTGAAATCAGGAAGTGTCTTAACACCTGTAGCAAGCTTTTCGCCCTTTTTAGACTTTGTAGCTGTACCTGTTGAGATAAGCTGTGTAAGTACATCCTCAAGCTGCTCTCCAAGGTAAACAGAAATGATTACTGGAGGTGCCTCGTTGCCGCCAAGACGCTGGTCGTTACCAACATCTGATGCTGACTCTCTAAGAAGGTCTGCGTGACGATCTACAGCCTTAAGCACAAGGCAAAGTACAAGCAAGAACTGGATATTCTCATGTGGTGACTTTCCTGGCTCAAAAAGGTTGATACCATCGTCAGTAACAAGCGACCAGTTATCATGCTTTCCTGAACCATTTACGCCTGCAAATGGCTTTTCATGAAGAAGACACTGAAGACCATGTCTGTTGGCTACCTTTCTAAGTGTCTCCATAATAATCTGGTTGTGGTCTACAGCTACGTTACACTGCGCATAGATAGGTGCAAGCTCGTGCTGAGCAGGTGCCACCTCGTTGTGCTGCGTCTTAGATGAAACACCAAGCTTCCATAATTCGATGTTAACATCTCTCATGTAGCTTTCGATACGCTCAGGAATAGAACCAAAGTAGTGGTCGTCCATTTCCTGGCCCTTTGGAGGCATTGCTCCAAAAAGAGTACGACCTGTGTACATTAAATCCTTACGGGCAAGATACATTTCACGATCAATAAGGAAGTATTCCTGCTCTGCACCAACAGATGGAACTACACGTTTTGATGTTGTATTGCCGAAAAGTCTAAGTAAACGCAATGCCTGCTCAGATAAAACCTCCATTGAACGAAGAAGAGGTGTTTTCTGGTCAAGCGCTTCACCTGTGTAAGAGCAGAAAGCTGTAGGAATGCAAAGTGTAGCACCAGCAGCATCCTGTCTAACAAAAGCAGGAGATGTTGGGTCCCATGCTGTGTATCCTCTAGCTTCAAATGTGGCTCTAAGACCGCCTGAAGGGAATGAAGACGCATCTGGCTCGCCCTTAATAAGTTCCTTACCAGAAA
>JAEEGF012304776.1_pt1 | contig 21672 bp, 16 predicted proteins | sample 9134171 | NCBI WGS metagenome assembly JAEEGF01 (sample SAMN16246542, study PRJNA631951) | gut metagenome | biome: gut microbiome; feature: rumen; material: AP-attached | host: Bos | place: Iran: Karaj | collected 2018-10 | reverse complement strand
CATCTATGGGCCTTTAGTGCCGGAGGCCCTCCGCCGGGTTATTTTATACAAAATCATAGTCCATTCGGGCAATAGAAATCAGGCTGCATTTTTTGCAGCCTGATATATATCGATAAATAAATCAATCGTTTACCTTGATATCAAATTCTTCTTCATCAGCGAATTTGGATTCATCAAGATTAGAAGGATCCTGTCCGATATATGCGCTAATACCGCCGTCTATGTATACGACCTGGCCGTTTATGAAATCTGATGCGGGAGAAGCAAGGAATACTGCAAGTCCCATAAGGTCTTCTGTATGTCCCCATCTCTGTGCGGGTGTCTTTGAACGGATGAATCTGTCAAAAGGATGCATCGATCCGTCAGCTCCCTTTTCACGAAGAGGCGCCGTCTGAGGTGTCGCGATATATCCGGGTCCTATAGCATTGCACTGAATGTTATACTGACCGTATTCGGAACAGATGTTTCTTGTAAGCATCTTAAGTCCGCCCTTTGCAGCAGCGTATGCGGAAACGGTCTCGCGTCCGAACTCACTCATCATCGAGCAGGCGTTGATGATCTTCCCGCTTCTTCTTTCGATCATCGAAGGAAGAACTGCCTTTGAACAGATGAAGGGGCCTGTAAGGTCTACGCTTATTACGGCGTTCCAGTCGTTAAGGCTCATCTCCGTCATGGGGATACGCTTGATGATGCCTGCGTTGTTTACAAGTATATCGATCTTTCCGACCTTCTCTTCCACTTCTTTTACAAATTCAAGCACCTGATCCTCTTTGGTGACATCACATACCTTTCCGAAAGCGGGGATGCCAAGCTTTTCATATTCAGCCATACCTCTGTCGACAAGGTCCTGTCTGATATCGTTAAAAACGATCTTTGCGCCTGCCTCTGCATAAGCCTGGGCATATGCAAGTCCGAGTCCGTATGATGCTCCTGTTATCCATGCGACCTTTCCGTCAAGACGGAATTTTTCCATTACTCCAGCCATTGTAATACCTCCGTGTTTTTAAATTTATTTAAAGAAGATCCTGATTTCTCACATCATCCATGTCATCAAAATCCTGATTTTCTCCGACCATGCCCCAGATAAATGTATAATTTCTTGAGCCTGCTCCCGAATGGATCGACCAGCTGGGTGAAATGACTGCCTGCTCGTTTCTCATCACGATATGCCTTGTCTCTGTAGGTTCACCCATATAGTGCATAACGAATGCGTCTTCGGGAAGATCGAAATAAAGATATACTTCCATTCTTCTGTCATGTGTGTGGCAGGGCATCGTGTTCCATACGCTTCCGGGCTCTAAGTGGGTAAGTCCCATTTCAAGCTGACAGCTTTCAACCTGTCCGGGAAGGATGTACTTGTTTATTGTACGAACATTGCAGTCTTCCATTTTTCCGAGATGCTTTTTGTTCTCTTCCTTGATGACGACTTCACCTTCGCCGGCAACGCCCTCTCTCTTAATAAGAACTGTAGGGCATGTTTTGTGAGCGGGTGCCGAATTCATATAGAATTTTGCGGGGTTGAAAGGATCTACGCTTGCAAAAGTGATATCCTTTGCGCCCATGCCGATATACATTCCGTCTCTGGGAATGACTTTGTATTCCTTTCCGTCTACGGTTATGATGCCTTCTCCGCCGATATTGATTATACCGAGCTCACGTCTCTGAAGGAAATATTCTGCTCTAAGCTCTGCGCCCGCTTCAAGTGAAAGCTCCTTTGTAACAGGCATTGCAGCGCCTGTTATGATCCTGTCGATATGACTGTAAACAAGCTTTATCTCGTCCTCAAAGAAGACCTTTTCGATCAAGAATTCCTCTCGAAGACGCTTTGTGTCATAATACTTTACATCCCTGGGGGATGCAGCTGTTCTGAGTTCCATCTATTAATAACCTCTTTCTTTCATATGATAAGCCCCATAAGGGCCGTGGATCTATAAGATCACACCGTCTTTAAAGATCGATATCTCCCTGCAGCCGTGTTCTTCGGCCTTGGTGAGTTTACCGCTTGCGACCTCCAAAACAAAGTCAAGCAGTCTGTCCCCTGCACTGTCAAGGTCCTCGCCTTCCGCAACTGTTCCGGCATTAAAATCTATCCAGGTGGGCTTCTTTTCATAAAGAGCCGTGTTTGTTGATATCTTTAATGTGGGTGCCGGTGCGCCGAAAGGTGTTCCCCTGCCTGTGGTAAACAGTATGATGTGTGCGCCTGCGGCTGTAAGGTCAGTAGCGCTCACCAGATCGTTTCCCGGGCCTGAAAGAACGTTTAATCCCTTCTTTGTGACAGGTCTTGCATAGTCAAGCACATCAACTATCTGTGCGCTTCCGCCCTTTTGAACGCATCCGCATGACTTGTCCTCAAGTGTGGTTATACCGCCTTCCTTGTTTCCCGGACTGGGGTTTTCGTATACGACCTGGCCGTGGCTTACAAAATAATCCTTGAAATCGTTGACCATCTTGACCGCTTTGGCAAATACCTCTTCATCTTTACAGCGTGAAAACAGAATATTTTCAGCGCCGAACATTTCGGGAACTTCTGTTAAAACCGTGCTTCCGCCAAGAGCTATGAGTCTGTCGGAAAATCTTCCTACTGCAGGGTTTGCGGTTATGCCGGAAAGGCCGTCGCTTCCGCCGCATTTCATTCCGATGACAAGCTCAGATGCCGGAATCTCTTCTCTTACAAAGCTACCTGCATATTTGCAAAGCTCTCCGACTATCCTTATACCTTCTCCCACATCATCCGAAACATCCTGGCAGTTTAGGAAACGCACCCTTTCCGGGTCGTATTCGCCAAGCTCTGCAAGGAAAAGATCCCTTGTCAGATTTTCACAGCCAAGTGAAAGGACCAGTACTCCGCCGGCATTCGGATGTCTTACAAGCGCGGCAAGAAGTCTCTTCGTCTGCTCGAGGTCTCCTCCGAGCTGCGAGCAGCCAAAAGGATGGGCAAAGGTGTATATACCGTCAATACTGCCTTTTTTAAACTGCCCGGAGCCTTCCACGATCTGCTGGGCGATGGAATTTACACAGCCGACAGTCGGAATGACCCATATTTCGTTTCTTACAGCGCTTCTGCCGTCTTTTCTTCTGTATCCCATAAATGTTTTGGGAGATACTTTTGGCAATGAATATGTTTTATGGTCATATACATATTCGCCGCCTTCTTTTAAAAGTGTTTTGGCATTATGCGTGTGGACCCAGCTTCCCTTTTTGATATCTGCCGTGGCCCCTGCGATGGGATTACCGTATTTTATTATCTGATCGCCTGCAGATATGTCTTTAAGCGCGATCTTGTGACCTCTTTTAACTTCCTCGGCGGCAATGACGTTTTCCAGTCCTGTTTCTTCGCCTGCGGCGATGTCTGTAAGGGCTACGGCCACATTATCCGATGGATGAATCCTGATAGTTTTCATTTATTGTCTATCCTTTTTTTAAAGTACGGAAGCATATGCAACTTCTGCTCCCTTTTCTTTGATGAGCTTGTAATCTGCAAGTACAGTATCATAAAGTGAAGGGATCTCGCAAAGATCTTTGTCCCACATCTTTTTATTTGAAAGGACATCCTTTACAAGTTCTTCGCCTGTTGCATCCTTTCTTTCAAAGTAGAAATCAAGTACCCATGCATCATCCTGTACTTTATATTCGTTGCCTGCGGGCCTTACGCATACAAGGCCGTCTTCTTCGCGTCTTACTATATTTCCGCCGTAGAATGCTATATATGCGGCAAGGCTCATGCAAAGCGCCTTTGGAAGCTTTCCGAACTTTTCGATGTATTCGGTAAAGCTCGGCATATTTCTTGCCTTCCACTTTGATGTGGAATTAAGAGAGATGCTCATCAAGAGATGATCTACGAAAGGATTGTTGAAACGGTCGGTAACTGCTGCCGCGAAAGCTTCGCAGTCCTTTTTGTCAAGCGGAAGCACGGGGATGATCTCGTCAAAGAGCATCTTGTCCATGAAACCGTGGATCGTCTCATTGTGCATGCAGTCCCTTACAATGTCAAAACCCGCAAGATATGCGCCAAGAACAAAACCTGTATGAGCGCCGTTAAGTATGCGGACCTTTCTCTTTTTGTAAGGAGCTACCTCGGGTACGACATGAACGTTTACTCCGGCCTTCTTAAAGGGAAGCTTATCCGCAAGCCATTCAGGGCCTTCTATATACCAAACGCCGAACACCTCGCCCACATCAAGAAGCGGATCTTCATAGCCGTGTTCTTTTTCAAGCTCGGCTACTTCTTTAGGATCGCGTATTCTTCCGGGAACTATACGGTCAACAAGAGTCGAACAGAAAAGATTGTCCTTTTCAAGCCAGTCTATGAAGTCCTGACCCATGCCCCATTCAGCGGCATGTCTTTTTACGATCTTTTCAAGCTCCTTTCCGTTGTTGTCTATAAGCTCGCAGGAAAGTATCGCAACACCCTTTTTGCCGGCTTTGAATCTTTCATAAAGAAGGACGGTAAGCTTTGCGGGGAATGAATCCGGAGGTGTCTGAGTGCAGCCTGATGCCTCATCGTATACTATTCCGGCTTCTGTTGTATTGCTTGCAATAAATTCAAGGTCGTCACTCTTTGCGACCTCTATAACCTTGTCCCAATCGGTATAGGGGTTATAGCATTTGTCAACAACACTTATTACACGTTTTCTGTTTACTTTCTGTCCGTTTTCGGAACCGCGCAGATAAAGTGTATAAAGGCCCTCCTGCTCGTTTATAAGATCGGTAAGGCCCTGTGCAATGGGCTGAACCAAAGCGACCTTGCCGTTCCATCCGGCCTTTTCGTTTGATATATCAAAGAAATAGTCAACAAATGCACGAAGGAAATTGCCTTCTCCAAACTGGAGCACCTTTACAGGTGCGTCCTTTAAAATGTAACCGTCATATCCGGTCTGTGCCAGAACCTCATAGTTCAGCTTAGACATGATCTGCCTCCTAAATAGTTTTTATTCAATGCCGAAATAACGCTTGGCATTTCCATAGCTTATGCCGTAAACGATCTTCCTTAATGATATCTCGTTTGCGGGATACTCACCCTTTTCAACCCAGTCGCCGATAAGATTGCATGCGATCCTTCTGAAGTAATCATGCCTTGCATATGAAAGGAATGATCTGGAGTCTGTGAGCATTCCGACGAAATTGCCGAGCAGTCCGAGATTTCCGAGCGCCCTCATCTGCTCTTCCATTCCGTCCCTTGTATCAAGGAACCACCATGCTGCTCCAAGCTGCATCTTTCCGGGAACCTCATCCGACTGGAAAGCTCCAAGACATGTGGTTATCTGGTTGAAATCGTTATGATCGAGTGAGAAAACGATGGTCTTCGGAAGCTCACCCGTCTTGTCAAGCTCTGAGAAAAGCATGGCAAGCTGATCGCCGCAGGAACTCTTTGCTATCATGTCAAAACCTGTGTCGGGGCCTTCCTTTGCAAACATGCGCTCATTCACGTTTCTTGTGCATGAATAATGAAGCTCCATTACTATGTTTTCTTTATGGTATTTTCTTGCAAGCGAAAGAAGGACCTTTGTCTGATAAACTTCCGCTTCTTCAAGGCTTACGCTCTCGCCGTTCATAGCTTTTCTGAAAGCTTCATCGGCCGCCTCATCGCTGCCTTTTCTGAACATGATATAGTCAATACCGTGATCGGATGCCTTGCAGCCGTGTGCCTTAAAGAAATCTATGCGTTCATTAAGTGCGTCACATACTTCCTGCGCAGAGGAAAGCGTCTCTTTGCCGACTGATGCCGCAAGCTTTCTGATATAATCCGCAAAGCCTGCCTTTGTGATGTTTATTGCCTTGTCGGGCCTGTAGGAAGGACATACGACAAAGCCGAGGTCCTCTTTTGCAAGCTTTTCGTGCCATTCGAGAGAATCGATGGGGTCATCGGTCGTTCCGACATATTTTACGCCGGATCTTCTGATTATTCCGCGAACGGTGAGATTGGGATCGTTCTGGAGAAGGTATGATGTCCTTTCCCAGATCGACTGTGCATTTGCCTCTGTAAGGGGCTCTTCGATATCGAAATATTTTTTAAGCTCCATGTTCGACCAGTGATACATGGGGTTTCCGACAGCCATCTCAAGTGCTGCCGCAAATGCCTTGAATTTTTCGAAGGGCTCTGCAGAGCCCGTGACAGTCTCTTCGGGAACACCGTTCGATCTCATAAGTCTCCATTTGTAATGGTCGCCGAAATATGAGCCGTCGGCGTTTCTGCCGCCGAGCCAGATCTGTGCTATATTGTCATATTTTCTGTCTTCATATATCTCCTGAGGAGAGATATGGCAGTGATAATCGATGATCGGAAGATCTTCGGCATAATCATGATACAGATGCTTTGCAGTCTCATTGTAAAGCATGAAATCATCATCCATGAATTTTCTCATATTATTTATCCTCTGCACTCCTTAACGATGTCGGCTGCTTCCTTTACAAGAGCAGTGATCTTTTCGAATTCGCCTGCCTTTATAAGGTCGCCCTTTACCATCCATGAACCGCCGCAGCAGAAGATCTTGTCGCTTGCAAGATATTCTCTTACGTTTGAAGCGTTGATGCCACCTGTGGGCATGAATTTAAGAGCCGTAAGAGCTGCGCCTATGGCTTTGATCATCTTAAGGCCGCCTGCGTTTTCTGCGGGGAAGAATTTTACTCTTGTAAGACCCATCTTGAGAGCCTTCATCATTTCCGAAGCTGTCTGAGTTCCGGGACATACGGGGATGTCGTTGTCAAGGCAGTACTGAACAACTTCCTCGTCAAATCCGGGTGCTACGACGAACTTAGCGCCTGCAGCTACGGCACGCTTTGCCTGATCTACTGTAAGCACTGTTCCTGCGCCGACCAAAAGGTCGGGATAGTTCTGTGCCATTATCCTTATGGATTCCTCTGCTGCATCAGTTCTGAATGTGACCTCTGCTGCGGGAAGTCCGCCTTCAACAAGTGCCTTTCCAAGCGGAAGGGCATCCTTTGCATCGTTAAGTACTACTACGGGAATGATACCCACCTTTGTAAACTGTTCAAAAACCTTATCTGTTTTAACGCTCATCTGCATTCTCCTTACTATCTCTTTACTCTTGCGCCTGCGCCGCCCATGATGGCTTCAACTTCTTCCTTGCTTGCCATTGAGGTATCGCCCGGAGTGGTCATTGCGAGTGCACCGTGTGCTGCGCCGTAATTTACAGCCTTTTCGGGATCTGCAGTGCTCATAAGTCCGTATACAAGGCCTGATGCGAATGAATCTCCTCCGCCCACTCTGTCCATGATCTCAAGGCCGTTGTATTCCTTTGACATGTAGATCTTTCCGTCTGCCCAGCAGATAGCCTTCCAGTCGTTTACTGTAGCTGTTCTTACGGTACGAAGCGTTGTAGCGACTACCTTGAAGTTGGGATATGTCTTTGCGGCTTCGCAGATCATCTTGTTGTAACCGTCAAGATTGAGTTCTTTTAAGTTTTCGTCATTTCCTTCGATCTTAAAGCCGAGGCAGGCTGTGAAGTCCTCTTCGTTGCCGATCATTACATCGACATATTTTGCAACTTCCTTGTTTACTTCCTGCGCTTTTGCCTGTCCGCCTATAGCGCTCCACATTGAAGGTCTGTAGTTAAGGTCGTAAGAAACTATTGTTCCGTACTTCTTTGCGGCCTTGCAGGCTGCTATTACGGTCTGACAAGCGTTTTCCGAAAGTGCGGCGTAGATACCGCCTGTGTGAAGCCAGCGTACACCAAGCGTGCCAAAGATGTAATCAAAATCAAAATCATCGGGAGTAGCCTGGCTGATGGCTGTATTTGCTCTGTCCGAGCATCCTACGGCGCCTCTTATACCGAATCCGCGTTCTGTGAAGTTGAGACCGTTCCTGCAGATCCTTCCGATGCCGTCAGTCTTTTTCCAGTTTATAAGGTCTGTACATACACCGCCCTGCTCGATAAGATCTTTCATGAGCTTTCCGACTTCGTTGTCCGCGAAAGCGGTTATAACAGCCGTATCAAGGCCGAAGCACTTGTGAAGTCCGCGGATAACATTGTATTCACCGCCGCCTTCCCACGCTCTAAAGCTTCTTGCCGTGCGGATCCTTCCTTCACCCGGATCAAGCCTCAGCATGATCTCGCCCAGTGAGACAGCGTCAAATCTGCAGTCTTTTTTGTCTCTTAATTTAAGTTCCATTTGTATCCTCCTGCGTTCGTTTATTAGGCTTCTTAAAGCCATATTTGACTCCATTATATGAATAATTTTTTCAAATGTCAAAGGAAAAGACCGTTATGTTTTTGACAATCGAATGTTATCTTTTTAACAATTGAAAATAACACCTTTCGCGCATATTTACAGCATTATTTTGCTATCTTACGCGAAAGGTGTTATATATACCGTTATATTAAATAGTACTTTCTGAAGATCTCCTTTTCCTCTTCCGAAATCGAAAGACGGTCGGATATGTATTTATCCATTCCTCCGTATTCTTCATCAATAAGATCAAGTGCTTCGATCATGTATTTTTCGCATACCCCTGACATCGCCATAAGTGTATCTTTTACCCTCTGATCGGCTCCAAGCTCATCCGCTTTCATCAAAAGAGCGCCCGTCATATCGGAATATGCCACATTTGTAAGCATGTAATCATCCAAAATGTCCTGCCTGCTCACTCCCAGTATGGAAAGGATGAATACCGCAGCAAGTCCCGCCCTGTCCTTTCCGGCCGTGCAGTGCCATAATATGCACCCGCCTTCTTTTTTCAAAATATCTTTAAGGAAAGCCGAATACATTTTCTGGCTGTAGGAGCTTGCAACCGTGGAGGTGTACATGATCTCCATGTAATCCTGCATATCCTTGTCCTGTGCAAGACGTATGGCGCCCGCAAGAAGATCCCTGCCATCTCCCGGGCTCTTGGATCTGAGACCGCTCATTACATCGCCGAGCTTGTCTTCGTCAAATATCGGGTACGTGACATATTCGGCGCCGGGTATCATATGGTCGGGATCCCTTTCTCTTTCAAATGACATGCGAAGATCCGCAAGGAGCTTTACATTGTATTGCTGCAAAAAGCTTATACCCGAATCCTCTATTCGGGACAGATTCTGCGTCCTTATAAGAAGATCCTTCTTTACCGTTTTTCCTTCAAATCCGATTAGTCCTCCAAGCTGTCTGACATTCTTTAGGCCCGGAACATCGATCCATCTATTCATACAAATGACCTTTTCACGTTTTAAACCGTAATTAATTACAACTGAGGCTTTACGATCTTCGGCCTGAGGCCTGCCTCTTCAAGAGCTTTTAATATTTCTTCCTTGTGCTCGGGGCCGAATGCTTCCATCGTTATCCTGAGTTCCACCGCGGCATTTCTGTTTATTGAAACAAACTGGTTATGATCGAGTCTGATGACATTTCCGCCAAGCTCCGCTATTATGCCTGCCACTTTCAAAAGCTGGCCCGGCTTGTCGGGCAAAAGAACGGATACGGTAAAGATCCTGCTTCTCTGGATAAGACCGTTTTGTACAACGGATGACATTGTGATCACATCCATGTTTCCGCCGCTTAAGATAGAAACTATCTTTTTGCCCTTAACATCAAGATGCTTTAATGCAGCGACAGTCAAAAGGCCGGAGTTTTCAACGACCATTTTGTGATTTTCTATCATGTCAAGGAAGCATACTATAAGCTCTTCGTCCGGCACGGTGATTATATCATCGATATTCTGCTGAATATATGGGAATATTTTATCGCCCGGAGTCTTTACGGCTGTACCGTCTGCAATGGTAGATACTGCCGGAAGTGTCACCACCTTGCCGGCTTCAAGTGAAGCTTTCATGCAGGCAGCATTTTCGGGCTCAACTCCTATCACCTTGATCTTTGGATTGAGCTGCTTTGCAAGAGCGGATACACCGCAAGCAAGACCGCCCCCGCCGATGGGAACAAGGATATAATCGACGGTGGGAAGTTCCTTTACTATTTCCATGGCAATGGTTCCCTGACCTGTTGCAACGTCAAGGTCATTGAAGGGATGAACGAATGTGAGGCCCTGTTCCTTTGCAAGTTTGCAAGCGTGCTCATACGCCTCATCGTACACATCACCGAAAAGCACCACTTCGGCGCCGTAGGATTTGGTCCTGTTTACTTTGATAAGAGGTGTGGATGTCGGCATAACGATAACGGCCCTGCATCCGTACGCTTTTGCGGCGTATGCAACGCCCTGCGCGTGATTTCCGGCAGACGCTGTAATAAGGCCCTTTGCGCGCTCGTCATCGCTTAAGGTGCTTATCTTATAATATGCACCTCTTAGCTTGTATGCGCCGGTGTACTGCATATTTTCAGGTTTCAGATAAACTTTGTTTCCTGTCTGATTACTGAAATATTCACTGTAAACGAGCTTTGTGGGTGCAGTAACCTTTTGCACGATCTCTGTGGCTTCTTCAAATTTATCAAGTGATAAGTTTTCTGTCTCCATGCTTCCTCCCATAATTATTTAAAACTGTATTTGTCAAAATCAAATGTATCGATATTGAAACTGTCTTCGTCTACATAACACTCGGTCAAAAGATCCCATGTCTTCTCGCTCTTAAAGAAATCGGAAGAGAATATCTTAAAGAGCTCTTCGGGCACTATAAGCGCGGTTTCGCTGTCATCTTCTGTTTCAGAAGATATTGTTTCTTCATTTTCGGCAGCTTTTTCTTCTGCTGCTATCTTTGTGATATCAGACTCCTTAGAAGGCGCATTTTCGGGCTCTGATGTAATTTCGGGCTTAAATGCAGCTTCAGGCTCAGATACGGCCTCGTTTTTAACAGTCTCAGGTACCGAAACGATCTCAACATCAGACTCTTCTTCTGTGATATCAGCTTCTGTAAACAGAGCATCCACATAGGTCTTTGCGTCAAATTTCTGCAGATCGTCGATCTGTTCTCCGACACCTATATACTTTACGGGTATTCCAAGTTCGGACTGAATCGCAACAGCGATACCGCCCTTTGCCGTTCCGTCCATTTTTGTAAGGATTATACCCGTTATATTTGCGCATTCCATAAATTCTCTGGCCTGTACCAGAGCATTCTGACCGGTGGTTCCGTCAAGAACTATAAGTGTTTCACGAAAAGCTTCGGGATAATCCTTGTCTATGATGCGGTTGATCTTTTTAAGCTCCTCCATAAGATTTTTCTTGTTATGGAGTCTTCCTGCAGTATCGCAGATAAGAACATCTGCATTTTTTGCCTTGGCTGATGCAACTGCATCATATATAACTGCGGCAGGGTCTGAGCCCTCCTGATGGGCAACTATTCCGGCGCCCGATCTTTGCGCCCATGTTCCGAGCTGTTCAATGGCACCTGCGCGGAAGGTATCGGCAGCGGCTAAAATGACCTTTTTGCCGTTTGATACCATCTGTCCCGCAAGCTTACCGATGGATGTGGTCTTACCCACACCGTTTACGCCTATTACCAAAACCACCGATTTCTGAGTCTCAAAGTCATATGCGTTTTCGCCGAGATACATCTTGTCCTTGATACTCTGAATAAGAATATCCTTTATGACCGCAGGATCTTTCAGCTTTTCTTCTTCAACGCGCTCGCGAAGCGACTCAATGATATCATTTGTGGTATGCACACCAATGTCTGCGGTTATAAGTATCTCTTCGAGCTCATCGTAAAAATCATCATCTATCTTTCCCGAAAAGATGCTGTCAAGCTTTGATACAAGGCTGTGCCTTGTCTTTGCCATACCGTCAAACAGACGTTTTAAAAAACCCTTTTTTTTCTCTGCCATAATGTGTTCTCCTATCAGGCATCAAGATCTTTTTCTACCATATTTACGGAAACAAGGCTCGAAACACCCTTTTCCATCATTGTTATACCATACAGTCTGTCAGCGGACACCATGGTGCCTCTTCTGTGTGAGATAACGATGAACTGAGTATTTGAAGTGAGTTTGTGAAGATACCTTGCAAACCTTGTAACGTTTGAATCGTCAAGCGCAGCCTCTATCTCGTCAAGAAGCGCAAAGGGCGAAGGCTTTAAGTTCTGTATCGCAAACAGAAGCGCTATAGCCGTAAGCGCCTTCTCGCCACCCGAAAGCTGCATCATATTCTGAAGCTTTTTGCCCGGCGGCTGTGAAATGATCCTAATGCCGGCTTCTATCACATCTTCGTCTTCAACAAGTTCCAGTTTTCCCGAGCCGCCTCCGAAAAGCTCTCTGAATACAGAGTTGAATTCTGTCTGGATGCGTCCGAACTGTTCGTTGAACTGTTTTCTCATTCCGGTATCCAGTTCTTCGATTATTCCGCCAAGGGTTACTTCCGAAGCCGAAAGATCGTCACACTGATTCTTCATGAATTCATATCTTTCGGATACTTCCTTATATTCTTCTATGGCATTGATATTTATGCTTCCTAAAGCTTTTATGCTGTTTTTGAGCCGTGCAGTTTCTTTTTTAAGTTCATTTAAAGTAAGCTCGGATGCATCTGTCTCGTTAAGCACCTCTGCAGGGCTTACCTCCCATTCGGACCAAAGATAATCCACAAGGGACTGCTGATGGTCCTCAAGCTTTTCTTTTCTTCCCTCGAGCCTGAGCTTTTCCATCTCATATTCTCTTAGAGCATCGGATATCTCCTGCTGCTTTGCAAAGAAGGTCTTTTGTGAAGCGGAATACTTTTCTCTTTCCTTTGAAAGCTTTTCGGACTCTTCTCCGGCTTTCTTTGCCTCTTCAAGATATGCCTGTTTTTCCTTTTCAAAAGCATCTATCGTTGCATTCAGGCTTTCAATTGATGAAGCAGTCGCTTTTTTCTTCTTATCAAGCTCTTCTTTCTCATCCGCAAGTCTTGAAAGCTCTCCTTCGACTCTTTCAAGGTTTTGAAGCAGGAATTCTTTTTCCTGTCTGCACTTTGAAAGCTCGATTCTTGCATTTGAGACCTCATTGCTCAAGGCATCTCGTCTGCTCTTTTCATCCGCAAGCTTTGCCTCGTCTTCCGAGATATTTTTTTCAGAATCCGAATTTTCTTCTTCGATGCTTCTAAGAGAGTCCGTCATGGTCTCTCTTTCCTGCCTTAAGGACGAAAGGATCTTTTCTATGCCGGCATTGTCATCCTCTGCATTTGCAAGGTCTGACGAAATGGACGTAAGTCTTTCCTGTGCCTGGGATATAAGGACTGTGATCTCTTTCTTTTTGATAAGCATATCCTGGAGCTGGCCGGATAATTCGTTTATCGCATTTTTAAGATCGTCCGTTTTCTTTTTATATGTGTCTATGCGCTTTGAAGCTTCCTTTTTGTTTTCTTCGGCCTCGCGCACGGCTGCTTCAAGCTCTTCTATCTCGCGCTTTCTTCCGAGAAGATTGTTTGAGTTTTTAAACGCACCGCCGGTAAGCGAACCGCCGGGGCTGAAGAGCTCTCCGTCAAGAGTTACTATCTTAAGTGAAAATCCGTATTTTTTGGCTATGGCATTTGCATTGTCAAAGCTGTCGACTACCATGGTCCTTGCCAGGAGATGGCTTATAACATTTTTGTATTTTGCATCACATTCAAGCAGTTCGGATGCGATGCCAAGACAGCCCTTTTCCTTTAACGCTTCGTTTTTGGAAAACTGTACGGGCTTTAAAAAAGAATCAAGCGGAAGAAATGTGGCTCTTCCGAGCTTATCCCTTTTAAGATATGATATGAGTTCTTTTGCCGTTTCCGTATCCTTTGTTACGATGTTCTGGATGGAACCGCCAAGTGCTATCTCTATTGCAACTTCATATTTTTTCGGCACCTTGATAAGGTCTGAGATAACGCCCGGAATATTCATTCCCTTTTCCTTTCCGTATCTCATGACCATCTTGATGCTGTTTTGATAGCCTTCGTATCTCTCTTCAAGTCCCTTTAAATGCTCTGCGTTCTTTTTGGCGACGGATCCTTTGTTTTCGGCATCCCTGAAAGACCTTTCGGCTTCTTCAAGCTTTAAAAGGTCTGATGAAAGCAGTTTTTTACGTGAATCTATCTCTGTGTTCTGGGCACTTATCAAAACATTTATATCTTCAAGATCCTGTCTTTTTTCGGCAAGGCTTACTTCAAGATCGGACCTGTCGGTATTGAGCTTTAAAAGACGTGCATTTACCTCGCCGCGCTTGATCAGTTGCTGCGACTCAAGTGTCTTGAAATGCTCCAGCTTTGAAGCGGCATCGGTCTTTTCGTTAAGCAAAGAAAGCAGTTTGTTCTTGCCTTCGGATACATTTTTTTCGTGCTTCTGTATTCTTATGTCAAGAGCCGCTAAGATATTTGTGGAATCGTATTCCTTGTTTGCAAGCTCATATTCCCGTGCGCCGTTTTCGGAAAGACTTTGGTTAACGCTCTCTCTGTCTTTTTGGTGACGCTGCTGCTCTTCTAAGATCTTTCCGAGTCTTTCTTCCGTGTGTGAAATAACGATGTTTTCAGAATTGATCTGTTCGTTTATGACAAGTATTCTCGACTGCTTGTCCTGGGCATTGCTCTGGGCATCCCTTGCAGCCTTGCTGCTTTCCTTAATAAGATCGTCGAGGCGGTCTATGGATGTATTTACCTCTTCGTATTCATCAAGGAGGGACTTGTTTGCCTGATTCTGTGTCTCGATATTTGAGATGACTATCTCAAGATTATCCTCTATCTCCTTAAGCTTTTCTTCGCCCTGTTCATAATCCTTTGCAAAAAGCCTAAAATCGAAGGTCTTAAGTTCGTCTCTAAGCGCAAGAAACTTCTTTGCGTTTTCCGACTGACGCTCTAAGGGACCGACCTGCTTTTCAAGCTCTGAAAGAATGTCGGTCACTCTTAAAAGATTGGCATGCACATTTTCAAGCTTCTTTAAGGTCTCTTTTTTTCTGCGCTTGTACTTTACAATACCCGCAGCCTCATCAAAAAGCTCTCTTCTTTCTTCGGGCTTATTTGAAAGGATCCTGTCTATCTGACCCTGACCTATGATCGAATAACCTTCTTTTCCGATACCCGTATCATAGAACAGTTCCTGGATATCCTTAAGTCTTGTGATGACTCCGTTTATCTTGTATTCGCTCTCTCCGGATCTGAATACCTTTCTTGAAACGGTCACCTCCTCGTAGTCAATGGGAAGACGGTGATCCGAATTGTCAAGTGTTATTGCTACCGAAGCATACCCTTGCGGTTTTCTCATTTCGGTGCCCGAAAAGATAACGTCGCTCATGTTGGCACCACGGAGCTGCTTGGCGCTCTGTTCGCCGAGAACCCATCTTACGGCATCGGCAACATTGCTCTTTCCCGAACCGTTGGGGCCTACGATACATGTTATACCGTTGTGAAACTGGAAATCTATTTTGTTGGCAAATGATTTAAAGCCTACTACTTCGATGCTTTTTAAATACATGTGCTAATCCTCTGAATAATACTTTTTTAAAGCCTCAAGGGCCGCAGCTGCCTGAGCAGCCTTTTTTGTATGGCCCTCGCCCACGCCGAGTACATTGCCTGCAACACTGACCTGCATGGTGAATACCCTCATATGATCGGGGCCGCTTTCGCCTATAAGCTCGTAAACAGGTTCTGCGCCGAGATGACCCTGCGCATATTCCTGAAGGGCCGATTTGCTGTCGTAATAGAGCTTTTTATGATCAAGATCGTTTAAAACGAATGAAAGAACAAATTTCTTTGCCTCTTCAAAACCGCCGTCAAGATAGATGGCGCCAATCAGGCTTTCAAGTGCATCAGAGATTATGGAATCTCTGTCCCTTCCACCTGTCTGCTCTTCGCCCCTGCCCAGCCTTATGTTCTTTTCAAGGCCTATCTCTCTTGCGCAGTATGCAAGCGCGGGCTCGCAGACCGCTGCCGCTCTTCTTTTGGTCATCTCACCTTCGGGGATCTCCGGTGTCATTTTATAAAAGAATTCGCTGGAGATGAGTTCTAAGACCGCATCACCCAGAAATTCTATTCTTTCATTAAAGAAGCTTTTGTTATGATTTTCATTGGCAAAGGATGAATGCGTGAGTGCGAGCAAAAGAAGGTTTTCATCCTTAAAGCTGTAGCCGATTTTATTCTGAAAAGACTTATATATCATCTGATTCACCGAAAAAAGGGCCTTAAAAAAGGCCCTGACAATTTACCCCTCAGCTGAAGTCGCCGCAAAACGCTCAGCTATCTTTCCGTTTACATTCTGCTCATGGAATGTAATGCACTGTAATAATGCGTTTTTAACTTCCTTGGCCTTTGCATTTCCGTGGATCTTTACCACAAGGCCTTTAAGGCCAAGCATTGGTGCGCCGCCATAGTTGGTAGCATCATATTTCTTGAGCTCTGTTTTTATGGCTTTCTTGGCAAGCAAAGCGCCTATCTTTGTCTTTGGCGATGACATGAGAGCTTTTTTAAGAGCCCCCTGAAGTGCGCCTGCCGCGCCCTCCATCGTCTTAAGACATACATTGCCGGCAAAAGCATCGCAAACGATCACATCACAGGTGCCGTAATTTACATCCCTTGCCTCTATATTTCCGATAAAGTTGATCTGCTTATCATCCTTTAAAAGCGCGTATGCTGCCTTGGTGAGCTCGTTGCCCTTTTCTTCTTCGGTTCCTATATTCAAAAGACCGACTTTAGGGTTTTTGATATTCATTGCGGATTCCATATATATGGATCCCATGTGTGCGAACTGGTGGAGCCATTCGGGTCTTGCATCAACATTTGCGCCGCAGTCTATAAGAAGACTTACTCCGTTTACCGTAGGAACAAGCGGTGCAAGAGGCGGTCTTAAAACTCCCATTTCTTTTCCTATGATAAGCTGTCCGCCGGCAAGCGATGCACCGGTCGAACCGCCTGAAACATAGCAGTCGGCTTTTTTATCTTTTACAAGATGAAGGGCCACTACAATGGACGAATCCTTTTTGTTTCTTATGGCCTTTACGGGATTTTCTGCCATTTCGATGACCGTATCGGCATTTACTATCTCGTAATACTCTTTATAGGAAGCTGCCTGAGGGTATTTTGCAAGTTCTGCCTCTATCCCCTGCTGCTTTCCTACAAAATAGATAAAGATGGAACCTTTGTCCGCTATCTCAAAGCAGTCCATTGCTCCTTTTACAATCTCTTCGGGTGCGTTGTCTCCGCCGTAAGCATCAAGTGCTATCTTAACCATGTGTTCACCTCATAAAACAAGAGGGGCTTTTCCACAGGAAAAGCCCCCACTAAAGTCTTTTAGAGCCTGATCATTCAGCGGGAATGATCTCTTTCTTGTTATAAGAGCCGCAAGCCTTGCATACTCTGTGGGGCATCATAAGCTCTCCACATTTGGGGCACTTTACGAGATTAACGGAAGCCATCTTCCAGTTTGCACGGCGCTTATCTCTTCTGGCCTTTGAAGTTTTATTCTTGGGACAAATTGACATGGATCACACCTCCTCTTTGTTTGCATTGTAAATGTCTAAAATCCTGGTCATACGCGGGTCCGGAACGAATGTGTCGCAATTGCAGCTGCCTTCATTAAGATTCTTGCCGCATTTTATGCAGAGGCCCTTACAATCTTCACTGCACAGAACGTTCATTGGCAGCTGAACATAGCACTCATCCAGCACAAACCCATCCACGTCAAAACTGTGTCCGGAAACATATGACAACTCTTCCGATCCTTCTTCACTCTCACAGGGAATTCTTACTTCCGGCGTGAGGCTCATTTGATACTCAACCGGCTTTAAGCATCTTCCGCATTTCAGCATCAGACCAAAGGATGTTTCACCTTTTATATAAGCTTTGTTTTTTCCTTCGTTTTGAAGAGTCAGCTTTACGGGCTGTTTTGAAACAATGTTCGCATCATCGCCGTAATACCTGATCTTTTCTGCTTCAAAAGGAACTTCAAGCTCTTTTACAAGATTTTCTCTTGAGAGGATCTCGGAAAGATCTATATGCATATCTTTTTCCTTTCTAAAGGATTTTTAGCATACCTAAGAAATTATACTCGTTTTTTTATTATTGTCAAGAAGAAAATCAAAAATATTCTTATTAGATGTCATCAAGGGTCAGCATGGCAATATATTCCCCTCGGGTGCAGAGAATGGGTTATGCACCCAAGGAAAATATATTGCCATGCTGACCTATTTATGCGTTGGCTCTCGAAATGAGAGCCGGACTTAAGTCCCCGAGTCTCACTTTTACTGCCTGTAGGCGTATTCACACCTATAGGCAGTAAGATTTTTCATTTTACTACTGCCTGTACGCCTCTTTAGCTCTGTAGGCAGTAAGAATGCTTATCTTTACTACTGCCTATACGCGACTTCGGCCCCATAAGCAGTAAATTTATTATTTTTACTACTGCCTGTACGTTTCTTCAGCTCTACAGGCAGTAAGTTTATTATTTTTACTACTGCCTGTACGCTTCTTCAGCTCTACAGACAGTAAGTTTATTATTTTTACTACTGCCTATAAGCTTCTTCGGCCATGTAGGCAGTAAGAATACATGTAAACATCATAATTACTGACATTTTTTTCGTTTCTTAAGGCCGCTATGTATTGGGGAATAACACGATACAATTTTAAAACATATTCTTGTTTCATAACAATAAACTCCTAAAAAAAATGAGAACTGCATTATGCAGCTCTCATTTTTTGCATATTCACCATTAGCGATTATGCACTGATTAGCATCCACTTTTCGGCAGGATTCTCCATCTGCGGTAAATGATACAAGAAAAAATCTTGCTTGTAAAGAACTTTTCGAAGAAAAAAGTTTGTACAGCTTGACACTAAAAATGAGACTCTGACCCCGTCCCGGGGTCTCACTTTTAAGTTATAGCTTTACTTCCTTTCCCGCTCTTCTTCATTAGGATCTGAATGACAACTCCGACGGCGATGAGGCCGAGGCCGATGAGGTCGGTCAGGGTTCCGGGAAGGATCATGAGGAGGCCGCCGGCAATAAAGATGATGATGTCAAATATTCCCATTTTAGTGAAGAGATAGCCTTCGAGGGCTGCGGCAACGCTGACAACACCGATCATTGATGTGACTGCTATAACGACAACGCCCAGAGGATCTGTGTCTATCAGGAGCATTTCGGGGCTGAAGCAGAATACGTAAGGGATGATGAAGGCTGCAATGGCAAGCTTGGTTGCATTGACGGCCGTTCGCATGGGATTTGATTTTGCGATGGCGCTTCCGGCGTAGGCGGCCAAAGCGACAGGGGGTGTGATGTCCGCTACTATTCCGAAGTAGAATACGAAAAAGTGTGCGGCAAGGATCGGAACGCCCATTCTGGTAAGGATGGGTGCGCAAGTGGCTGCCATGATGCAGTATGTTGCGGTGGTGGGAACGCCCATTCCGAGGACGATACAGCAGAGCATGGTAAGGAAAAGAGCTATGAAGAGCTTATCTCCCGCTACAGTGACGATTGCGTTTATAAGTTCGTTTGCAAGGCCGGTCATGGTGATGGTGCCGGATATGATACCTGCAACGCCGCAGGCGGCTCCGACTGTAATGGTTCCTTTGCCGCCGGCTTCAAGCGCTTCAAAGAATTTCTTTAATGTAAAGCATTTTTCGGTCTCTTTACCCTTGCCTGAAAGAACGTCAAGTGCGGGATGAGCTGAGCCTACGCCTTTTCTTGCGCGGGCGGCCTTTCTGTATTCGCCGAAGACGATGCAGTCAAAGATACCGATGGCTATTGCTGCGCCTATGGAAAATGTCGCGGCTCTTTGCATGGTCATCATATTGCCGGATACCCATATTACAAGGAGAACGAGAGGTGTAAGAAGATATATCTTCTTTATGAGTTTTGCAAACCTGGGCAGTTTGTCCTTTGAGATGCCGGTAAGGCCGTATTTCTTGGCTTCAAGATGAACGGCTATGAATATTCCGAGGAAATAAAGGACTGCGGGAAGTATGGCGCGGCTTAAAATATCGGAATAGGGAACGCCTATTATATCGGCCATAAGGAATGCCGCAGCGCCCATGATGGGAGGCATTATCTGACCGCCTGTCGAAGCGGCCGCTTCTACTGCGCCGGAAAATTCCGCCTTATATCCTGTCTCTTTCATCATAGGGATGGTAACGGAACCTGTGGTAACGGTATTTCCTACGGAGGATCCGCTTACCATACCGCAAAGAGCCGATGAAATAACGGCGACCTTTGCAGGACCGCCCGCATAGCGCCCCGCGATGCAGTTGGCGATGTTGATAAAGAATTCCGAAATACCCGTTCTTTCAAGAAACGCCCCGAAAATGATGAACACTACTATATATTTAGAGCAGACATTTATAGGGGTTGAAAGTATGCCTGTCTTTGCGTAAAACAGGTTTCTTACAAGATAGCTGAGCCTTCCGGGTATGGAAGGGTTTGTAAGACCGTAGAACATGGCGTAGCCGATAAAAAACAGTGCTACAAGAAGGATCGGCACACCTACGCTTCTCCTAGTGACCTCAAGAAGCGCTATTATACCGACAACGGCTATAACGATCTGAAACACTTCAAATCTGGTTCCCTGCTGTATTATCTTGTTGGCATAGAATGTGTAATAAAAGAATGCGCCGGATCCAACAAGCATGAAAATGATGTCATACCAGGGCATGTAATTGACTTTATTGTTCTGCTTTGAGACAGGGTAATACAAAAAGCCGAAGAATACTATCATTCCCATAAAGGAAGTGAGCCTTATCTCTTCGAGGAATGTGGCAAACAATGTCACCCATATGCAAAAAAGCGAGAAACAGATCATCAAGGCTTTTACGGCCACTGCATGTTTTCCGGTAAAGACACGGGTATTTGACTCCCTGTCGATTTTCTTCATGACCGCATCGAAGTTTTCCTGATCCATTTTGTTTTCGTTGTTTTCAAGTTTACTCATGTCAGGCATACCTCCTTAGTCATATGTTTCAACGGTTATACCTTTTTCGGCAAAGTATCTTGCCGCTCCTTTATGGAAAGGTACGGACGTTACGGATGTCGCATTTACGGGTGAAAGCTCAGCCCCTTTTGCGTGTTCCTTGGAAATTTCTTCTGTGTGGTCAAAAATGGCTTTGGTAAGCTGATATACGACCTCTTCATCAAGATCTGCGTCCACTATCATGGTCGCCATGATGGTTATGGTCTCTATATCGTTATCCTGGCCGGGATAAGTTCCGGCGGGTATCTGAAGAGCCGCATAATACGGACAGCTGTTCATTATCTTTTCCATGAGCTCTCCGTCAACGGGTATAAGATTGACTCCGTTTGTCGTTGCAAGCTCTGTTATGGCAGATGTGGGAGCGCCCGCAACTATGAACGCTGCATCTATCTGACCGTCCTTTAAAGCCTCTTTGCTGTCATCAAAGCTCTGATACTGAGGATAGATGTCATCGAGCGTTATACCTGCGGCATCAAGCACATCTATTGCATTGAAATATACTCCGGAGCCGGGAGCGCCTATCGATACGCTCTTGCCTTTAAGATCGTAAACGGACTTTATGTCGTCATCCATGGTAATGAGCTGTACCGTTTCGGCATAGAGTGCACCCATAACACGAAAATCTCTGCAGGGTCCGTCCTTTTCAAAGGACTTGCTGCCCTCCCATGCATAGCTCATAACATCGGACTGGGTAAAGCCCATCTGATAGTCCCCATCGCCGATGCTTTGAATATTTGCCTTGGATGCCGCTGTGGAAACGGCCGTAACACTGTAATCGGTATTATTTTTCATGTACTGCGCCAATATACCTCCAAACGCATAATATGTACCTGCCGTACCGCCTGTTCCCATCATCATACGCTGCCCTGCGCAGCCGCAAAGCATAAGGATGCAGGATAC
>JAEEGF011780179.1_pt1 | contig 21674 bp, 11 predicted proteins | sample 9134171 | NCBI WGS metagenome assembly JAEEGF01 (sample SAMN16246542, study PRJNA631951) | gut metagenome | biome: gut microbiome; feature: rumen; material: AP-attached | host: Bos | place: Iran: Karaj | collected 2018-10 | reverse complement strand
ATGTTGGATCTATTGGAAGACGTATAGCCGATGGCGCGGCATATCGGCGATACAGGAATGGAGGCCAGGTGCTTGAAGAAGTGCGTGGAATTGTTGACTGGATGCCGTTCTGTGGTCTGTTGGATAAAGCTTGCTGCCCATATAATTCTTATACGAATTATTGTGGGGAAGTTTCGAAACGATGCCAGTTTACCGGCCTGCGGGTACTCGCGGTGCCAGATGAAGAGGCTAGATCGAAGCTTTGCGATGCGATAGAGAAAATAGTGTTTGCGTCCATGTCTGTGCATCGGCGAGGGATAGAGGAGAAGAATTATTTTGCGGCGTCCTGCATCATGCTAGATGCTTTCTCCCGTGCGTTGTGGGAGGCGACAGGGGATCCGAAGAGGGTAATCGGCCTATGGCGCAGACAGCATTGCAAATATAGTGAAATCGCTGATCTTAGACGCGAGGAGATATCTGCTTTGCGCAAGGAGTCCAAGCAGCTACTTGACGAGGTGCAAAGGCAAAGGAGCAAAGAGAATACATCTGGCGTGCCTTTTTATAAACTTCCACAAAGCGAAAAGAACAAGATTAACGAGCAGAGCATACGACTGCGGGATATATCCATACGCCTTTACGATCTGGTGGAAATCACTCGATTCTACGACTCGTGGAGTGTTGGAGAGCAGGGGCGCACTTTGGATGGCGGCAAAATATATCAAATGTACCTTGATGAGAAACCCGAACAAGATCCGAAAGGCGATTTGTCTTCACGAGTCAATCATGGGATACCGTGACAAGGTCTTTCCGTCAGCTGCTGCCGCGCCGCTGCCACAGACTGACTTTGCCGATGCCGGTGCGTGTACAAACATTGTGCCGAATGTACTGTTGGCGTCGGGCACGCTCCGCAAATAAGTGATTTGGCGCATTTTTCACTCGCGCGGAACGCCCAAAATATGCGATAATATAAGCTAATGGCCAATCATAGACATCTTCATTTTCTGTTTCTCGCGCTTGCGTGCGCGCTTGCCGGCGCGCTTGCGGCGTGGGACGGGAATGTCAATCTCAACAAGTTCGCCGTCAAGGACGCTTCTGGCAAGATTACCGTTCTGGGAACGGAGGGCTCGTGGAGCGACAAGGGCGACGTGAAGGAGCACGTCTTCGACGGCGACACAGGAACGTTCTTCGATCCGCCGACATCCGCCAACCAGCTCGGAAGCGCGTGGGCCGGCATCGCACTTACCACCTCCAGCATCGTGACGCGCGTGAGCTACGTGGGCCGCAGCGGGCAGAGCTCGCGCATGGCGGGCTGCCTCTTCCAGGGCGCGAACACGCCTGACTTTTCGGACGCAGAGACGTTCCACGTCATATCGCCGCCGGATGGATGGAATGGCACGTCATGGGTGAACGTCACACTTGGAAATGCGTACGGTCCCTACACGTATCTGCGCATCATCGGTCTCTACTGCGGCAATGCGGGCGAGGTCGAGTTCGGGGGCCTTGCGGAGAGCGGCGACGCTGTTCCCGCAGCGCCGCAGATCGAGGCGACGTGGTATCTGAACCAGCATGCCGGATTCCGCCTTGTGACCGACGCGGACGTTCCGCAGGTATATCGTATCCAGTGGCGAGAGAGCGCGAAGGACGACTATGCGACCATCGCCGTCGCCGCGCCGTCGAAGGGCGGCGAAACCTGCACGTGGATTTCCACGGAGAAGTCGTCCGCAGGCGACTACCGCGTGCGCGGCGTCAACGCGAACGGCAAGGGCGAATGGACGCTCTTCACGATCACATCGCGCGTCGAGGCCGTGGGCACGTGGATCGGCACGGAAGGCTCGTGGGACAACCAAGGCGATACGGGCAACAAGGTGTTCGACGGCGACCCCGCCACGTTCTTCGATTCGATCGAAAACAGTTCGGCCTGGACGGGGCTCGACCTAGGCCGGCCCCAGATGATAGTTGGCGTCAGGTATGTGCCGCGCACCGGCAATTCCGCGCGCATGGTGGGTGGGAAGTTCGAGGGCGCCAACTCGCCCGACTTCTCCGACGCGCGCACGCTCTACACGATCGCCGAGCGTCCCACCTCAGGCACCATCACCGAGGTCGTCTTCGACGACGCGGTGGCGGGGTTCTACCGCTACGTCCGCTACATGGGTCCGGCGCAGGGCCACTGCAACGTCTCGGAAGTGTCGTTTCTGCTGCCGGAAGTCAACATCGACGGCCCGGCGGCGCCGAGCCTGTCGGCTCCGCCTGGCTTCAGCATGACGAACGTGACGGTGGCGCTTGACTATCCAGTGGAAGGCGCGGAGATATTCTACACGCTAGACGGCTCCACCCCCTCGGGCATCGAGACGGAAAACTGCTTCCGTTACACGGCGCCGCTCGTCTTTGGCGACGTTTCGAGCCGCACCAACCGCCTCGCGCTCATCCCCACGAATCCGCCGGAGATGTGGTCGCACAAGCAGTACGGATGGGCGGCGCCGACGGCCGACCAGCCCGACGTGAACGTGCTGCGCGCGCGGGCGTTCAAGAATGGCGTCGCGTGCACGAACGAGGTGTGCGGCACGTGGCTGATCGGTTCGACGGTGAACGGCCATACGCTGCGCGTGGTGTCGCTGCAGACCGACGAGGCCAACTTTTTCTCCGACGCGACCGGCCTCATGGTGCCGGGCGACGTGTACAACACCCTCGGCTGGAACGGGCACTCAGTGGGCATGCCGAACGCGAACTACTTCCAGCACGGCGTGGAGTGGGAGCGTCCCGTCGCGTTCGAGCTCTTCGAGACGAACCGCGAGGAGGTGGTGGCGCAGACGATCGGAGTTCGCATGCACGGCAACTGGTCGCGCTCGTGCGCGCAGAAGACGATGGGCTTCTACGCGCGCGACGAATACGGCCAGAAGAAGTTGAGATATAAGCTCTTCGGAGACGAAGACCATGCCGAATTCAAGCGCTTCCTTCTGCGCAACAGCGGAAACGACTGGTACAAGTCGGGCCTGCGCGACGCCTTCGGGCAGTCGCTCTTCCGCGGATGGGTCTCGTGCGGCACGCAGGGCTACGAACCTACGGTCGTCTACATCAACGGCGCCTACTGGGGCGTCATGAACTTCCGCCACCACTACACGAAGCACTACTTCGAGGGCTGGTACGGCGCGGATCCAGACAACCTCGACTATGTCAAGATGGCGGCTTCGAGGGGATACGAGGTGCAGGAGGGCGACGACGAGGCGTATCTCGAGCTGCTGGACTTTCTCGACGCGCACGACTTGAGCACCGACGCCGCCGCCTGGGAATACGTGCAGACGCGCATCGACATCGACAACATTGTCGACTACAGCATCGTCAACATGTTCCTCTGCAACACCGACTGGCCCCACAACAACCAGGGCTTCTGGCGTGAGCGCGTTGACTACTCGCCCACGGCCGCCGTGCCGCACGACGGGCGCTGGCGCTTCGTCACGTTCGACACCGACACCGGCCTCGGGCTTAACAGCTCCGTCTCAGAAGACATGGTTGGCAAAGCAAGGAACCACCCGTTCTTCAAGAGCCTGAGCGACAACCCAGAATTTGTGAGGCGTCTCGCGACGCGCTTCGCCGATTTGATGAACACCGCCCTTGTGCCGGCACGCACGACGGCACTCCTCGATGCGGCGGCCGCACGCGTGCGCGGCGAGATTGCGCGCCATGTCTCGCGCTGGACGCGCCAGATATCCGTTTCAAACTGGGAGAGCGAGATCTCGAGCATCCGCTCGTTTCTCCAGAACCGCGAGGCCAACGTGCGTCAGAACCTGAACGACAAGTTCGGCGTTGGCGCCTCTCAAGCGCTAACGGTTGCGACCAACGGGCTTGGACGCATCCAGGTGAACACGCTCTCCTCTGGCTCCGGCGAAGGGCGCATCTCCCTGCCGTTCACGGGACGCTACTTCGAGAACGTGCCTGTTACGCTCACGGCGACGCCCGAAACCGGCTGGCGCTTCGTCGCCTGGGTTCTGGACGACGGTTCGGAGCCTCGGCGCACGCCCTCGATCTCGCTTTCGGTGAAGAGCGCAATCCAGGCGACGGCGTTTTTCGTGCGTGCCGCGCCGGTCAATCTCGTGATCAACGAGGTCATGGCCGATGCCGACGGCTCCGACTGGTTCGAAATCTACAACGCCGGCGCGGAGGAGGCCGATCTGGGCGGCTGCTGGCTTTGCGACGACAGCGTGAAGCACATGTCTGAGATCCCGCTAGGCGTCACGCTTGCTCCTGGTGCGTGCCTTCTCGTGCGCGCAGACGACACGCTCCTCGCCGGCGTCGACGCCGACGGAGTTCTCAATGTTCCCTTCGGCCTCGGCAAGAAGGGCGACGAGGTGAACCTCTGGAACGCGGCGCGCACTGAGCTCTTGGCGCATGTGGCATTCGGTCCGCAGACGCTGAACGTGAGCGAAGGCTGCTGGCCGAACGGCGCAACGAATTCGTGGGCCGTGCAGACGGTGGCGACGCCAGGCGCGCCGAACCGCGGCCCTGGCGCGACGGGCGCGTGGCTGCCAGACGGCGTTGCCACGCAGGTGCTGGCCGGCGCGAGCGTGTCGCTTTCCTGCGCCGTCACGAATACGATGCTCGCGGGCTCCTACAGCCTCGTTGAAAGTCCCGTCCTTGGGGCTGGCATCTCCCAGACCGGGCTCTTCACATGGCGCGTTCCCGCGTCGGCGCGTGCAGGCGCATACGCGTTCCGCGTGGGCTGGACTTCGGACGACGCGCAGGAAAGCGACGAGACCACGCTAATCGTCACGGTGGTGCGCGAGGAGGAGGTTGAGCTGCCTGTTCCTCCCGTTGTGTCTTACATGGGCGCAACGCGCATTGCCGCCACTCCTCTCGTCTATTGGGCAGCCTCGCCGTATGCCGTTTCCTACACCGTTGAGCGTTCTTCGAGCCGTACCGGACCCTACGCGGTGGCAGCCCGGCTGGGGAAGGGCGCCACGACGTGGCGCGACAGAGCCGCTGCGGGCACCTCGCAGACCAACTGGTACCGCGTGGTCTCAACGTCGGCGCTGGGGCTCACTTCGGTCACGGTGCCGCAGAGGGCGTGGGCGAGCGGATTTGCGCATCGCCTAGAAGGGGACATCATAGGCACGGAGGGCTCGTGGCACGATCAGGGCAACACGAAGGAGAAGCTTTTCGACGGCAACACTTCGACTTTCTTCGACGCGCCGGGCAATCCGGCATGGGGTGGCTTCGATCTCGGCACAGTTGGCTGGCGCGTCGTTTCGCAGATCCGCTACTGGCCGCGCGATAGCTGGGCGGACCGCATGGTCAACAGTCGATTCCACGTTTCGAGCGTTGCAGACTTCTCCACGCGCAAGACCGTGGCGACGATTTCGTCCAAGCCGCCGCAGAAGGCCTGGACCACGATTGCGCCTGCGTTCACGGACACCTGGCGCTACGTTCGCTGGTATGCCGACAGCGGCAACGGCAACGCAGCGGAGATAGAGTTCACGGGGTTCGACGGCGTGCCATCCGCGCCCGCGTCGCTTAACGCCGACACGAACACGGCAATGTGCGCTGTCCTGACTTGGCCGGACGTAGCTAACGCCTCTGGCTATCTCGTGTGGACTAACGGGGTGGAGTGCGCCTTTGTGGCCACGAATGCGGCCACGTGCGCGCGCAGCTCGCGCGCCCCCACAACGTTCGGCGTCTCCGCGGTAAACGGCAACGCCCAGAGCGCCCGCGTTTCGCTGGAGCTCCCTCCCGCTCCGCCGCCGCCGTTTATCCTATTCTTCCGATGAACAGATGGAACAGATGGCACCTAAGTGAGATGACTCTATTTAGGTGCCAATGTTATTGCGGCTGAAAAATGGCAACTAAGTGACTATATCTATCTTAGGTGCCATGCGCCCATAGTGGAGGCGCAGGGGTACTTCGACGCAATCATCCCCTTTCGTACGCTCCTCGGACTTTAGACGTTGAAACTGCGTGCAGTCGTCGGCTTGCTCTGTGCCTTCTGAACGTTGCGCCACTCGCGCATCGAGATGCCGAAATGGCGCCTGAACGTGTTGCGCAGGTGGTTGGGGCTTGAGAAGCCGCAGTCATGCGCGATGGAGCGTATGGACTGGTGCGTCTTGGCGAGCCTGCGCTTCACTTCGTCCAGCCTTGCCGATGCTATTGCGGCGGCCACGGTGCCGCCGCGCTGCTCGCGGAAGCGCATGTCAAGGAGCGAGCGCGAGACGCCGAGATGGCGCGCCACGTCCGCCGCGCCGATGTTCCGCGATGTGTTCGCGTTGATGAAATCGTCTGCGCGCCTGAGAAGGGCGGTCACGGGGGCGATGGGGCGCGTAGATTCGCGTTCGACTATGCGCTTGCCGGTGATGAGAATCCTTCGCGGCATGCTGGCGTGGCGTCCGTCCATGAGGATTTCGAGGGTGCGCGCGGCCGAGCGGCCTTCGTCCTTGTGGTCCGGCGCGACGCTCGAAAGCGGAGGCGCGGCGAAGTCGCAGAGCAGGTGGTCGTCGTCCACCCCCAGCACGGCGGCCTGCGAGGGAACGTCCACCCTTGCCTCTCGGCAGGCTTCCAGCACGGCTATCGCGCGCCTGTCGCAGGCGCAGAAGACGGCGGCAGGCTTGGGGAGATGTCCAATCCAGGTCGAGAGGCGCCGCGCGTCGTCGTGCGAGCCGTCGGGAAAGCGCGAGCGGTAGATGTGCGCGCCGCCCTCCGCCTCAAGCGCATGCCGGAATCCGTCGCCGCGCATCCTTGACCATGAATCGTCCGCGTTCATGCCCACGTAGCCGAACGACGCGAACTTGCCAAGCGACGAGAGATGCATTGCGGCGAACGCGCCGATCGCCGTGTTGTCGTTGCGTATCGACACGGCGAGCTCGCGGTCTTCTGGAAGAAGATCGTCGTCCATGCCCACGAGAACGATGGGCGTTGACGTCTTTGCCGCCTTCTCCAGTTCGGCGCGCGACGGCCTTATGCACAGCACCACGCCGTCCGCCGCGCCCTTCGCGAAGACGCCTTCCGTGCTCTGGCGCACCTTGATGTTCCAGTGCGTCCGTTCCCGCGCATAGTCGAAGAATCCCGTCGCGAAGTCGCGCCACGATGCCTCCGAAAAGTCAATTGCAAGCAGCACCTCGTTTATTGCCTTGTTTTTCATGCACGACATCTTATCATAATAGTGTGTTTTTTGCTAGCAAAATCTACCCCCTCCCCTCATTTGTCATGCCGCTTGTTATGTTATAATATTGGAGTTGGCTCAAGGTGGGCCATCGAAACAAGGTTGGAGGCATGATGAACATGAGCAGATTGATGGCGGTTGCGGCATGCGCAACCCTGGCGATGGCGGCAAATGCCGTAAGCGTGACCATCGACAGCGTGACGCAGCGCTGGCCGTGGAACAACAAGGTTGACATCACCTACACTATCGGCGGCGACGACGCGACGGTGGACAATGTCTGCCGCGTCGAGATCACGACGGAGGTCGAAGGTGTGGCCTACACCGCATACAACGGCGCGCCAAACGCGAACGTACAGCCAGGCACGTACACCGTCACGTGGGAGAACCCGCCCGCCGGCGTGAATCGCGAGAACTGCAAGATGTCCGCCAAGTTCTACACCATCGCGGTGCCCGAAGGCAACGACTACATGATCGTCGATCTCGCGACGGGCGCCGTATCCTACGAGGGCCTGTTCACGGCGGGCGACACCTTCGGCGGCGTGAGCGGGCAGAACCTCTCCAACGTCCGCTACAACGTGGATCGCTACAAGACGACGCATCTCGCGCTGCGCAAGATTCCCAAGGGCACGTACAAGACCGGCGATGGCGGCACGGCTACATGGACGACCGACAAGGACTACTACATGGCGCTTTTCACATGGACCAACTACCAGTATCTGCACGTGCTTGATCTCAATGCGGCGGGACAGGACACGAAAACCCGTCACACGCTCAAATATACGGGAGACATTCGCGGCAATTCCGACCCGTCCGTCGCGGTCGTTCCGCGCAACACCGTGCATTGGCCCATTCTGGAATGGCTGAACTACAAGACTGGCATGAACTTCGACCTCCCGACGGCGCTGATGCACGAGATCGCCACGCGCGCCGGCACCACGACCACGTACTTCTGGGGGACGAACGCCGGCGACGCTTCAAAGTATGCCGTTGGCAAGGAAGTGTCGTCAAACTACTACTACGTCGGCTCAAGGCTGCCTAACGCATGGGGCCTCTACGATATGGTGGGCAATGACTGGCAGTGGTGCCTCGACGTGCAAGGTGGAACGCGCGAGGCGGATGACGTGTTCACGCCGGCCACGGGTTCGAACGCGGCCAGGGTGGTTCGCGGTCAGGACTGCAAGACGGCAGGATCCAATCTCAAGTCGTCTGCGGCAAGTTCGGCCAACGCCACCAGCAACACGTACAGTTTCCGCGTGGCGTACATCGTTCCCAATTCAGGAGAGTGAGGTGTGACAATGAAGAATGCATATTGTTTGTTTGCTCTGGCGGCGGTCGCGACAAGCGCGGCCCTTCCGCTGAAGGCGAGCGTGGAAGTGCTTGCGGCGACGTCCGAGACGTGCGAGTACCGTCTTGACACCCGCTCCATGCCGCGCGCCATAAGAACGCAGGCGGAGCTTGGCGCGCTTTGGGCTGCCACCTACAAAGCGGGTGAGTCGGTGACGTCCACCGCGCCTGGTGGCACGCAGACGACTCTCGTCTCCGCCGCCACGGCGGCCGGCACGACGGCGCTCGCGTTCGACGCGGGCGGACTCTGGACGCTCGAAAACTCCGCCCAGGGCACGGCGACTTTCACGGTGCGCCACTCGATCTTCGGAACGCAGGGCGCCGGAACGGCCGCGTCGCCTGCTAAGATCGTGGATGCCACTGAAATCCTCGACTTGATGAACTCCACGGCGCTGGGCGAAGGCTCCGTGGTGACGTTTGAGGGCGTGAGCGGCTTGAAGGGCGATGTGCTTCTGCCGGGACAGTATGCCCTTGACGACGCCGGCGAGGGGCTTTGGAGCATTGCCGCGGTGCCTAACGGCGTGGGAGTGAGCGTTGCGGAATCGAGTGAGTATGTGCTCGACACAATGCAGGGCGGGCCCGACCGCACGATAAGGACGAGAAGGGGGCATTATCTTGCCTATTCCGGCGACGGATGGCTTGGAAGTCCGTCCGTTACGTCGTCGCTAACGGTGGTTTCGCCCAAAGGCGTGATCACCACGCAGAACTTCATCGGCATGGGCTTGGTGCCGTACTACCCCGTAGGCAAAGGCGACTCGACGGCCACGTTGACCGCCGGCTCAACCACGTTGACGTCTGTTATCACGTACGCCCCGCCGCCGGGAATGATGGTGTTCGTGAAGTAGAGGCGCGTAGCCAAGAGAAAGGAAGAAACGTCATGAAGAGCATTTCATTGAAGAGCGCGCTGTTCTGCCTTGCGATAGGCTCGGCATTCCAGTCGTTCGCCGCTGCCACGATAACGGTTGACAACGTTCAGCAGCGCTGGCCCTGGAGCAACAAGGTGGATGTCACATACACCATCTCGGGCGACGACGAGACGGCGACCAAGGTCTGCAAGGTCACACTCACCACGGTGGTGGACGGACTCGCCTACGCCGTGTACAATCCCGGATTCAACGTGAACGTGAAGCCCGGCACCTACACCGTCACATGGAACGATCCGCCCGCCGGCATCGACTGCGCAGGCTGCAAGATCACGGCCACGCTCGCCACGTCCCCCGCCGTGCCTGCGGGCGACGACTACATGATCGTGGATCTCAAGACGGGCGCCGTGTCGTATGAGGGCGTGTTCTCCGCGGCCGACAAGTTCTGCGGCGTGAGCGGACAGGAACTCTCCAACGCCCGCTACAACGTGGACAAGTACAAGAGCACGCACTATGTTCTGCGCAAGGTGCCGAAGGGCACGTACCAGACCGGCGACGGCGGCACCGCCACGTGGACGACCGACAAGGACTTCTACATCGGCGTCTTCCAGTGGACGAACTTCCAGTACTGGTACGTCATCGACTTCTCCACAGATCCGGCGGACCGCGGCAACAATCCTTCCCAGGTGGACTTCCGGACGCGCGGGCTTAGCTTCACGGGGGACATCCGCGGCTCCGCCGATCCCACCGTCACCCCTCCCCGCGAAGCGATCGCCGGACAGTATCAAGTGCTGAAGTGGCTGAACGCGAAGACCGACATGGACTTCGATCTGCCCACTGCGCTGATGCACGAGATCGCCACGCGCGCCGGCACCACCACCACGTACTTCTGGGGCGACGACGCTTCAGAGGCGTATAAATACGCGGTCTTCGGCAGAATAGGCTTCCAGACGGTCGGGTCGAGGCTTCCGAACGCATGGGGCCTTTACGACATGGTGGGCAACAACTGGCAGTGGTGCCTTGACGTCTTGAATGGAACGCGCGAGACGGACGACGTGTTCACGCCGGCCACGGGCTCGCACGCGGGCAGGGTGGTTCGCGGGCAGGACATGTACGCAGCCGGCAACCAGATGACGTCCTCGGCGGCAAGTTCGGCCAATGCCACCAGCGCCAGCTACAGCTTCCGTGCGGCGTACATCGTGCCCAGCTCCGGAGAGTGAGGGGCGGCAAAGGCTTTTTGCAGCAATTTAAAGAACACGGGCGGGGCGGAAATTTGGTATAATGTCCGCCATGGAAGAGACTAGGCCTATACTGTACGGCGTGTCGGACTACGCCGAAATACGCAAGGCGAACGCATGGTTCGTGGATCGCACTGCGAAGATCCGCGAACTCGAGGCGACGCGATACGCGGTGTTCATGCGTCCGCGCAGGTTCGGCAAGTCGCTGCTGCTTTCGATCCTCGAGGCGTACTACGACGTGGCGTACGCCGATCAGTTCGAGTTTTTCTTCGCGGGAACCGACATCGGGGCGAACCCGACGGAGGAGCGGGGCAAGTACCTCGTACTTAAATTCGACTTTTCGGCCGTCTCCAAGGACGCGTCGAAGGTGCAGGCGGACTTCAACGACTACGCCTCGCGCTGCTGCAACGCTTTCGCCCGCAACTACCGCGAACGTCTGCCCGATGGACTTGCGGACAGGATCCTTGAAGCGCCGGACGTCGGCAAGAAGTTCAACGAGATCGCACTCAGCCTCAAGGGCACGGACGTGAAGCTCTACGTCATGATCGACGAATACGACAACTTCACGAACACCATCCTTGCAGAGAGCGGGCTTGCGGCATACAACGCCCTTTGCCACGGCGACGGGTTTTTCAAGGATTTCTTCGCCCGTCTCAAGGCGGCGACGGGCGGCACGAACGCGTCTGTCACGCGTCTCTTCGTCACGGGGGTCTCGCCCGTGACGATGGACGACGTGACGAGCGGATTCAACATCGGCACGAACATCTCGCTCGACCCGACCTTCGCGGACTTCACGGGCTTCCGCCACGACGACCTCCGCGCCATCGCCGACTACTATGCGCTGCATTGCGGATTCGACGCCGACAAGGCATACGACATCGCATTGAGGTGGTACGACAACTACCGCTTCGGCGACTTCTCCGCGCCGCCGATCGCCAACACGACGATCGTCCTCTCGTTCTTCGGCTACCTTTGGCGAGTGAAGAAGTTCCCCAAGGAACTCATCGACGAGAACCTGCGAACCGACTACGCGAAGATACGCCACCTCGTCACGCTCGACCGCAGGCTCAACGGCAACTTCCGCGTTCTCGAGAACCTCATCGCTGGCGGCGAACTCTCGGAACGGCTCGTGAAATCGTTCCAGGCGCGTGAACTGACAAGGCCGGAGAACTTCACATCGCTCCTCTACTGGCTTGGAATCACCACCATCACCGGCGACAGGCGCGGCAAGACGATTTTCGGCATCCCCAACGAGACGCTGAAGGAACTTGCGGCGAAGATGATTCCCGCCGCATACGAGGACATCCACAAGATTGACGAGCGCGTATTCGGCCTCAACGACGGACTTGTGGATTTCTCCTTCGACGGGAACTGGAGACCGTTCGTCGGCATCCTCTCGCAGATCGTGAGGGAGAACTTCACGGTTCGCGACGCAGTGGAGGGCGAGAAGGTTGTGCAGTCCACGATCATCGCGCTTCTCACGGCATCCGGCGGACCGTATTTCGTGAAGCACGAGCGCGAGGCCGGCGGTGGGTTCTACGACATCGCGCTCGAGCCGCAGCTCCTGCGCTGGCCCGAGATTGCCCACGCCGCGCTCATCGAGATGAAGTACGTGAAGGCGGGCGACCCCGCGCCCACATCCAACGACCTTGCGAAGATCCGCGCCGCCGCCACCGACCAGCTCGAAAAGTATTCCTCCGATCCGCAGCTCATCGCCGCATGGCGGCTGGTAGGGCGCGATGACCCCATCGCGCCGACTGGGACGGTGCAATTGCACCGCATCGTGCTTGTGTTTCATGGTGGGGATTGCGTGCTTTCGGAAGAGGTGTGATGATTCCAGAAATTGCATAATCGCCCAGACCGGCACCGCCGCCGCCATTCGTGCTTTTCTTCCGCTAGTAGGGTTACGCCTCGGCGCGCGTCTTCTGCTCGTTGCGCCACTCGCGCATCGAGATTCCGAATTTCCGCCTGAAAAGGTTTTTCAGATGGTTTGGATTCGCGAAGCCGCACGTGGAGGTTATCGCGCGGATCGAGAGGCCTGTGCCAGCGAGGAGGCGCTTGACTTCTCTAAGGCGGCCGCTGGCGATTGCGTGAGCGAGCGTTTCGCCGCGCAGCTCCTTGAAGCGCAGATCCAGCAGAGAGCGCGAGACGCCTAGAGCGGAGGCCACGTCGCCGGCCTTGATGTTCCGCGAGGCGTTGTCGGCTATGAATGAAAGCGCGCGCTCGACGAGAGTCGTGGCGGGGGCGAGTGGCCGCGTGGATTCCCTCTCTACGAGCCTCTTTGCCGTGTTGAGCACAAGGCGAGGCTTCATGCCGCATTTGCCACGCATCATCTCGTCGATCGTCTTCGCCGCAAGCTGTCCCTCAAGGACATGGTCTGGCGTTATGCTGGTGAGAGGCGGCGTGGAGAAGTCGCAGAAGAGGCGATCGTCGCCCACGCCGATCACGGCGACCTGCCTGGGCACGTCGATTCCCGCCACGCGGCAGGCGTTCAGCACGTGCATGCCGCGTATGTCCCAGGCGGCCATCACGGCGACGGGCTTTGGAAGGGCGGCAAGCCATTCGCTTAGCGCCTTGATGTCATCGTCGGATCCAGGTTCCGTTTTCGTGCGGAACGTGTGCCGGGAGACGTCGAGAAAGTTTCCCAGGAATCCTCTTTCTCGCGCGGCGGACCAGTCGTCGCCGGCGCGTGAGGACACGAAGGCGGCCGCCGCGAATCTGCCGAGCGACATGAAGCACTCCGCGCAGAATCGTCCAATCCCTTCGTTGTCGTTTCGCACGCAGGCCGACGGAACGCCGGTGCCTGGCGGCGGGAGGGATTCGGACGCCACCACTGCAAACGGCACTTTGTGTCTAGCGCAGGCGGAGATGACACGGCCGGGGTTCTGGATTCCGATCACCACCCCATGGCTTTCCGCCACCGACTTCTCAAGTTCTTCGTTCGACTGCACAACGCGCATGAACCAGTGGGTGTTGCGCTTTGCATAGTCGAAGAATCCCATTAGAAAATCACGCCACGAGGCGTCCGACAGGTCAACCGCCAGAACGACTTTTCGAATGGGCTCTATTGATGGTACAGAAGACATGTCCATAAGTATATCAAAATCGTGATGTTTTGGTTATGAAAAAATGTCCCGCCTGATTATGGCTTTTGTTGTTTGTTTTTGCTAGAATAAAACTGCAACACGGGTGTTAACGCTGATGCGCAGTGGCGTCAATGATTGGCACATCCTAGCGACTCGTCTTACGTCTTTTGTCAATAGATTCAAAAAGGAAAGGTGTTCGAAAGTGAAGAAGCTGCTAATGATGATTGGCATGGCCACGGTGGCCTGCGGCGCGAACGCGGCTGCAATCACCGTTGACAACGTCCAGCAACGATGGCCGTGGGCCAACAACAAGGTGGACATCACCTACACCATCTCCGGCGATGACCTTGACGGAAAGGTTGCGAAGGTGGTGCTAAAGGCGATAGTGAACGGCGTTACCTTGACCGCATACAACGGTCCAGTGACCGACGCGCAGCCAGGCACGTTCAACGTGACGTGGGAGAATCCGCCCGCCGGCGTGAAGCGCGACGACTGCAAGATGGAGGCATATCTCTACACGCTTCCCGTGCCGGAGGGCAACGACTACATGATCGTAAACCTCGTCAACGGCGAAGTAAAGTACGAAGGCGTCTTCGCGAACGACGACGTTCTCGACGGCGTCAGCGGGCAGGCGCTCTCCAACGTCCACTACAACGTCGACAAGTACAAGAGCACGCACATGGTTCTTCGCAAGATCCCCAAGGGCACGTACCAGGCCAAAGAAAGGACCGGCGCGTTCGCGGACTGGACGACCGACAAGGACTACTACATCGGGATATTCTGCTGGACGACGGCGCAGTACGGATATGTGATCAAGAGGTCGGACGGCTCGGACGCCACCGCGTGGGGTGACTACAGCCTTAAATCGCGCAGATGGAATCCTTCACAGATCCGTGGCAACACGGATCCTTTTGGATCGGTTCCGACGTATGCCAGCGTCGATGCCGCGATTGACTCACATAACTGGCGTCCGCTTGAACTGATCAACGCGAAGACGGGAATGAACTTTGACATACCCACTCTGCTTATGCACGAGATCGCCTGCCGAGCCGGCACGACGACCACCTATTTCTGGGGGAACGACAAGAACCAGGCCTCGCAATACGCCGTTTATGGAATTTCCTCCAGAACTCGTCCTACCAATACACAGTACGCCGATCCGCCGGGCACAAAGAAGCCTAACAACTGGGGCCTTTACGACATGGTCGGCAACGATTGGCAGTGGTGCAGGAATTACGTGGACGAAGGTGTCCCGGTTGACGTATTCACGCCGGGTTCTGGGTCGAATGCCGCCTGGTACGTGCGTGGACAGAACTTGTATGTCACGGATCCAGCTAATTTGAATTGTGATGCGCTCAGTGGGGCTCCTGCGGCTTCAGGAGCCGGATACAGCTTCCGTGCTGCGTACATCGTGCCGAATGCAGGAGAGTGAGGTAGATAATGAAGAAATCAGCGATAATGGTTATGCTCTTCGGCGCCGCGTTCGCCGCGACGTCCGCAACGATCACTGTTGACAACGTGCAGCAGCGCTGGCCGTGGAACAACAAGGTGGACATCACCTACACCATAACTGGAGACGACCTCGTCCGCAAGATCGGCAAGGTGACGCTTACGACGATCATAAACGGAGCGTCATACACTGTGTACGACGGCCCTGTGGGCGACGCCAAGGTTGGCACGTTCACTGTGACGTGGGAGAATCCGCCCGCCGGAGTCAACTGCAACGACTGCAGAATGCGCGCCACGCTCAATACATGTCCGGTCCGCGAGGGCAACGACTACATGATCATCGATCTCGCGACTGGCGAAGTCACGTACGAAGGGCTTTTCCTGGACACCGATGACGTCTGCGGAATAAGCGGGCAGGAGCTTTCCAATGCCCGCTACAACGTTGACAAGTACAAGAGCACCCACTATGTTCTGCGCAAGGTTCCGAAAGGCACGTACAAGACGGGCGACAGCGTGGCCTATCCTTCCGGGGGGGACCTGAACAATGATAGAACGTGGACCACCGACAAGGATTTCTACATCGGCGTGTTCCAATGGACAAACTTCCAATATTGGTATGTCTTTGACCTGTATAGTACAAGTCGTGACCCCTCTCAACAGGACCTTAGGGCGCGTCCTCTTGGCTTCACGCGCGACATACGCGGCATTTCTGACCCCACCACCACGCCGCCCGGCGCAACGGTGAGTGGCCAGTACTTCGTAATCAAGTGGCTAAACGGCAAGACGGGAATGGGCTTCGACCTGCCGACGGAGCTGATGCATGAAATCGCCACTCGCGCCGGCACTACGACGCACTATTTCTGGGGCGACGATGCCGGCGTGGCTTCAGAGTATGCAGTGTACGGCCAAAGCGGCAGACGCCCCGCAAACGGATGGAATTTTAAAGTTGGTTCGAGGAAGCCAAATGCGTGGGGGCTGTACGACATGGTGGGCCTAGACTGGCAATGGTGCCTCGACAGCTACGTCGCCGGCGAGGATCCGGCAACTCGCGAAGATGTGTTTACGCCCTATGCCGTTGAGGGTACGACTTCATTTAGGCGTGTGCGCGGGCAGGATGCTCTCAGTAGCGGCGCCAATCTTCGGTCTTCCGTGCGTAGTGGTGCGCAGACCGGCACAACCAGCAGTGCACCGCAGATTTATACCTTCCGCATTGCATACGTCGTTCCCAATTCCGGAGAGTGAGGTAGATCATGAAAATCAGAACTACATTTTTTGCTGCTGCGATAGCGCTCTGCGGCGGAGTTTACGCCAGAGAGGCACAGGTGGCGAAGTCGGCCGCCTACACGTTCGGACTTGACACCGAGGCGTCGCCAAGGGCGATCAGGACGCAGGTGGAGCTTGACGCGCTCTGGGAGGGAACGTTCCAGACCGGCGAGAACGTGACGATGACGGCGCCGGGCGGCGGCGAGACCACGCTTGCCTCCGGCACGATCGGCGGGGGCTCGTATCCGATTCCGCTCACGGCGGGCGGACTCTGGACGCTTGAGAACTCGGCCCAGGGTTCGGCCACGTTCACCGTGCGCCACTCGATATTCGGCACGCTCGGCGCGGGCACGGCGGAGTCCCCGGCCAAGATCGTCGATTCGATGGAGCTTATGGATCTGGCCAGCGCGGGCATCGCGGGCGACGGGTACGTGTTCGTGCTCTGCGGCGACGAAGGCCTTGCGGGACGCCTCATGATGCCGCCGGGATTCAGGGCGGATGATATGGGCGGAGGGACGATGAAGCTGGTGGAAGATCCGAACGTGTTCACGTCCGAGGATTACGTCTATTCGCTCGAGACGATGTTTAACGGTCCCGACCGCACCGTCAAGGCCGGCAGGTGGAAACTGACTTATTCAGGCGACGACTGGGCCGGAGACGCCACGAAGGCATCGAGGATCGTCGTCACGTCGCCGAAGGGCGTTGTGACCACGCTCCACTTCAACGGCACGGGCCTGGCGCTGGTCAATTTCCCGTACAGGGGCGACTGGCATGTCGTTCTCACGATGGCCAACAACGCCGAGTACGAGGCGATCATCACCGTGCCCTCGACCGGCGCTGTAGTGTACGTGCGATAGTCCCACGAACCACGGATCACGAACCACGAACCACAAAAAGTCTATGGCAAGAATAAGAGCTCTATTGACTGCTATGGCGGTTTTATGCCTTGCAGTTCAGGTTGTTTATGGCGAACCGGCGCCGGGCGTGAACGCCGAGCAGGTCAACGAGGCAGTCGCCGTGTTCGACGGCAAGGCGGCCGCGAACATGCGCGGCGGCACGTGGAAGGTCGTGTATTCGTCGGCGGAGGGTCCGGAGGGCCGCGCGATAGAGGTGTTGACGGAACGCCTTGGGCCGTATTTCCTCCGCGAGGGACATCTCTCCACCACGTTTGTGCTGCCGCTTGAGAAGGACGGATGGGAGCCGGTCGGCACAAAGCGCGACATGGTGGTCATCGGCGTGCCTGTGAAGAACGCTACGCTGAAGGCGCTTCTTGGCACGGCGGCAGTTCCAGCCGGCGGATACCTGATTAAGACGTTCCACGCGAAGGGGCGCAACATAGTTCTGCTCGCCGGCGACACGCCGGAGGCCGTGCTGTGGGCGACGTTCGACTTCCTCGACGTGGTCGCGCCGGACCTTGAACGGCAGCTCGCCGGGCATGGCGGGCGCTACGCAGGCACGTTCTTCCGGGCGAAGAAGATTCCGTCGTTCCAATGCGTCCGCGAGCCGGAGACGCCGGTGCGGAGCGTGTTTTCATGGGGGCACGTGGTCGATGACTGCCGGACGCTCTTCCGGTCGATGGCGCGTGCGCGCTTCAACCGGGCTATTCTCTGGAACGACCAGTACGTGGTGAACGCGCGCGAAGTGGTGGACATCGCCCACTCCTGGGGCGTGAAGGTCTATTGGGGGTTCTCGTGGGGCTGGACGCTGAGCGGAAAGAATCCGAAGGACTTCGACCTCAGGAAGATCGAGGACGGAATCGTCTCAGAATGGCGTGACAAGTGGCGGCTCATGGGCGGTGACGGCATCTACTTCCAGTCGTTCACTGAGACGTCTAACGCCACGATCGGCGGGCGTCAGATTCCAGAGGCGGTCACGGAGCTCGTCAACAACGTGGCGCGGCGCATCAAGGCCGAGGCGCCTGGGACTGACATCGTGTTCGGGCTGCATTCGAACTCCATGAAGCGCAGGGGCGCGGCGGAGGCGATCGCGAAGGTCGATCCGTCCATCGAGGTGCTATGGGAGAACTGCGGCGGATTCCCGTTCTGGGAATGCGACTTGAACGGCAAGGGCGGTCCCGACGTCGCGCTGTGCGACAGGGCGCTTGCGAACAACAGTCTAGTCGGCTTCGCCTGGAAGGCCCAGATCCGCATGGACTGGCCCAACTACGTATCCCCCGCCGGTCCATTCCTGCTCGGATGCGCAGGCAGGAAGGTGCTCGAGAGAGACATGGAAGTGACCACGGCCCGGCTTGCGTCGTACGACGAGGAATGGATCGCGAACGGACGCGTGGCGTGGGAGCTGATACGCCACCTCAGGGAAGGGGAGAAGGCGCCGTGTGAGTTCAACGCGGTGGTGGAGCAGGTCTCGTCATACGCGTTCGCCACCCAGTGCCAGGCGGAGCTGTTCTGGAGCAGCAAGGAGGACTGGGAGACCATCGCCCGCCGTGCGCGCATGAGGGCGCGTCCGGAAAGATGACGACCGCGAACTTGTCGTTCTCACGATGGCGAACAACGCCGTGTACGAGGCGGTTATAACCGTGCCCTCGACCGGGGTTACTGTTTACATACGCTAAAAGGGAAACGCCATGAACAGATGGCACCTAAGTGGAATATTCCATTTAGGTGCCTATGTTTTTGCAATTGAAAATGACACAGAAGTGTCTATTTTCCCCGATGAAATTAAATATGCACTTGTTCGGCAATGGGATGTATGATAAAATCATACGTGTAGGGTTAATTGTAGTCAGAGGAAATGTTGAAAATGAAAACGACACTTCCAAAGGAGTTCCGCACGTGAAATGCTCAATAGTCAAAATGGCAAAGCCACTCGTTGCTGCTGTCTGCGCAGCGGTGATTTCGCCGACGTTAGCAGGCGACCTTGAAGACTATCGCTTCCGCTACGACTTTTCGACTGGTGAGAACAATTTCATTGGCAGCGCGGGCCAGCTCAGCGATCCGCTCGTCAAGGGCGGAACGCCCGTGTACACCCGCGTATATGGTCCGAACGGCGACAGCACGGCGGTCCATCCAACGTCTGTGGACTGGGGCGAGATCGGGGACGTCCTGAACGCCGACTGGACGCTCGCGATGTTTGCGCGGCCAGGTTCCGTGCAAGGCGGCATCCTCCTCGGCGTCGGGCGGTTGAACAACGACGGCAAAAAATCGATCTCCTTCTGCGCCTCTTCCGACCCGACCAAGTTCTATGTCTATGTGACGAAGCGGGATTCGGGCAACAAACGGTCGCATGAGAAGGCGATTGAGCTGAACGACGTCGCGACGACGGGATTCCATTCGATCGTCGCCGTTCACTACGCCCCGCCCTCCGGCAACAAGGGGTTGCTCAAGATCTACTGGGACGGCGTGCTGAAGGCCATCTACACCATGACCACCGACTATCCGTTCGGAAACATCATGCAGTTCTGCTCATCCCCGTCGTACACTGTATCGCCCTGCGTAGGCTCATCCGACAATCCCGATGTCGCGTTCCACGACGTGCGCTTCTTCTCGCGCGCTTTCACGGCGGCTGACGTGGCGGCATACGCCGCGAAGTACCCGGCCGGGACGCTCCGCCAGTGCGCGTACGTCCAGTCCGCCAGCACTAACGCCGTCGATACGGGCTACTGCACGACGCCGGGCACGCGCTACACGGCAGACTTCCAGTATCTCGCCAACACGAAGCAGGCCCGCATCTTCGGCGCGCGCGATGTCGCGGGGTGCAACCTCTACGTCAACGGCAGCACCAGGTTCGCTTTCGCGATGCGCGACGGCGGCGAGGGCTGGACGGACTCAGGCGTGGCTGTGGACTATCGCCGCCGCGTGGTGACGGAGGACGCATTTGCGAACAGCGCGACGCTTCGCCTCGTGCAGGAGCCGGGCGGTGTCGTGACGAAGGCGCTTGGCGGAACGCACGAGAACACGGCGACGCTCTCCACGCCGCTCTTCGCGGAGCGCAGGTCTGACACGGCCGGTCCATACGCGAACTTCTCGACTTCGCGCATCTACTCGTTCGCGATTGACGAGACGGCGGAGGTTGACGGAGCGAGCGTCGTCACGCCTGTTCATTTCTTCGTGCCGTACAATGACGCGACCCTTGGCGCGGGCTTCACGAACATCGTCGCGGGAACGTTCCACGGCGAGGCGAACGGCGAAGGTGTGGCCCCAGCGCTTGCGTACTGCGGCGGAGTCGGCGGCGTGGAGGACTACAAGTACGAGGACGGCGTTCTTTCGGCGAAGATATACGTCGCGTCCGCCGATGCGTCGAAGGGCCTTGTGCAGGTGGGCGAGGATGCGGCGACGAGCGCCGCGTCGTTCTGGCTGGACCACGAGGCGACGGTCTCGCTCACGGCAGTTCCGCAGGGCGGCGCTGAGTTCCTCGGTTGGTTCGGCGACCTGGGCGCTATACAGAACGGCGGCAAGGCTACGGACCTCACGATCACTGTCAAGAGCGCATCCGCCGCGCAGTTCGAGGCTCGTTTCGGCGCGGGCGCGTGGACGGAGCGGTACGACAGCTCCATGCCGCGCTTCGCGAAGAGGGCGCAGGACTTCGACGTGGGCGACTATGTGCAGAGCGGGCTCGTCCTCCACTTCGACGGCATCCGCAACGCGGGCGCGTCGGCGCCGCACGATCCCGCCGCCACGACGTGGGCGAACCTCGGCACGCTCGGCAGCGCGCAGGACGCCGCGCGCTCCGTGCTTTCGTCGAGCGTTCCGTCCGGCGCGGAGCTCGGCGAATGGACGGCGGACGGATATGCGTTCAAGGGCAAGGAGTACTTCGCGCTTGGCGGCACGATCTCGCTCGGAAGCGAATTGACCACGCAGGTCTCGATGGACTACGACGAATCGGCGCAAGTCGTCAACTATCCCTCTGTTTTCGGAGCGACCGCGAGTTCGTCGCGCGACGACTTCATCGTCTACTTCAACCGCATAAACAATCCAGGTGCGATTCCCCTGTTCAAGCTGAACCATAAGACGACGCACAGCATGGGGCGCAGGTTGGCGACTTCGTACCTGACCGCAATCTACGACGCGCCAAATTCGCGAGTGAGCATTGACGACGCCGTCCTGCCGAACTGGCAGACGGCCAACACCACGGATGCGCTCGGATCCTGGACCTACGCCATCGGCACGGGACGCGATACCGAGGCCCAGATGGGCGCTCGCATGTACGTGGGCAAGGTGCGCTCCGTGCGCGTCTACAGCAGGATACTCGGCGCGGAGGAACTCGCGGTCAACAGGATCGTCGACGACGCGCGTTGCTTCGGCGAGGTCGATGTTAACGTTGTAGTTGCCTCCAACGGCGCAGGGCTTTC
>JAEEGF010749071.1_pt1 | contig 21676 bp, 15 predicted proteins | sample 9134171 | NCBI WGS metagenome assembly JAEEGF01 (sample SAMN16246542, study PRJNA631951) | gut metagenome | biome: gut microbiome; feature: rumen; material: AP-attached | host: Bos | place: Iran: Karaj | collected 2018-10 | reverse complement strand
GGCGATTTGTAGGAGCCGGAACATCGCGGCATCGTTTTTCATGGCGGGTGGCACGGCAGCGATGGCGTTCAGATCAAATCCATTCGGAACGATATGGATGCAGTCGTCTGGCAAAAGTGACCGCCATTTGTCCGCAACTAGCGGTGAGATGGCGACGATGTGCAGATTTTGAAAACGGTTGGCGAGAAGGCGGGTGATGAAAAACGGAAAAGCACCGTCACGGTCATGGAGAAGAATGGGCAGACGGCAATCTGATGGGATGAGCAGGGCGGAACGGATGCAGTTGGCATGGATAATGGCTGGTTGGAAATCTGCGACCGTTTTGTCGAATAGCGGTTCAAAGCGACGGCTGTCTTGATAGTATTGGAGCAGGCCTTTGAGGCTTGCAGGCCAATGCCGCGCAGTAAAAGGTCGATATGGAAAAGATTGCAGGGCAGCGCGTTCCGCAAGGCCGTTCGGTGTAGCGTCGGCGGTCATGAGCAACGGACGGCAGACGTCTGGCGGCAGATGTGTCGCCAATGTCCAAAAGCTTTCCTGCGCGCCACCAGTGAAGGGGGCGCAGTCGATGAGTAGGATGTTCAATTGTTCAGTCACGTTGGATTTTTTAGAAAAAGTGTAAAAACAACCACAATAAGATGATGTTTCTTTCGTGATAATCAAGGAATCAAACGAAAGATGGTTTATAGTAAAATAGGAAAGTTTTCATCATTTATGGAGAATACACGTGGAACATTTTGAGATATCGGCTGAATGGCGAGACGCATTGGAAAAAGCAGGCTTGGGGACGTTGCAGTCCTGTCTGGCCTTTCAGGAAGGGAAGTGCCTTTCAAGCCATCTTCGTGGCGATACGCGGAAAGTGACGCTGACGGATGGTCGGATTGTGTTTTTGAAGCGTGATTTCTTCACCTTCAAAAAGGAGATCGCGAAGGATTTGCTACGTTTCAAAAAGCCGCAACCGAAGACGGAGAAGGAACGGCTGGCATTTGCCATGGCCCGCGAAGCGGGCTTCATCGCTCCAGAAGTCATCGCGTGGGGGCAGACGCGACGTTGCGGTTTTCCCGACAAGGCATGCCTTATCATGTTGCCGTTGGATGGCATCGATTTGGATAAATATCTGAAGGCCGAAACGGATGAAGCAAATCGCAAGTCGTTCATTGAGAAGGCTGAACAGACATTGGCGGCGTTGCAGAAGAAAGGCTTTGACTGGCCCGACCACAAGCCAGAGCATTTTTTCGTGATGAATGACGGATCGATTGGTCTGATCGATTTGGAACGGCTACGGTACGTCGGCCATCCGTTGTCTGAAGCGAAGTGCGCGGCGCAATTGGCTCGATTCCGTAAGCTGTTGCCGCATAATTGAGAGGGATTTTGAGTCATGTCGTCAAGAGAATTTAAATTACATACGGAATACCAGCCTGCGGGCGATCAGCCGCAGGCGATAGAGGCGTTGTATCAAGGCATATTGCGTGGCGAACGCGTCCAGACTCTGTTGGGCGTGACGGGCTCCGGCAAGACGTTCACGATGGCGAATCTCATTGAGAAATGCCAACGTCCGACGTTGGTTGTTTCGCACAACAAGACGCTTGCGGCGCAGTTGTATGGTGAACTGAAGGCGTTTTTTCCGGAAAACGCCGTGGAGTATTTTGTCAGTTATTATGACTATTACCAGCCGGAAGCGTATATCCCGCAGACAGATACGTATATCGCTAAGGATTCGTTGATCAACGATGGTTTGGAACGGTTGCGTCTTTCGGCGACTGGTTCGTTGTTGGAACGGCGGGATGTCATCGTCGTCAGCTCCGTGTCATGTTTATATGGTTTGGGATCGCCTGACGATTTCGACGCGATGAAGGCGAAAGTGACGGTCGACGAAGACATGTCACGCGAAAAACTGTTGCGGCAACTTGTTGATATTCAATATACTCGGAATGATATTGCTCCAGAACGCGGCCAGTTCCGCTGCGCGGGAGACAGCGTGGAAATCTATCTGTCCCACCGCGATGATTTCGTCCGCGTGGAGTTTTGGGGCGATACGGTCGAACGGATCACGCGGCATGATTTGGTGACACGGGAAGTAATTGACGAACTGACGGATGTCGTAGTGTTTCCTGCTAAACACTTTGTGATGCCGCAGGATCGCATTAAAATGGCGAAGGAAAACATTTTGGCGGAGATGGATGAGCAAATCGCCAAATTCGAACGCGCCAACCAGCTGGTGGAGGCGCAACGCATCTACCAACGGACGACGTATGACATGGACATGCTGATGGAAATCGGTTATTGCCAAGGCATTGAGAATTATTCGCGCCATTTGGCGGGCCGTGCTCCTGGTTCGCGGCCCTATACGCTGATGGATTTCTTTCCCGACGACTTTCTGACGATTGTCGATGAATCCCATGCGACGCTGCCGCAGATTCGCGCGATGCATCGCGCGGATCGTAATCGGAAGCAAGTGTTGGTGGACAATGGCTTCCGCCTGCCGTCCGCGTTGGATAATCGGCCGTTGACGTTTGAGGAGTTCGACGAATTGCAGAATCAAATGGTTTTCGTTTCCGCAACGCCTGGCGACTATGAATTGAGCCTTTGCACGCCTGTGGAGCAGGTGGTTCGGCCGACAGGACTGTTGGATCCGCGCATTGAAGTCCGTCCGTTGGAAGGGCAGGTTGATGATGTCATCAACGAAATCCGTGAACGGGCGGCTCGTGGCGAGCGGACATTGGTGACGACGTTGACAAAACGAATGGCGGAGGAGCTTTCCGAATATCTTCGCGGGCTGGATATCCGAGCGCGGTACATGCATTCGGAACTCGATGCGGTGGAACGAGTTGACATCCTTCGAAGCTTGCGTTCAGGGGAGTTCGACTGTCTGGTTGGAATCAATCTTCTGCGTGAAGGTCTCGATCTTCCGGAAGTCTCACTGGTGGCCGTCATGGACGCGGACAAGGAGGGATTCCTCCGCAGCGAACGGTCGCTTGTGCAGACGGCGGGACGCGCGGCGCGAAACGTCGATGGTCTCGTCATTCTATATGCGGACAATCTGACGGATAGCATCCGGAAGGTTTTGGACATGACAGAGACGCGGCGAAACAAGCAAATGGCTTATAATGAAGAACATGGCATTACGCCGAAGACTGTGAAGAGCCGCATACAGGAGAGTTTGCGTGAAGAGCAGAAAGCAGAACAGATTGTCGAAAGCTTTACGCGGGAGGAGGATGGCGATTACGATGTTGTGGAAACGATCCGTCAGATTGAAGCGGAAATGATGGCCGCGGCGGAAGCGTTGGAATTCGAACGAGCGGCGATGTTGCGCGATCAACTGTACAAGTTGCAGGGCAAAACTGGCAGCAAGATGGACGCAGGCAACAAGCCGAAATCGTCGCCTCCGAAGCCGAGTCTCCGCCATCAGCCGTCTGTTTCCGCAAAGAAAAAGCGGAAAGGCGGTTCGGAAGGGCAGATAATTTCAAAAGACAGCCCGTTTTTCCTGTAACGTATTGATTTTGAGATTATATTATAGAAGAGGTCATCATTGGCCGAGTGATATAACAAAAGAAAGGAATGTCCCATGCTACCATTATTGTGCCCAGAGGGCTATCGTCCACTTTTGGACGAACTGACGACAGAGAAGGCCATCCGCAAAATCAAGGATGAGTTCCAGAATAATCTGGCGTTCGAGCTTAAGCTCCAACGAGTTACAGCTCCGCTTTTTGTTTTGGGCGGTCGCGGGATCAATGATGATTTGAATGGCGTCGAACGGCCTGTCAGCTTCCCGATAAAGGACATCCATGACGAGCGGGCGGAAATCGTCCATTCGCTGGCGAAATGGAAGCGAATGAAGCTTGCAAAGCTTGGCTGTGCTCCGGACACGGGTATTTATACCGATATGAACGCGATACGGGCGGACGAAGAGTTAGACAACCTCCATTCGCTGTATGTTGATCAGTGGGACTGGGAAAAGACTATCACTGCTGAAATGCGCACGCTTGTCTATTTGAAGGCGACAGTGCGCAAAATCTACTACGCGATGCGTCGTACGGAAGCGGCCATTTGTTCGGATTATCCGCAGCTGAAACCGTTCCTGCCGGAAGATATTGTGTTCATCCACACGGAGGATTTGGAAGCGGAATATCCTTCGTTGACGCCAGTTGAGCGTGAAACGGAAGCGACGAAAAGGTACGGCGCGGTGTTTTTGATCGGTATCGGTGGTGATTTGCCGTTGAGCGGACAGAAACATGACGGACGGGCGCCCGACTACGACGACTGGTCAACGCCGTCGGACGAACGGCATATGGGCCTTAACGGCGATATTCTGATCTACAATCCCGTGTTGAAGCGCACGTTCGAAGTGTCATCCATGGGCATCCGTGTCGATAAAGCTGCGTTGCTAAAGCAACTGAAGCTTCGTGGACAGGAGAAGCGATTGGAATTGCAGTTCCACAAGATGCTGATGAATGGTGAGTTGCCATTGTCAATCGGCGGTGGCATTGGCCAAAGCCGTCTGTGCATGCTGTTTTTGCAAAAAGCACATATCGGCGAAATTCAAGCGTCGATATGGCCGGACGCAATGTTGGCGGAGTGCCAACGTCACAACATCCCGTTGCTGTGAACGCATCATAGAACTGCATGAAAAAAGCCCCGTCGTCTGGCGGGGCTTTTTGTTATGGCGGATAGGAATAAAATGGCTGTCTCAGCCTTTGAAGAGCAGTTCGAGTGTGCGACGGATTTTGGATTCGTTGGCCTCGATGCTACGGCAGAGCTGGACTTGGACGCGTGCGCGGTGCAGATTCTGCCCGTCGTATTTCGTCTTGAAATAGACATCTCCTGCGAGATAGTCCGCGAAGAAACGGAGCGCTAATTCGTAGGTGATGAGGCGGGCCGCATCGTAGATATGCTCTTTGTCAAAATCTGTGAGAGAGCCTTTGCAGTGCTGCTGGTAGCCGTTGAGCAGGGCAAAGCAGAAATCGACGTCGAAATAGATTTTCGTAAAGTCTGTGCATTCCTCTCCGGCGGGATTGCAGCATGAGCGGAGACAATCGCCGATGTCATAGAGGACGAGGCCTGGTTTGACGGTATCGAGATCGATGATGGCGGTGCCTTTAGAGGTTGCGTCGTCAATCATGACGTTGGCGGTCTTGGGGTCGCCGTGAATCGGGCGGAGTTGTACTTCACCACGGGCTTTGGCGTCTTCTAGGAAACTGGACCATCCACGACGCAAGTCAATGAATTTCATGACGTTTTTGGCGACTTGTGAGCTTTGGAGCCGTGCCTTGCCAGCTGGTGTGGCGAGTGCTTCGTCCAGTTTTTTGAAATACTGCGGCGTGATATGGAAGCCGGGCAGAGTGTCGTACAACTGGTCACAGGGGAGATCTGAAAGAATGTGGTGGAAATTGCCGAGAACGGAGCCGATTTCGAGGGCGTGGTTGATATTCTGGACGGCGTCATAGGAGTGAGCGGAGGCGATACGTGTGATGGCCCGCCAGTATTCACCTTGGTCGTCGATGATGTAGTCCTTTCCTGATTTGCTTGGTATGACTTTCGGCAACTGCCAGATTCGTTCCGCATCGTCATGCTCTTCTCTGAGTCGCTGATGGGCATGCTCCGTCACCAAATGCATGTTCTGCATCAGTTCCACAGGATTGGTGAATACGGTTTTATTGATGCGTTGGATGACAACCTTGTGCTCATCGAAGACGGTACGGAAGATGGCGATATACGTGTCGTTGACGTTGCCACTGCCGAGTGGTTCGACGCTGACAAGATAGCCTTCGATATCGAATTGCTGGGCGATGATTGCTGAGATCATATTCTGCTATCCATGGTTAATGGTATCGACTAAAGAGGCGAGCCATCGGCAACAAGAATACAGTGATATTGGAAATCACTTGATTCCAAGAAGTTGCGCTGGCGTGTCATGGGAGATGAGCGTCCAGACGTCTTCTCCGAATGCGTCCATGATTCTTTTCCGTGCGTCAAGCAGGCCGGCGGGGCGGTATTCAGGGTGGTGTGCGTCCGAGCCGATGATGACCTGTTCCTTGTTGTATTCAATGAGTTTGAGAATGGCCTTCGGAATGGAGTTGTGAAGGAAGCCGCCTTTAAAGTTGTTGGAGTTGAACTGTAGATACAATCCCTTGTCCATCAAGTCCTTCAGAAAATCAATCTTCTTCAGGAAGCCGTCATAGCGTTCCGGATGCGCGAGAATCAGCGTGACGTTTTTGATTTGGGCGTTGAAAAGAAGGTTGGCCGCAAAATCGAGATTGACGGTGAACGGAAGTTCGACAAGCATCGGGCGATTTTGTACGTCCGGATTGCCGCAACGGCATTCTGGCGTCGCCAACGCGGAGTCCGAAGAATGACCGTCCGCCGAATATTCAAGGCCTGGAAGCACCGTCAACGGAATCTGTTCATCTTGAAGGCGTTGACGGAATTCCATAATCAACTTGTCTCGTTTTGGCAGAAGTGCGGCGAGATCTGCGCCGGAACCATGCGGTGTCGCCACGAGATGGGTGATGCCGAAATCCGCACTTTGGCGGGCAAGCTTCATCGTCTCGTCCCAGTTTTGCGATCCGTCGTCGATGCCGGGGAGGATGTGGATGTGGAAATCTATCATGCCGAATGAAGGTTATTTTTTATTGGCGGGAGGAGCGGCATTGTCCGCGTTATCCGTTTTTTCCGCTTCGGTATTCGGGACAGTGAGCTTGCGATCGCTGTAACGGCTTCCTTTTCCGTAGCCATATCCATAGCCATATCCATAACCATAGCCATAGCCATAGCCGTAACCGTACTTGTAGCCATAACCATAGCCATACTTGGAGTAGGACGACTTGGGAACGTCAACATTGTTGCAAACCAAACCGGCGAGTTTGATATTCAACTGGAGCAGGCGGTTGCGCAGATGCATGAGAACCGGCTTCGGCAGATAGAAGAGGCGGGACACAAGGATGAGCGAGACGTTTGGCTGCGCGATGAGCAACGTGTCGGAAACGGCGACGACAGGCGGTGTGTCGATGAAGGTAATGTCGTATTCAGCCTGGACTTTTTCAAGCAGCTTTTGGAAACTGACACTGCCGATGAGTTCGTTGGGGTTCGGGGGCAGAGGACCAGCGAGTGCGACATCGATCTTCAGTTGGTCAATATGGATGACGACATCCTCCAGCTTGCAGTCGCCGACGAGAACGTTACTGACGCCTTGACGTTTCTTGACGTCTTCGGGCAGGAAGTCTTTCAGCAGGCGATGGAGACGCGGCTTGCGGAGGTCGAGTTCAAGGAGGAGAATGCGTTTGTTGTCACGCGCGAAGCTTCTTGCGAGGTTGCATGTCATGAAGGTCTTACCTTCATGGGGCAGGGCGCTTGTGACGGCGATAATCTTCGTATTGCGTGTCATCATGGAGAGGTTCAAGCTGGTTCGAATATCTCGGAAGACTTCGTCCACAGGCTCTTCACCATTACTTTGCAGCAACTTGCCTTCAGGATCGCTGAAGAGCGGGATGGAACCGAAGACCGGAACGCTTTCGTTGAAGGCCTGAGTGATCTGGCTGACATCCGTGACCTTGTTGTTGATGGAGACCAGAATGAAGGAGATAAGCGCCGCGAACGCGAGACCGCCGAGGAAGGCAAGTCCGAGGACTTTCTTGGGCTGCGGGAAGACAGGCTTCTTGTTCGGTTTTGCGTCGTTGATTTTGCTGATGTTGTAGTTGCCGATGGTCGTGGCGTCCGCGATCTGCAGTTCGTTGATACGGCTGGTGATCATGGTGATGGTTTCGTCCAGCTTGTCGCAGGCGGCTTCACGCATGCGATAGTCACCGCCGATCTTGTCCAGCTTGATGAGTTCCTGCTCTTTGTCATTGATTTGAGCCTGGAGAGAATCGCAACGTCTTTGGATGCGTTGGAGTTTGAGTTTCAGGCCGTTGAGACTGACATCGACCTGCGCTTCGGAGGCGTCTTTGATCATTTGCTTGACTTCCTCATGGACCTTGACGGCCTTATGTTCCATACTATAATTAGTAAGGAGTTCCGGAAGTTTCATCTGATGGGTCAGCAAGAGATTCTGAAGCGTGGAGAGGTTGCTGTTGCCGTCTGGAATCAAATAGGGGAGCATGACAACGGCATTGGAACGGTTGTTGTTGACTTCTTCCAGCGTGGTGGAGATTTCTTCGCAGTCCATTTTGGCGTCGAAGAGTTTTGTCTCCAGTTCGTTTCGCTGATTGACAAGATTGTTGTAGCTTTGTTTCAGATCATAGATACCATGTTCTTCCTTGAATTTCAGGAGGTCTTCCATGGCCTTGTCACGGTTGATTTGGACTTCTTTCAACTGGTCGCGGAGCAGGTTGGCGCCAGTGCTGGAAATCGTGATTTTCCGTCTGTACATGAAATCGACATAGACTTCCGCGACGGTGTTAGCAAATTTTGCGGCCGATTCCGGATTGAGGGATTTTACAGTAATATTCACAAGATTCGTGCCGGGAATACGGACGATTGTCGGGATTTGGCAGTTGTTTGCTTCTTCGCCGAGGCGTTCATAGACTTTGGAGAGGACTTCGCTTGACTGGATGACCTGGATTTGAGTCTTGATGAATGCTTCGCCAGCTATGCCGTAGGACGGGTCGGCGATGCCTTTGACATCCAATGCGCGCATTTCATTACTGGCGATCATCATTTCAGCGGTGGAGCTGTAAATAGGCGTCGCCGTTCGCAGGAACAAAATACCGCCGGCAAGGAATAGAATCACAGCGGTCGGATATAGCCACATATATGGGCGGACAAATGTCGCGAAATATCCAAACAACGTCTGGAGAATGTTGTCCTCATTCTCGATGGAGGGCATTTGCTGTTGAATTTGCTGTGGTTGCTGTTCTGACATCGATGGCTCTTTGCTGTTCGTACGGTATGGTGAATCGTTAAAACCAGTAAAATGAAAGATTGCGGAAAACTACCAAATGGACTCCTGGACGAAGATGATGTCGCCGTTGCGGAGTGTTTCGTCACGTTCCATGTTTTCGATGGAAGTGTAGAGTTTCTTCAAGTTGAGTTTTCTGATTTCCTTGTTGCGGATAAGCGTGATGTCGTTCTGCTTAGCGACTTGCGTGAAGCCGCCGGCGAGGGCGATGGCTTGGGAGGCGGTGATGGTCTTGTCCGGCGGGAGGGTGAGTGGGCCGGGCTTTCTGACTTCGCCGAGAACGTAAATCTGTTCGGCGGTGCCGACGAGCACATAGTCACCGGGGGCAATGCGGACGTCATTCTCATAACTGCCAAGCACTTGCGACTTGAGAGATGCGGGAATTATATCGCGTTCGCCTTTGGCATTTGTGCGGATGATGCAGATATTGCCGGCATCCGCGCCTGGTTTCATGCTACCGGCTCGGATGATGAGTTCGGAGAGAAGCGGAGGACGCTGCGTGTCGATGAAAATGGTGGTGGGGTTGTTGACTTCGCCAGCGATGAAGACCGGCGGGGCTTTCGGGACGATGAGCGTGTCTTCCGGAAGAAGTTTGAAATCGTCGCCGCCGGACTGGCGGGAGACGAGGGCGCTGACATCGATCTTGTGGCGGACAAGCTTGTCATTGGAGCGTCTGAGAACGGCGACATTGTTGAGGTCCGCGCTTTCCGTGAAACCGCCGGCCGCGCTGAGGGCCTGCAAGGCAGTCATGCGGCCGTAGGTGGGAAGTTCCATTGATTGCGAAGATTTGACTTCGCCAAGGATGTAGATGCGGCGGGGACCCCACTCTTGAACGAAGACGTCAACGTGCGGATCCTGAACCTGTTTGGCGTTCGCAAGCTCTTTTTCCAGTTTTTCGGCGATTGTGCGAGCCGTGAGGCCGCTAGCCTTGATAGTGCCGCAGAACGGATAACGGAACGTTCCGTCTTCCTCAATGCGGATGACCTTGCTGAATTCCGCGACACGGAATACTTGGATGGAGAGTACATCCCCTGGCTGTAGAGTGGAGGCTTTCCAGTCATCGACATTCTGGGCCAAGGCGAAACAAGAGATAAGAAGCAGGACGAGTGTCAGGTTACGCATGATTGTTGTTCGTGTATTTTTGATGTCGTTTTATAATGAGGACAGAAGTTTTTAGTAGGTGAATTTAACTCCGAGCCAGATTTCATTGACTTCGTAGTCTCTGTTGCGGCGGTACTTGTATTTGGTATGTTCGTACTCGTAGCCCAGATAGGTGGAGAAATGTTTGTTGATTCTGTAGTCCAGATTGGCGAAGGCGGAGTATTCTGTGGAGTCATAGATGGAGTTCCGTTCGTCCTGGATTCTCATGCTCACGCCAGGGGAGAAGGAGATTCGATGTGTCAACTGCCACGTGGCGCGGAGGGAGTTGTAGTAGGACATGCGTCCGCCGCGTCCTGAACCCGTATCTTCCCATTCGATATTGGAAATGTAGGTGAGGAAGAAATTGGTAACGGGGTAGTAACGGAAGGTCAGGCTAGCGACTGGTTCCCAATCGCCGTCGCCATTGGTGCCTTTTGAACGACCTTGGTATTCAGTGCGTGACAGACCAGCGGCGAGATGAGTGGAGAATTTGTTGCTTTGGCGGTAGTCGATGAACGGCGCGATTTCGTAGGTCTTGGAGTCGTCATGCGACTTGTTGTTTCTGTACGTGCGTTCTCTGTAGGAATTATTGATACCAAGTTTGATTTTTGAGGTCACATTGTAATATGGAGCGACTCCGAATCTGTATTGCTGATAGGATTTATCCCTATAGTCGGAGTCCGTATAGTATTTGTTGAAATATCTTGCTGAAAGGGCCATGCCCCAGTGGGCATATTTCAGCATATCGTACGTCAGGCCGACCGTATTGTCGATGTGTGTCGTATGGTTCGTGTCCGACGTATCGTATTTTTCATTGACACTGCGTGAAGAAAGGGTTAGCATGAGTCGGTCGCTGCCGAACAATTCTATGCCACCCAAGATGAACGGAGAAATGTTCCACTTGAATTCGTTTTCATCGTGGGCATCTTTATCATAGTATTCGTAGGAGATATCTCCGATGATACCGTACTTGCCGTTTTCGTAGTTCTTATACCAGTCAAGGGAGAGGCCAGCTTCATTGATGAAGGAGCCGACTTTGTTGAGCGCACGGTCATGGATGTTGTCGTTGTAGCGGACTTCCTCGAACGCGGAGAGAGTTAATCGGTTCGGGAGGGCGGCCGCAGCCGTCTCAAAATAGTCGCTCAGAAATGACTGGGCTTGGAGTTGAGACATGCAGATGCCTGAAAACAAGACAGCTACTACGACTTTGAAAGAACGGGAAATGCTCCTCATGTCCATGTTGTCGCCCCACAAAGGAAAAAATAAATGAAAAAAAAGGCTGGATTCCGGAATAAGAGGCCGGAAGCCAGCCTAAATAATTAGTGCAAAATGATTAGCGAGCGTTAGCCGCAGGATCGGTACTCAGCGTGGGTTTTTCGACGGCGGCCTTAGGAATATCTTCCTTGATGACGGAACCCGTCGTGGTGTCGGTTTCGATGATGGCGATGTTCCATTTGCCACCAGCAGCCTTGGTGATGCTGATATTGCTGCAAGCTGCGTTGAGGGCTTCAACGGCGGCCGGCGCATCCTTCTTCAGCGTGGCGGTGTTGAGAGCCGTCTTGATGGCGTTGAGGATGACGGCTTGCTGTTTGGCACTGGCATCACCGATTTTGTTGAGCAGATCGGCGACCTCGGCCATGTCACCGGCCTTGATGGCGGCGGTGGCGGCTTTCTTGATGGCGGTGGCGCTGTCGGTAACTTCCATAGCGAACGCGCTAACGGAACCGAGAGCAAGGACTGCGACGAGCAGGATTGCAATTGACTTCTTCATGACTCTACCTCTTTTTTGTTGTGGGTTGGGGAACGGTTTTATACTAAATGACATTAAAAATGATTGATTTTACATTAATATAGTTTTGTCTTTGCAATAGGCAAATCTTTTTTTTTTATTTTTTTTGTTTTTTTTGAATATTTCAAAGGTGAATGCAAACTAGGGATTATTCAAAAGGAATCATTTTTATGTATTAATAAGTCTTTTCAGATATTGACCGTATTCCGTTTTCAGCAAATTGCCAATGGAATCAAGGATTTGCGTCTTTGTCATCCATTTGTTCATTAGGGCAATTTCCTGAAGACAGGCAATCTGGAGGCTTTGGCGGGTTTCGATGGTTCGGATGAAATTGGCGGCGTCCAAAAGGGAATCATGGGTTCCCGTGTCAAGCCACGCGTATCCTCTGCCGAGGCGGACGACGCGGAGATCGCCGCGTCGGAGATAGGCGTTGTTGACGTCTGTGATTTCCAATTCGCCTCTGGCGGAAGGCTTTAGAGATTTGGCGATGGCGACGACGTCATTGTCGTAGAAGTAAAGCCCCGTGACGGCGTAATTGGATTTTGGCTTCTGTGGCTTCTCCTCAATGGAGAGGGCTTTGAAGTCTTGGTCGAATTCGACGACACCGAAACGTTGCGGATCGCAGACGTAGTAACCGAAGACGGTGGCTCCGGAAGTCTTGGCGGCGGCATCTTGGACGAGATCGCCCAGATTGGCGCCGTAGAAGATGTTGTCGCCGAGGATAAGGCAGACATTGTCCTTTCTGATGAACTTTTCACCGATGATAAAGGCTTGAGCGAGACCGTCGGGGCTTGGCTGGACGGCGTAGGAGAGGTTGATGCCAAAGCGTGATCCATCGCCCAGCAGGCGGATGAAGGCCGGTTGGTCTTCGGGCGTGGTAATGATGAGAATGTCCCGTATGCCCGCCAGCATGAGGACGCTGATGGGATAGTAGATCATCGGTTTGTCATAGACGGGCAGGAGCTGTTTGGATACTCCCATGGTGATGGGATGCAACCGTGTTCCTGCGCCGCCTGCGAGGACTATGCCTTTCATGGAAAATGTGTCCTTTATTATGACTTTATATTAATTAATGGTAAAAGGAGACGGACGTTTGACGCCGTCGTCAATGTGGTCAAGCCTTTCCTCCGAGCCGTTGGCCGGCGTATTTCTTTTCACGGATTGGCTTCCACCACCATGCATTGTCCAGATACCACTGGACGGTCTTGCGAATGCCTGTGTCGAAGTTCTCCTCCGGCCGCCATCCGAGATCTTTCTGGAGTTTATCCGAATCAATGGCGTAGCGGAGATCATGGCCAGGGCGATCCGTGACGAAGACGATCTGATCCGAATATTTCCCTTGGGCTTTCGGGCGGAGGTCGTCGAGAATATCGCAGATGGTGTTGACGACTTCCAGATTCGTTCGCTCATTATGGCCGCCGATATTGTAGGTCTCTCCGGGGATGCCTTTTTCGTTGATGAGCCAAAGAGCTTTGGCGTGGTCTTCGACATAGAGCCAGTCTCGAACGTTCTCACCCTTGCCGTAAATTGGCAACTGCTTGCCGTCCAGCGCGTTGAGAATGACGAGCGGAATCAGTTTTTCCGGAAAATGGAAGGGACCGTAATTGTTGGAGCAGTTGCTGATGAGAACGGGGAGGTTGAACGTGTGGCCCCACGCGCGGACGAGATGGTCGCTGGAAGCTTTGGAGGCGGAGTAGGGGGATTTCGGATCGTAGGGGGTGGTCTCCTTGAAGAAGCCTGTCGCGCCGAGGCTGCCATAGACTTCATCCGTGGAAATATGCTGGAAACGGAAGGCCGTTTTCCGTTCATCTGACAGCGGTCGCCAGTATTCAAGGGCGCATTGAAGAAGGTTGGCGGTTCCGAGCACGTTGGTTTTGACAAAGCAGAGCGGATCGTCGATGGAACGGTCCACATGGCTTTCGGCGGCCAGATGCATGATGGTGTCCGGCTGGAAATCGTCGAAGAGGCGTTTGACGGCTGCCGGATCGCAGATGTCGGCTTGCTCGAAATGGTAAAATGGCGATTTTTCAACGGATTGGAGGCTTTCCAGATTGCCGGCGTATGTCAATTTGTCAAGATTGACGACTTCCGCGAGGCGGTTGCCGACTAAATGCCGAATGAGCGCGGAACCGATGAAACCCGCACCGCCTGTCACGATGACTTTTTTCATGTTTCCTCCTTTGTTGTTTATATAATTATAAGGAATATATATAGGATGAAGACGCGTAGTGTTCAGCAATAGTCCTGCTCCCTGCACCGATAATGAGAGAGGCGGATATTGTTGTCGTGGCAGAATTTCACCAGTTCATCTCGTTCCTGCGGCAGGAGATTGTCCGTGCAGACGACGATTTTTCCAACTTGGTGTTTTTCATGGATTTTTGCTAGTTCTTGCAGAGTGCCGAGCACGCGAAGGCCGTAGCAGAAGCTGTGGCTGTAACGCGGGTTTCGGTCAATGAAACCGATGATTTTTTCTCGGCAGGCACGGTCGATATCGATAGTGGCGGCCTTGACGTACATGCGTCCTTCTTGACAGATCCCATAGAGAAGTGTCGTGATAATGGGTGCCTTGTCTGCGTAATGGGCGGTGACATGCTGTTTGATGAGCGCCATCCGTAAGGCATGGAACAGCATCCGTTCGCAGATGATGGCGGCATCGGCCATGCCGACGGCCGCAGCGAAATCGCGAAGGGTGAAGGGATAGAATTGGAAGATGGCGTTGAAAATGGCGGATATGACGAATGCGCCGATGACGAGGATGTGCAGATGGAAATATCCTTCTATGGAGGGATAGTTCCAGAGGACGGAGTATGTGCGCGAGACAATGAATACTAAGACGACGGGGATGATGAATTCTGCTGTTTCAATGGTGTCGAAGTGGTTTCTGGCGATGATGAAGGCGGCGGTACAGATGCAGACATCCCATACGGGATTAAGGAGGTTGAGCAAAAGTCCAAAATGCGGCTTTTGATAGTTTTTAAAGAAAATTTCTGTCGAAAGCCATAGTTCGATGGTCGCATAGCGGATGATGCAGATAGCGAGACTTGCGAAAACGATGATGAGGGACAGCCACCATAGCCTTTGGGGAATGAAATAGATGATGATGCCGACGAACGCCATGATAATTGCCAGCAAATAGATGCTGGAGACGGTCTTCGGCTGGTTTTTGTGGTAGTAGGTGAGCAGGCGGTGGTGGAGATGGTTCCCGTCCGCCTTGGCCAAGGCGGCGAGATGTCGCAAGACGCGTTCAAAGAAAGAGAGATGATGATTGGGATCGTCTTCCACTGGGGCGATGATGCGTCGCCAGACAGCGAGGAAGATGTCCAATGCGGGAACACAGCAGACCAGAAGCGGAATGACGATGGCGGAGATGGTGGCAAATTGCGTTGTGGCGTTGAGTCCCGCGACGCCGAGTATATAGCCGATGCACATGCTGCCCGTGTCGCCCATGAAGATTTTAGCAGGATGCCAGTTGTAGTAAAGAAATCCCATCAGTGAACCGGCGAAGATGAGAAGAATCAATGCGTTGAATCGGCATCCCGTGAACCATATGATGAACGCGAGCGCGATGGCGGAAATGCCACCGATGCCGCCGGCCAGCCCGTCCACACCATCTATCATGTTGAACGCGTTGATCATAGCGGTGATCCAAAAGATCGTCAGGAAAGCGTTGACAGGTGTGATAATGTGCCATTGGCCAGGCAGATCAATATGGACTCCTAGATACCATGCAAAGGCGGCTGCGATGATTTGGAAAAGGAATTTTACTTTGGCTGGCAGGCGGAACTTGTCGTCGATGATGCCCAGTGGGATGATAATGGCGAGTGGGAGGAAAAGTTTGATGGGCTGCCAGCTGGGCTGGCATGTGGCCACATTGCCCCCTAGGAAGGCGTAGGCGATGACCACGATGAGAAAAGACGCCATGATGGCGATACCGCCGCCGCGTGGGCAATCCGTCTTGTGGATATGGCGGTCGCCTGGCTTGTCTACCATGCCGAATATTTTGAGAATCGGTATGATGGCATGCGTCAACGTCAGCGATAGCAATAAAGCCATCGCTGGCAGAAGCAGGCAGATTGCCAAGGTTCTTATGCCATCTTTGCTCATGTTGTTTTGGGGCTCATTGAATGTATTGTCGTTCTATTCCTACATAACATAATATGGCTTCATTTTTACTTTTTCATAGAAAAGAGTAAAAAAAAGGTGAAAAATGTGCGCTCATATAAGTGGTTGCGCGTTTATGCGATGATTGAGGAGATTATGGAAAAATGGCCATTTACAGTTTTTTCACCCCCATGAACTGTTTGTAAAGAATGGTATTTTTGTAAAAAACCTTTATTTTATATAGTAAAGAGGGAATTGTCCATTGCAGAGTCAGAGAAGAATCCATGCCTGAAGAATACGATTACCCGCGCCTGCATGTGCCGTCCGAGTCCGGCGGTCACCATCACCACCATCATCATCACCATCATCGTTCCTCCACATCGTCGTCATCGTCCACATCGGAGCAACGGCATCATCATTCGAGAACGTGGGATATCGTTCAGGAGAAGGCGAGCAAGGTGTTCCATGCGATGGCGAAGCTTCCATTCGCTTTTGCGCTCGGACTGATCATTCTCATGCCGTTGGCTTATTTCGGCGGCGAACGCTGGTGGTTGCCGACGGTTTGGCTTGGACTGGTCTTGGCGTACACGATGTGGGGGCTTTCTGTCTGGTGGTGCGGAAAGGATTATGCGCATGTGAAACTATCCGTCTGGGGGCTTCTGTTTCTTATTCCGCTACTGGTCGGCGTGTTGCAAGTGGCGCCTATCAAAGGATTGACGAAGTTGTTGTCGCCGAAGGCCTTCAGCCAATGGGAGGCCATGGCTGAATTGGCGAAGGATATGGAGACGCCTGAGCTTGAACCGGAGGAATCGGAAGACGCAACGGCGGTCGCGGAGACTTTGAAGGAAGCGGAAAAGCTTGATTTGCAACGTGGAAAGATGCATACGCGGATCAGCGTTTCTCCTGATGACACAGTCCAGATGTGCAGTCTTTTCGGTATTTGCCTGTTCCTGTTCATTTTGCTGACGAGCAAGTTGCATCATACCTACCAGATACGGCTCGTACTACTGGCCATCGTCGTGACGGCGCTTGGTAATGCGATATTCGCATTTATCGAATCGTTTGGAACTGCGGCGGCTGGCGTGACGCAGAAGGAAGCATTCAACGGCGTCTTCGGTAACCGTAACCACTTCGCTTTCATGATGATGATGGGCGTCATGTCCACGGTCGGCTTGATGGGCGTTCTGACAGGATCGAAGCGGCATGGCAGCAAACTTGAGACATGGTGGACGAAACTGCAAGTGCCGTTGGGCATCATCCTGTTCGTGCTGTTGACAGCGATGGTCATGAGCCTTTCTCGAGGCGCGTTTATGGCGACTGTTGTTTCGCTGTTGGTTTTCGGTGTGTTCTGGGCTTTCAGTATTCGCGGACAGTCGATACACATGCGTCAGAAGACGTTTGCGTTATTGGCGGTTGTGGCTGTGGCATTTCTAATTGGTATGCCGTTTGTATTGGAGCGGTTGTCCGAACGTTACGAGGCGTTGACAGCGGAGGATCTGACGATGGACGCCCGTTATGAAGTATGGAAGGACACGTGCCACATGATCGGTGACTATTGGCGCTTCGGGGCAGGACTTGGCGGCTTCGAAACGTCCATTCAGCCATATGAAGCAGGTCGTTTCACGACGGAGCGCATTGGCCATGCCCACAACGATTTTCTGGAATTGACATCAGAGGTCGGTGTTCCGGTAGCCTTGTTGATGTTGCTGGTGGCGCTTGTGATGTGGTTCCGTTCCATGTACAGGATCCTGCATCATCAAGAAAGAACCTATAAATGGGCTGGATTAGGCGCAGGCGTGGCGCTGATAGGTGTCACGCTTCATGAATGCGTTGAATTCAACCTCCTTGCCTGGTCCAACGCATTGGTTTTCACTGCGTTGCTGTCGGTTGTCGCAGTGTGTGGAAGCAGTCGTCACCGTCATTTGAAACGGGTGAAGACGGAGGAGGAGAAGGCGAAGGAATCAGCGAGTAACCGTGAAAAACGCCGCCAGAATCGTCATGACAGATGGCGTTGGCGTCTTGTTCTTGTTCCGTTGTCGCTGGCGATTTTGGTTGTCGGGTTTCCTATCTGTTGGAAGAATATCCGTGCTGGTTGGGGGTATTCGGATTTCCTCAAAGATTTGCGGCAGCCGGTCGTTGAAGGAAAGCCTGTGAAATTCGACTGCGAGCGCCGTATGAAGATGTTGCAAGGCATCATGCGTTACTGGCCTGATGACCATTACGCTCTTTGGAGAAGCTCGGCCGTGAAGGCGGAGGCCGCGGACGAATACAATGAAGAATTATGGAAAGATGCTTGTGTGGAAAGTGCTCGTTCTGTGATGACGGCTCCTGGTGATGGCGACGCCGCTTTGCAGTGTGCGATTTATTGGGAGGCCGCTAAGGATTGCTCCCAGATCACGCGGACACGGCGGCTGATTGTGAAATTGTATGATTGGGCGGTGCAGTGCCAGCCGACATTGGCGGAGACGCGCCGTCGTGCGGGCATGGCGGCTTATCGTGCATACGTGCTTGCGGAGAGTTTTGAAGATCCGTTGGCCGCGTCTATGAAGCAAAAGGCCCATGACAATCTGCTTGCCGCATTGAAATATGGCAGCAAGTCGTATGACACGACATTCTCTGTTTTGGTTGAATTACTCGGTGGCGTGCAACAGTTGGCGGAAGTGATTCCGGACAATCTGGATGCGCAGAAGGCCATGGTGCGTCTGTTGTTGCGGCGCCGTCTTTTCGATGATGCCCTCCAGTTGACGGAGCGTCTCCGGAAAATGGAACTTGAAGGAAAAGAGCAATTGGCGTTGCTCCAGACGAAATGCACGATTCTGGAAATGTCCGGACGTCATGAAGATCGTGCAGCTGCTTGGCGTGAATTGGTTGAATTGCAGGAATCGCAGCTCCCATTGGATGAAGCAAATGCTAGATTCTCTGACGGCGACCCGCGCGATGCCCTTAATCTTCTTTTGAAGAAACGCGGCGGTATCGTTCTTTACCCACGTGAGATTTTGCTTGAAGCGCAGTTGCAGTCTTTCCTCGGCAAATATGAGGAAACTGTCCAGACGCTGTTGCGTCTGGCGTATATCAATGGCCCCGTTGAACGGGAGATCATCGATGAAGCGGAGAAGCTGCTTGGCGGTTCTAACAGCTCATGGAAGGAGTCGGTCGCTTTGCGTATCCGCTTCCTTGAACTGGCGTTGCGTGTAAAACGCGGCACATTGGGCGATAGTCTTGCGAAGGATTTCGAGACATTGGAGAAAGAGCTTGAAATGGCGCGGCCGCAGTGGTTGCAGCGTCATTTAGCTTCATATTACGCAGGGCTTGTCTATGAAGGCAGAGGAATGAAAGATGAGGCGATCGCCGCCTACCGCCGTTGTCTGGAAATTTGCCCGAACCATTTGTGGTCGTTGCAGCATTTGGCGGCGTTGGCTCCGGCATCGCTTAATGATAAACAGCTTGAGTTGTTGGATTTATCAACACGGCGGCAATCTCCGATTGCGATGCTTTCTCCTGGTATCCTTTGGATAGGCATCAACGCCACGCCAGATAAGTTGACGGCGTTGTACATGCCGTTGCGTTTTGAGTATTTATTCCTTTGTACTTCTGATGTGACGAATCATTTGCGTGCCATAATGACGTTTGGCGATAAGCATGGCGCGGTGTTCTCCGACCGTATCGAATCGCATGACGGCATGGAATACACGCTGCGTGTCGGCGAAGTAATGCACGTGGTGCGCGATGACTGGCAGCCAGTGACTATGACGTTGTCCTCAAAGCGGCGTATGCTTGCCAATGGCGATGTCGCGATCCGTTATGACGGATTTTCGACGAAGGCTTTCACCGTGGATGTCCAAGGTGTTTCTAAAAAACACCATTCAGAAAGATGAATCCAATTGCTTCTTTAATCCGTCCAAATCAAGCAAGTTGTTCAAACTGAACGAAAAATAGCTCGGCTTGTTTGGAGCTGGACGCAATGCGACGACGAGATGGTCCGTCATTTGGATGTCCATGATTTCTGCCGCCATGAGCAACGTGTAGGTTAATTGGATATCTTCTGCGGACGGCGTAGGATCGTCTGACGGATGGGTATGGCAAAGGATGAAGGAGCGGCATGCTTCGCGGACGGCGGGGCGGAAGATTTCTCGCGGATGGAGGAGCGCCCTGTCGAGAATGCCGATGGAAATCAGTTCGTCTCGAATAAGGCGGGATTGGGAATCCAGCAGGAAGACATGGGTTTCCTCTTTTTCACGTGATTGGATGATATCGCGCATATAGTCAGCGATGAAATCCGGATTGTTGAAAAGCGGCCGCATGGCGAGACGGAGTTTGACCAGCCGTTTGGCCAACGTGAATGCGGCGCAAAGCCCGACGGCTTTCGCTTCGCCGATGCCGCCGATTTCACGGAGCTGCTGAACGGTCGCCGAACTCAAGTCCAACAGATTATTGTCAAATGAACTAAGTAGTTCATTCGCAAGTTCAAGCACGTTTTTCCCGTGAGTGCCCGTGCGCAGCAAAACGGCAAGTAGTTCGCTGTCTGTCAGCGAATCGGGCCCTTGGTTCTGAAAACGCTCACGCGGCAGATTGTCTCCTTCCATGGATGTCTGCATATTGGTGCCGTGTTGTTGTTGGAATGATTTCATGGCCAGATATCGATGGTCTGAATGACTGTCGGGGAGGCGCAGAGTGCAAGTAGTTCCTGCTTGCGGGCTTGGCGGATGTCAGGCGGAAGTTGCTGGCCGATGGCCGCCGCCGCATTGCGTTTCAGGATGCTCGTTCCCGTATGATCGAGTGCGGTTCCTTTGATGAGCCGCGTGACAGTGGCGGACGGCATGCGCAAAAAGTCTTCCGCATCAACGGCCAATGGTTTGACATAATTTGTTTTAGGGCAGGAACTTGTGCATTTCCCACAACCGTAGAGCGTTGGCCCTAGAAGGATTTGTTCCTCCCATGAGAGCGGCTTTCGATACTCGCTGGAGAGCCATGCGCGGCAACGGCGGACTTGAAAGCCGTCGGCAGAGCCGAAGGCTTTCGTGGGACATGCTTGAAGGCATTTGCCGCAATGCGGACATTCCGGCGGGGCGTCCAGAAGACGCGGCGGAAGATCATGCGCGGTGAACAAAATGGCGAGATTGATGCCGCAAGCATGGCAATCGTCATAGATGAGGGAATTTAGAGCGCGGGATCCAAGCCCCGCGATTTGCGCAAGTGGTTTCTCCAGAACAGGTTCGCTATCGACTCCCAATTCTGTTTGGGCGGGGCCGAATTGCTGGAACAACAATTCTTCAAGCCGTTTGAGCTTTTCTCGCCCCGTCACATGGTAGTCTTTGTTCAATGCGTAGGGAGCGATTTCCGCGAAGGGACGGCCTTCATGGGTGGGGGGCAGTTGAAGCAATGGTGAATCGTCTTGTTCAGGAAGGAAGCTGGCGATGATAAGTGACTTCGCCCAAGGACGTTGTGTAAATGGTGCGACGAGAGTGTCCCGTTTGGAATCAATATAGCTCAAGGCACCTGCGTTGCTTCGCAACCAGTCGTCAAGATGGCTGGAAAGATAGCCATCTGCGAGACGTGGCGGTTTCAGGCAGGCGATTTTTACGAAGCCTGCCTGCTCTGCCAATGATGTGTAATCAAGTGGTTGCACGGATGGAAAAAGCGATATTGATAATGGTCGAAAGGATAAAAGGGTGGAAAGGACAATAAAAATCCATGTAGAACCGTTTTTTTCAATGGAAACCATGGAATATTTGTTATGTATATATTATGATAATAAT
>JAEEGF011724091.1_pt1 | contig 21677 bp, 21 predicted proteins | sample 9134171 | NCBI WGS metagenome assembly JAEEGF01 (sample SAMN16246542, study PRJNA631951) | gut metagenome | biome: gut microbiome; feature: rumen; material: AP-attached | host: Bos | place: Iran: Karaj | collected 2018-10 | reverse complement strand
TGAGAAACAGGATGCACTCCTCGCTGGTGCAGGCCACAGTTGGCACGGTGAAGACAGCGCCTATGGACGACCGGATCAGGTTGGGATTATAGATGTCGGTGAGAGGATCGCAGACGATGACGCCATCAGCACCGGCAGCATCGGCAGAACGAAGCACAGCACCCAGATTGCCAGGTTTCTCCACGCTCTCAAGGACGATGAAAAGAGGAGATGCGGCCTCACCCCCTTGCCCCCTCTCCAACTGGAGAGGGGGGAGTGTTCGGCTAGATTGCAACAAGCTATCAAGGGTGAGTCGACGCTCTTTTATGACGGCGATGACACCCTCGGTAGAGCCGCGATAAGCTACTTTTCCGTAGAGGGATGAGGGAAGGGAGAAGATGCTGGCTTTGCCCAATGTCTTACCTGGGAGGGGACTTTCACCTAAAAGCTCAGGACAACAAAAAATGCTGTCTACTTCGTAGCCTGCTGCCAGGCAATGTTCCAGTTCACGCCGTCCCTCCACGACAAACAGACCCTCGCTGCGACGCAGCGATGATTTCTGCTGCAATGTCAGCAGATGCTTGATACGCGGATTCTGTGCACTCGTTATCTCCACCACTTTCAACTATAAACTCTAAACTTGATAGAACTGCTTGTACCACTCAGCAAAGTTGCGCAGTCCTTGTCGCAGCGAGGTAGAAGGCTTAAAACCATAGTCGCGCTCCAGAGCAGAGGTATCTGCAAAGGTGACAGGCACATCGCCAGGCTGCATGGGCACCAGCTGCTTGTGTGCCTCGAAGTCATAATCCTCAGGCAGCACACCTGCACGGATGAGCTCCTGTTGCAGGATATCAACGAAGTCCAACAGGTTCTCAGGGTTGGAGTTGCCAATGTTGTAAACAGCGTATGGCGGCAAAGGCAGTCCGTCGTCGCCAAGATGCTTCTCAGGAGCTCCCTGCATGATGCGTACCACACCCTCCACGATGTCGTCGACATAGGTGAAGTCACGCAGACAATTGCCATAGTTGAATATCTGTATGGTCTCACCACGCAGCAACTTGTTGGTAAAGCCGAAATAGGCCATATCGGGTCTTCCGGCAGGACCATAGACAGTGAAGAAGCGCAAGCCCGTGGAAGGGATGTTGTAGAGCTTGGAATAGGCATGAGCCAGCAGCTCATTGCTCTTCTTCGTGGCGGCATAGAGCGACACGGGGTTATCGACCTTGTCGTCAGTGCTGTAGGGAACCTTTTTGTTCGAGCCATAGACACTGGAGGAGCTGGCATAAACCAGATGCTCAACACCCGTAGCACCTCCGTCATACGAGTGGCGGCAGGCCTCAAGGATGTTGTAGAAACCTATGAGGTTAGACTGGATATAGGCATCGGGATTGGTGATGCTATAGCGCACACCAGCCTGTGCTGCCAGGTTGACGACGACAGCAGGCTTATACTCCTGGAAGATGCGATTGATGAGATCACGGTCGGCAATGTCACCACGGATGAAGGTGAAACGTTCGTCCTGAAGCTGCTCCAGACGATACTCCTTGAGCGACACGTCGTAATAGTCGTTCATGTTGTCGATGCCGATGATGCGTGCGCTCTTCGTGTCGCTGAGCAGGCGCTTCACCAGATTGGAGCCGATGAAGCCGGCAGCACCTGTGACGAAGAGGGTTTTGTTTTCTAAGGTTATCTTGTTCATGTCTTTTTTTTGTTTTTTCTAGGGATTCTAGGAGTACTAGTCATCCTAGTGATCCTAGTGATCCTAGTGATCCTAGTAACACTAGATTCTAGGAGAAAAGATTCTGGGCCTCGTAATATGTGTCGAGGGAGCCAATGTCGAAGCGGCCGGCACTCATGGGCCAGGCATGGAGGATGGTTTTCTGGGCCATGTAATGAGCCAGATTGCCTGGGGCATCCTTGCCACAGCCGTTCTCTACAGCATGGCGGACAAGGTCGAGATCTTCCTTCCTATATATATAGAAAGGTGGGACGGCCCAGTGCGACTTAGGCTGCTGGGGCTTCTCCTCCATGTTGAGCACACGCATCTGTGCATCGACCTCGATGACGCCTGTGCGGCGCAACTTCTCTATATCGGGCTGTTCATGGCACATAATGCATGAGGTGTGCTTCTCGTGGAAGAAATCGACAAACTCCTGGAAGGAGAAATAGAGGATATTATCAGCAGCCACAACAAGCAGGTCATCGTCTAACTGGCGATTACCACATGCTCCGCCAATGATTTGACCTTCGCCATTGATGGCCAAAAGCAAGTCGCAGACAGCCCCCAAACGGGTGTCGTTGGTCTCCGTGCCATCATCGATGACGGTTATGGGCTTGGAATAATGACTCTCCTGAGCCCACTGCTGGAAGATAGGTGCAAACTTATGGTTGGTGATAATGATGTGCTCATCGATATCAGGTATGCGGTCGATGTCAGCAAGCATGCGATCGAGGATGGTAGATGAGCCTATCTTCAACAGAGGCTTGGGGAAGTTCTTGGTCAGCTCGCCCAGACGGGTGGCGTAGCCGGCGGCTATAACGATATTCTTCATACACTCATTGTTTATCATTGACCCTCCACAAAACGGGCACCGTCGTCAGGATTCACCCAGAACACCTGGAAGGTATTCTCATACTCGGGGAACTGTTCGAGATAACGCTCTGTGAGCTGCCGCTGAATCTGTTCTTTGTAGGCAGGATCGACAAGAGCAATGCAGGCGCCCTTGAAGCCAGCACCAGAGAAACGTCCGCCCCATACACCTGGCAGCTGGCGCATTACCTCATAGATGGCAATCAGCTCGGGACTGCCACACTCATAATTGTGAATGCTGCTCTCACATGAGTCGAATGACAGCTTTCCAAACAGCTTCAAATTACCCGTTTCCCAGGCCGTCACTCCCTGACGCACTCGCCGATACTCGCTATAGAAGTGCTCTGCCCTTCGTGCAAAGCGGGCAGGCATGGCTATGCGAGTCTTCTCGAACGTGGCCTTCGGAATATCCCTGAGGAACGTCTTGTCGAAGGTTTTCAGGGGTTGGTCGGTATAGGCAAGCATGTTCCAGGCAGCCGTCTTACACTCATAGACGCGCAGGTTATAGTCGCTGTTCACCAGGCTACGCGTCAGTCCGGAGAAGAAGATGCCTATCTCGAACGGTGGCATATCAGGGTTGCGCTTGATGATGCGGTAATCGTTAGAGTCGCAATCCAGGAACAGCAGACCGTCCTTGCGTCCCAGGGCGATGCAGGCCTGGTCCAGCAAGCCGTTGTTCAGACCGATATACTCACGTTCGGCCTCAGAAGCGATCTTCACCACCTCGAAAGGCTGCAGCATGATGTCATTGGCCTTGGCAAGTGCCATGACATAAGCCACGAGCACAGCGGCACTGCTCGACAGCCCACCGACGGGCAGCGACCCTTGAATCACGCCTTCGATGCCATGACTGAGGGCAAAACGCTTCCGCAGCGCGTACTTTGCTCCACGGGCATAGTCACCCCAGTGACGTTCTTTCACTTGTGACGGGGCGTTTACATGAAACTCCACATCACCTTCAAACGTTCTTGACGTTAACTTCACCAAGTCATCCTCACGGGTGTTGAACCACAGGTCTACACCCTTATCGATGGCAAAACCCGTCACCAGTCCATGCTGGTGGTCGACATGTGCTCCCAACGGGCACACCCGATAGGGAGAAAAGATATGATATTGATAGTTCATGTGTGCAAAATTAAGCATTTCCCGCCATTCCTCCAAACAAAGTTTGCGAAAGATTCTTTATTTCATGAGAAAATGATTACTTTTGCAGGAAAATACTCAAAAAATGAATAGAAGGATTGACTTTTTTCTGCCCAAAGGCGATGAGAATACTGTTGCATTAATCACTGAGCAAGTGAAGGGCCTGCCCGTAGTGAGGGCTATTTTCGTGGAAGACATCGAAAGCCTGCCTTCCACCCAGACGATGCAGACAATTGCCACAAAGGCCAAGGCCGATTATACCGTGCTGGTGACCAAAGCAACTGACCTGGTGCTGGGCGAAGGTGCTCTAGAACGTATGGCCCGTGCGGCCGATGACAGTGGAGCTGCCATGGTCTATGCCGACAGAAGAGAACGGAAAGCAGAAAGCGGAGAATGGAAGGAGGAGCGTCACCCCGTCATCGACTATCAGCTGGGATCTGTGCGCAATGACTTTGACTTCGGCTCGCTGCTTCTGTTGCGTACCAGTCTGCTAAAGCAATGGGCAGAAACGATATCTGATAACACATCTTATGTATATGCCGGTCTGTACGACGTGCGACTCTTCCTGAGCCGTCATGGCGACTTGCTTCACCTGAGTGAATACCTCTACACAGAGGTCGAGACTGACAACAGAGCCTCAGGCGTAAAGCAATTCGACTATGTGAATCCTGCCAACCGCGACGTACAGATAGAGATGGAAAAGGCTGTCACCAATCACCTGAGCACCATCCATGCACTCATCGACACCGCAGCCTATGCAGACATCGACTTCGACGAGCAGCCCTTCCCAGTGGAGGCTTCCGTCATCATCCCTGTCTTCAACCGTGTGCGCACCATTCAGGATGCCGTAGAGAGCGCCCTCGCACAAAAGACGAACTTCCCGTTCAACGTCATCGTGGTCGACAACCACTCCAGCGACGGCACCACGGCACTCCTGTCCAGTATGTTGTCATGCCATGACAACAAACAAAATGCCCTCATCCACCTCCAGCCTCAACGAACAGACCTGGGCATAGGCGGGTGCTGGAACATGGCCATCAACGACCCACGCTGCGGACGCTTTGCAGTACAACTGGACAGCGACGACCTCTACTCTTCAGAAAAGACCCTGCAGCGCATTGTCGATGCCTTCAAGAAGCAGAAAGCAGCGATGATCGTGGGCAGCTACCGCATTTGCAACTTCCAACTAGAGACACTTCCTCCTGGACTCATCGACCATCGTGAGTGGACTGACAGCAATGGTCCTAACAATGCCCTGCGCATCAATGGTCTTGGTGCCCCGCGGGCTTTCTTCACGCCGATACTGCGACAACTGCAGCTGCCTAATACATCCTATGGCGAAGACTATGCCATGGGACTGGCTTTTTCACGACGCTACCGCATCGGGCGTATCTACGACGAGCTGTACCTCTGCCGCCGATGGGAGGGCAACAGCGATGCAGCACTCAGCACGGAACGTGTAAACCAGAACAACCTCTACAAGGACAGCCTGCGAACCATGGAGATCAAAGCCCGGCAGCGCATGAACGAGGAGGAGCGTGGAGAGCGGAAAGAGGAGAGTTCTGCCCTGGAGCGATTCTTCGACCGTCAGCTGCGCGAGTGGCCTGAGACCTTGCAACGCTATCGTGAGCTGACAGATATAGAGACAAAAGAGCTGTCAGCAGGACAGTTCACGCTGAAAGTACAGTTCAACCCAGCCCGCATACGCTCTACAGGAGCCAGCATCGACAAGGCGGCTCTCGACAAGCGTCCCTGTTTCCTTTGTAAGGAGAACCGCCCACAAAGACAGTTGGCAATAAGCCTGGAGAAAGGTACCTACGAACTGTTGGTCAACCCCTACCCCATCCTGCCCATGCACTTCACCCTGCCCACTAGCCTCCATCAGCCACAGCGCATCAGTCCGATGTATGGGCAGATGCTGTTGCTGCTGAGCAAGCATCCTGAACTGACCGTATTCTACAATGGGCCACAGTGTGGAGCATCTGCTCCCGACCATGCACATTTGCAGGCAGGTACCAGCGGGCTGCTGCCACTTCAACGTGAATGGCAGCGCCTGTCGATTCACCTAAAGACACTGTTGCAGCCTGCTCCCGATGCTCAGCTCGCTCTGATAGAAGACTATCCCTGCAGTGCACTGCTCATCCGTTCGAAGGGTCGCAAGGCCAGTGAACGACTCTTTGCACGACTCTACGAAATCCTCGACACACAAGGTGAGAAGAACGAACAGGAGCCAATGATGAACATTGTGGCCTGGCACGACGGTGAGAACTATCTTTCGGTTGTATTCCCACGCAAGAAGCATCGTCCAGACTGCTACTATCGCAATGACGACAGACAGTTGATGATCAGTCCAGGTGCGCTCGACATGAGTGGACTGATGATTACCCCACGAGCAGAAGATTTCCACAAACTGGATGCTGATACGGCCATAGCCATCCTGCAAGAATGCTCCATCGACAAGGACGAACTGCTGCAGATGCTCCTGCCAAGCCTAATGCCTGCCGATGCCAATCCCTCACAGTTGCCGTCCAACCCTACTGTCTCCGTAGGCATTGTCAGTGCCCAGCGTATCGATTTCTGTCTCAACGGCAACTATCAGGCCAAAGGCGAAAATATTCAGGGCATGCAGAGCGTCGAACTGGCAGAAGGAGGCCTGGCATGGCGCGGGCAGCAGTATCGCCAGCTTACATTCACACCTCTGGAGCCTGATGCCTCCTTTACCCTCAACGATGTGACTATAGGCAATGGTTTCCACTGGGAGCGTCGCGAACGGCAGACATTCCGCGGAGCATTGCGGCTGCTCATCGAGGCCGACAGCGTGCTGGCCATCAATGAGCTGCCAGTTGAGGACTATCTGGAAAGCGTCATCTCCAGCGAGATGAGTGCCAGTTCATCACTCGAGCTACTCAAGGCTCATGCTGTCATATCCCGCTCGTGGCTTCTCTGCCAGAAAGAGCGAAAAGAAGAAAAAGGCAAGAACGGTACCGACGGCTTCTTCTCCTTCATCAAGAAAGAAGACGAGTTGATACGCTGGTACGACCACGAAGAGCATACACTGTTCGATGTCTGTGCCGATGACCACTGCCAGCGCTATCAAGGCATCACACGTGCTACTTCGCCCGTGGTGGCTCAGGCTGTCAGAGCTACTCGCGGTCAGGTGCTCACTTACGATGGGCACATCTGCGATGCACGTTTCTCGAAATGCTGTGGAGGTCGCACAGAAGAATTCCAGTACTGCTGGGAAGACACTCCCAAGCCCTATCTGCAGAGCGTGGAATGCCCTTACTGCGACACCCACGATGCCGACTTGCTGCATCAGGTTCTCAATAACTATGACCTTGAAACTACTGACTTCCACGACTGGCGAGTTGTCTATACGCCTTCACAGCTTACTGAACTCATCAGCAGGAAGCTGAAGATGGATCTGGGCGATATAGTCGACCTGGTTCCCCTTAGCCGCGGCAAGAGCGGACGCATCTGGCGGCTGAAGATTGTGGGTACGAAAGGGACGTTCATCATTGGTAAGGAACTCGAGATTCGGCGAACACTCAGTGAGACCCATCTCTACAGCTCCGCCTTCGATGTAACGCGTACCGCTGACGGAAGTTTCGTGCTCACTGGTCACGGTTGGGGTCACGGTGTAGGCCTTTGCCAGATTGGTGCAGCCGTCATGGGTCGAGACGGCCACGACTACCGCCATATCCTGCAATACTATTATCAAGGAGCAGAAATCAAACAACTATATTAAAAACGATCTCACTATGAAAAGATTATTCACCGTTGTGCTGCTGATGCTGGCCTTTACCGTCAGTATGACAGCCCAGACCAAGGAAGCTCGCCAGTGGATGAAACAAGGCGAGTGGCGATGCGGTTTCACAACTGCCAAAGCCCACAAGACACTCGATGTCGATCAGTTCTACGTCCAGTATCACAAGAACGAAGCCCAGTGGCAGACACTCTTCAACTGGCTGAAGTCCACCGACCTGCTGGCCATCCCCGCCGGCCGGCATCCCATCCCCAACTCGACGCTCGTAGCCAGCGTGGAAGACTCGGAGAACGGTCCCTTGGACAAACGCGACACGGAAAGCCATCGCAAGAAGATAGACTTCCAACTGGTGGTGAAAGGCACCGAGGGCTTTGCGTTGCTCGACCATGAGTCGAGTACCATCAAGAAGGAATATGACGAGCGAAAGGACGTGATGCGCTACAACTATGTCCCTGAGAAGACCAACTTCTTCAATGTCAAGCAAGGTCAGTTTGTGATTTTCTTCCCTACTGACTGGCACATTGCCAAGGTGCTGACCAAGAAGAAAGACCAGAACATCAGGGTCATCGTGGTGAAAATGGACTACATGGAATAATGCTGCCTGCACGGTAAGGTCTGAAGACACCTTGGTTCCATCCGGACTTACGGGCAAGGTCTTCATCAGCGAGACCATGTTCTGATCATTTTCTCCCTTTTTATTTGTCCGTCTCGTTTTTTATGCTTACCTTTGCACGCTATTCTTTGAATACAAGCAATAATGAAACAAGTTAAAACACGCAATCCATGGGTTTGGGTACCCACACTCTATATGGCCGAGGGCCTACCCAACGTTATTGTGACCTCAGTGGCAGTTGTGCTCTATATGCAAATGGGGCTGACAGACACAGAGATTGGTCTCTATACAGGATGGCTAGGGCTGCCATGGATTATCAAGCCTCTATGGAGCCCATTCGTTGACCTCTACAAGACAAAGCGCTGGTGGGTGCTACTGACGCAGCTTCTGCTGGGTTCGTCACTGGCCGGCATCGCCTTTACACTGAACACCGACTTCTGGTTCCAAGGCACCATGTTCTGCTTCTTCCTCATGGCCTTCTCGAGCGCGACTCACGACATTGCTGCTGATGGCTATTATATGCTGGAGCTAGACGAACACAAGCAAGCATGGTTTGTGGGCATCAGAAACACGTTCTACCGTCTGGCAGTCATCTTTGGTAATGGTGTGCTAGTGCCTGTGGCTGGACTGCTACAGAAAGTCTATCCCGACAGCAATGCTTTCGCGTGGAGCCTCGTGTTCTATGCCACAGCAGCATTGTTCCTGGCCATCTGGCTGTATCATTCGTATATCATGCCACATGCTGATGCAGACGTCAGACACAACACTTCGGCTATCGAGATTGCCAGGGGACTGAAGAAGATGCTTATCGCCTTCATACACAAGATGCCTTGGCGTGCCATGCTGGCAGCCATTATCTTTATCCTGTTCTACAGATTCCCTGAAGCATTGCTCAATGCTATGAGTAAGACCTTCCTCACACGTCCGCAAGAAGACGGAGGACTGGGGCTGACGCTGGCACAGTTTGGTTTATCCTATGGCACCGTAGGACTCATCGGCCTGCTGCTAGGTGGTATCGTCGGAGGATGGCTGGCCAGCCGCGACGGTCTGAAGCGATGGCTCTGGCCCATGGTGTGCGCCATCACCCTTCCCGACATTGTCTATGTATGGATGAGTCTCAGCATGCCATCCAACATGCTGCTCATCAGCACCTGCATCTTTATCGAGCAGTTTGGCTATGGACTGGGATTCACGGCCCTGACACTCTACATGCTCTACTTCTCGATGGGCGAGTTCAAGACTTCGCACTATGCCATCTGCACTGGTATCAGCTATCTCGGTCTGCAGGTGCCTGCCATGTTCTCCGGATACCTGAAGGACTCGGTCGGCTACAGCACATTCTTCATTATCGTGATGGCACTATGTAGCGTCACGTTCCTCGTGGCAGCCTGCATCAAGATAGATCCTTCGTTTGGAAAGAAAAGCAATCAATAACCCCATTAAACTATGAGAATATGAAAAAGATCTGTTCCCTTCTGTTGACGCTCACCTTGTGTGCCACGGCAACAACCACCTTCACCAGTTGTGAAGAGGAAGACGACTACATCGCCCAGAAACTGCGCGAAGGCGACTGGCAGGGCTACATCGGCGCTTACTATAGCGACCGCTGGGGCATCAGCGGTAGCACCTATGCCACCGTGATGCGCTTTGAGTCGCGAGGCTCCTACTACACCAGCGGACGCGGCTACGAGCTGAACTACAATGTCAACTCTCCCCACCGCGACTATGCCTGCTCATCGTTCAAGTGGTTCATCGTCGATGGTGAGATCACCTTGCTCTACGACGACGATGTATGGACACCTATTTATATTATTGACTATTCGCTGGGCACAAGCTGGTTCCGCGGCAAGATATACACCCCCACCAACCGCCGCATACAGTTTGAGTTCCAAAACGTAGCCTACGATGACTGGGACTACTATCGCAACGGCAGTGGCCGTTACGGCAACTATGGCGACTTCGACGATCCGCGCTACTTCCACTCACGCACAAAAACCGATGCTAGCGAAGATGTTCCCTTCCTCGATCGCACCGACATAGTCCGCCAGCAGAGTGGCGAGTCAGAGGCTGTGAGCGTAGCCAGTGGAGAGTTTGCCAAAGCCATCCAGGAGTCAATACGATAATAGGGCAGCAACGCATTTCCCTATCACGAATAGGTTTTCCCCTAATGTCTTTTAGGGGGAAACCTTTTTATTGATACGCAAAAAGCAGTATCTTTGCACCATCAAACAATAAATACTCTACGATTATGAAAAAGATGTATACCTACCTGATGATGGTGCTGATGCTCAGCATGGCAACCACGACCTTCACAAGTTGTGAAACTGAAGACCAGTACGAAGCCGATGTGCTCATCGCCGGTGACTGGCAGGGATATCTGGGCGCTTACTACTATGACCGCTGGGGACTGACGGGCAACACCTATGAGACCGTCATCCGCTTCTGCGCCAACGGCAATGGTGTCACCAGCGGACGTGGATATGAGGTGGACTACGACACCCGCTCGCCGTTCAACGACTATGCCTACTGCGAGTTCTCGTGGTCGATTGTCAACGGGGTCATCACACTACTCTATGACGACAGCATGTGGTATCCCGTCTACATCACCAACTATTCACTCTACCGTGACTACTTCGCCGGCTACATCAATGATGGCACGCGTCGTGACATCCGCTTCAAGCTGGAGAACGTGAACTTTGGCTACTGGGACACCTACCGTAGCTACTACGACGACTATTATTACGACGATTATTACTACTCACGCACACGCTCTGCTGACAGCACCAACATTGCTGCCGACAGTATAGCCACCGTGAGTAAAGGGAAGAGCATCGCCAGCGGTGCCTTCGCCAAATAAGAGTCAAATACCCAATCCGCCTTGGAACGACACGTCGACCGCCTTACTCTGCAATATGCGTGAGTGAGGCGGCACGTCGTGTGTGAGCCAGATGTTACCTCCGATGACTGAGTCGTGGCCAATGGTGATGCGCCCCAGGATCGAGGCATTGGAATAGACGGTCACATTGTCTTCGATGATGGGATGGCGAGGCACGTTGAGCATATTGCCATCAGCATCGTATTTGAAACTCTTGGCACCTAGCGTCACGCCCTGATATAGAGTCACATGATTGCCAATGATAGTCGTCTCGCCAATCACCACACCCGTGCCGTGGTCAATGGCAAAATACTCGCCGATGGTGGCGCCGGGATGGATATCAATACCCGTTCGCGAATGAGCTTGTTCAGTGATGATACGCGGAATGACGGGCACCTGCATCTGATGAAGCACATGCGCCAACCGATAATGGGTCATCGTGCTCACCACGGGATAGCAATAGATGACCTCCCCATAGTTCCTTGCAGCAGGGTCGTTCTGGAACATAGCCTCCACATCAGTATACAGCAGACGTTTCACTTCGGGCAGATGGTCGATGAGCTTCAATGACAGCTCCTCGGCAGTGGGTAGCACATCTTCCTCACTGCACTCTTCACAGAATTGGAGGGCACGCGCTATCTGACGACGAAGCAACCCATAGAACTCCTCCATGTTCACACCAATATAATGTTGGCGAATGAGTTCTTCCGGCTGGCGCTTATAGAAATAATCAGTGAAAATGATGCGCTGTGCCAAGCTCACGATGCGACGCACCTCCTCCACGTCAGGCAGTGGTGCCGATCCTGTCGGCATCATCCCTTCCTCTTTCTCGTCCAGTTTCGAGAGCCGTGCCACGTTGCGCAGCAGCACCTCGTTGATCCGTCCCTGATCCATATACGTACTATCTACTCTACATACTCTTTCATATCTTCCAACAGGCTCTGGCCATTGTCACCTACCTCGAGCCAGTCGTCGATACGCCACTGATGGTTCTCATAGGCAAGCGACAACTTGGTATGCATCCACTCGTCACCATGTGCCAGGTTGAAAGTAGCCTCGGCCATATTGTCTGTAAGCAGTTCAACCTTGATATCCTTGGGCTGAACCTGTCCTTCGCCCCAATAGTTCCAGAAGAACCTTTCATTGGCAAATCTCATTTCGGAAGGATCATTCAAACTGCTGTTCAAGGCCCTCACCTGAGTGAGCACCTCATTCCAATGCTTCGTACAGAACTCATCGCAAAGATCCCGGGTCACTTCCTTGCCTTCTTCCTTTAGCAAAAACACAGTGTTCACATTGGCATAAACCAGATGAAGCTTCATGATGACGGATTCTTCGTCCCATTTTTCAACAGGTGCAGTCATCTCACTATCAGACTTCTGAGCCTCGTCTTCGTCATCGACTTGTTCCTCAAGGTCATTGTCTGCGTTCTTCTCCTCGCTCGTTTGTTTGCTTCCGCAAGATGTCGCCAAGCCAAAAGCAAAGACAGCAACGACAATCAGATAAAATTTCTTCATATGCATATCATCATTATAGTTTCATTCTTCGCCAGAGACAACGGGGTATGCAGCGCCACAAACAGGTGATAGCCCTCCAACGCCAGTCAATAACTCGCACGTGGCGACCGCATTCGATGGAGCGAACCATATCTCTCGCAACCCGTTCCTTATCTAATAATAGAGGATAGCGATGACCATCGTTCAGCAGGTCGGTAGCAACAAAGCCAGGCCTGAAGTCAGAGAAGCGGATGTTCAGCCGCCGGGCATTGGCCAATTGCTCTAATGCCTGGATATACGTATTCTGCAGAGCTTTTGTAGCCGAATAGCTGGGAGCAGGCCCCAAGCCCCTGGTGCCAGCAATGCTCGAGATGACAGCGATATGCCCTCCGCCATGCTCTGCCATATATCGATAGGCAGTGCCCACCATGCGGGTAAAGCCCATGCCATTAGTATCGACGGTCTGCATCTCGATGTCTTCATGCAGTTCACGATTCTGGTGACCTACACCAGAAGCATGGAAATAAAGGTCCATGCCTCCCAATCGTTCGACGAGATTCAGCAGTCGCTGGCCGGCATCGGCTGCTGTCACATCAATCTGAGCTGTCAGCTCAAAGTCGGACAGCAACTCCTCTCGGCGGGCGGCCACGCCCACCGTCCATCCCCGTTCTCTGAGCAGTAAGGCCACCTCGCGGCCTATGCCAGATGATGCTCCGACGACAACAGCCCTCCTCATCCCTGCTACAACAGCTGATGATTCATGAGTCGCTGATGTGCCATCTCTTCGTACTTCGTGCCTGGGCGTCCGTAATTGGCATAAGGATAGATGCTGATGCCGCCACGCGGCAGGAAGAATCCGATGACCTCAATATACTTGGGGTCCATCAGGCGCACAAGGTCCTTCATGATAACGTTTACACAATCTTCGTGGAAGTCACCATGATTACGGAAGGAGAAGAGATAGAGTTTCAAGCTCTTGCTCTCGACCATGCGTTCACCGGGCAGGTAGAGAATCTTTATCTCGGCAAAGTCGGGCTGTCCGGTAATGGGACACAACGTGGTGAACTCAGGACAGTTGAACTGCACCCAATAGTCATTGTCGGGATGCTGGTTTTGGAAGGTCTCCAGCAGCGACGGGTCATAATTGTTGGCATATTGGGTCTCTCGGCCCAGTAGCTGCAGATGCTCGTTTTCTCTTGACATATGGCTAGTATTCAAAGGTATAGGTGACAGATAGTTCTTGGTTAGAAGCTCCGTTGCCTAGTATGGATCCAGAGCGATTGACTTTGAGCTGGGCAACACTCTTGTCAGCATTGAGACTGACCTCCACGTCACATTTTCCCTTATCGCTCTCGATGCTACTGACGATGCTGGTATTGCGGGCAACACGGAAGAGCGACAGCAGCTGATAGGGGTCGCACTGCTCAGTGCCAAACACCAACTGGTTGACATCGACCGACTGGCAACGGTTATCGTTCTTCGAGTAGTTCAGCTTCATCTTCGTCACCTGCGTCGTCTCCTTTGTGGTCACTGCAATACGCAGGCTATCGGCACAATGCAAACTGTCGGCACTGAGGCTTTGCCCACCAAGTTTGAAAGCATAATAAGTGTTGTCGCCATTATAAGTATGGTGCTCCAGATTGAAAGCGTAAACCATAGAGACAGGCATGCCATTGGAGTAGTACTGTGAGTAATAGCCAACGGTGTCGCTGCTGCCAATGAGTCTGACCGGCTGGTAATCCTTGGAATAGCTGCCGGTCAGTGTCTTTGTCATATCCTGCACGGTAAGCGTACTGTCGTTATCGTTGTACCTCAGCGAGAGGCTTCGCACCAGAGCCTCATCCTTGGTGATGCGCAGCGACAACGGACGATGCTGGTCATCGTAGGTAAACTCAAAGTGCGAGCCGTCGCTGCCAGTGATGGTCTTCACGTCGGGGGCATTGCCCAAGGTGCCATCGCCACGAGTGGCCGACTGCCAGAAGATCACCAGGGCACTGGCATCGCCAGGGTGGTCGGTGTCGGCAAAGTTCAACTGCACCCCTCGTCCCATACCGGTATTATTCTGCTGAAAATGGATGGGGAAGGTGTAGAGTGTGCTGCCATGACCAGAGGTATACTCGAAGTTGCACCAATTGCCACCCATATTAGTACTGCTGTTGACACTCCAACGGCCATAGCTCATAAACGAGATGGTGTCCACCTGGTTGTTGGCGTACAACATATTATAAACGGAGGTCGGCTTGCGGAAGATGAATCCAGCATTGTAGGGATCTTTCTCTTCCAGACATGAGGCGGTTAGCGTCAGCAGTGCTGCGCTACATGCCACATGAATAATTCCCAATGATAATCTCTTCATAATTCTCTATTTCTAATACTCTCAGTCCTCAAAGTCAAAATCATCAAAGCCTTCCAGCGACGGGCCAATGAAGGCATCCATCTGCCTACGGTCTTTCTTCGTGGGACGTCCCGTGCCACGAGCCCTATCGACAAAACCGCTGATGCGGTTCATCTCCAGGAGGTCATACTGGTCCTGAGGCGTCACATTCTCATAGATCTCTGGCAGCAATTTCGCCCCCACCCGCTGTTCGATGGTCTTGATGATACGAAAGGAAAAGGTGACCGGCGGCTTGCGCACGCTGATCACATCATCGGCCTTCACCATTCGTGAGGGTTTCACATTCACACCGTTGACAGCCACGCGCCCGTTTTTACAGGCATCGGCGGCAATGGTTCGGGTCTTGTAGATGCGGGCTGCCCAAAGCCACTTGTCTATTCTTGCTTCGTCGGACATTTCTTTCCCAGTTTGTTATATTGGTTCATGGTGATGTCGATACCGGCAAGGACGAAGCTCTTCACAACGTCCACAGCCAAATCGATACTGGGCTGCAGCAGCTGCAGCTCCTCGTCGCTGTAGCGTCCCAGCACCCAGTCAATCTGCGACCCACGGGGGAAGTCAGCACCAATGCCCATTCTCAGGCGGGCATACTGCTCACCTATGAGCTGCTGGATATGTCCCAGACCGTTGTGACCACCATTAGAGCCTGAGGCCTTCAGACGAAAGGTACCCAGAGGCAATGCCACATCATCACTAATGACGAGCAGCCGGTTCTGTTCGATGTTCTCATGGTTGAGCCAATAGCGCACGGCATTGCCACTGAGGTTCATGTAGGTGGTCGGCTTCAACAGAAACACCTTTCTGCCACGCAACGAGGTCTCAGCCACGAAACCATAGCGGCGGTCACTGAAAACGACGTTGGATGCTTTCGCAAAAGCATCCAACACCATGAATCCTGTATTGTGGCGGGTCTGGGCATATTCATCGCCCGGGTTACCCAACCCTACAATCAAATACTTGTCCATCTATTACTCTGCAGCGGCAGCAGCGGCAGCCGACTTCGAAGCACGTGTCTCCTTCACCGAGCAGACAACAACCTGAGCGGGAGTAGCCAGCGTGAGGCCTTCAAACTTCAGCTCGCCCACCTTGATGGCCTTACCCAGGCCAAGGTTGGTAACGTCGATCTCCAGCAACTCGGGGATATTCTTATAAGGAGCGGTGACATCAATCTTGCGGATGCTAAGGTTCAGCTTACCACCATCGCGCACACCCTGTGCCAGACCATTGAGCTTCACGGGGATGCCCACGGTGATATCCTTATCCTCGTTCACCTCGTAGAAGTCAGCGTGCAGCAGACTGTCGTTGACGGGGTGGAACTGCAATTCCTTGATGATGGCCTTGTGCTCCTCACCATCGATATTCAGTGCCAGCACATAGACATGGGGGGTGTAAACAGCCTTACGCAGCTCAGTAAAAGGAACAGCAAACGACAGAGCCTTGGGCAGACCCTTCTCGTCCTTCTCCTCACCGTAGATGTTACAGGGCACCAGACCCTCCTTGCGCATCAGTTTCGAGGCTTTCTTGCCTGTGGTCTCGCGCTTCTGACCATTGATTGCAATAACTTTCATAACTGTTGTGTTACTCTAAATTAAGTTGTTTTAAAAATGTTTTGTTTGCGACTTAATTCGCCATCACACGAAAAAAGCGGGTGCAAAGGTACAAAATAAAATGATAAATAATAAACGATTGACGATAAATTTTCAAAAAAACGCCATTTTTCTTGTATAATAGCAGAAAAATGCCTACTTTTGCAGTCGATAAATCATATTTGTGCTAAATGATCAACAGAGAAATCATCAGAATAAAGATTGTTCAGTTAACCTACGCGTATTATCAAAACGGTAACAAGAACATAGATACGGCTGAGAAAGAATTGTTTTTCAGTCTGTCGAAGGCTTACGATCTCTACAACATACTGCTGGCACTCATCGTGGCTATCACACGGGAGTCGCGCAGACGACTGGAGGTGCTACAGGCCAAGGCACTGCGCGAAGGCAGGCCCGAACCATCGCAGAAGTTCGCCTTCAACCGCTTTGCCATCCAGTTGGAGGGCAACCGTCAGCTGATGGAGTTCATCGAGACTCAGCAGCGCCCTTGGACCGACTATCCCGAGTTTGTGGGTAAGTTGCTGGAGCAAATCGAGCAGACCCAGATTTACAAGGATTATATGTCGGGCAACGACGACGACTATGCCACCGACCGTGAGTTGTGGCGCCGTCTCTATCGCACCCTTATCCAGGAAAACGAGGATCTCGACCAACTGCTCGAAGAGCAAAGCCTCTACTGGAACGACGACAAGGAGGTGGTCGACACTTTCGTGCTGAAGACCATCAAGCGCTTCGACGAAAAGAACGGACCACGTCAGGAGTTGCTGCCTGAATATGACTCAGAAGAGGAACGCGACTATGCTCGCAAGCTTTTCCGTGCTGCCATCCTTAATGCCGACGAGTATCAGCGCTACATGAGCGAAGCATCAATCAACTGGGACTTCTCCCGACTGGCCTACATGGATGTTATAATCATGCAGATAGCCATCGCCGAGATGCTCACCTTCCCCAGCATCCCGCTCTCCGTGACCATCAACGAGTTCGTGGAACTGGCAAAGGTATACTCCACGCCACGCAGCTCAGGATATATCAACGGCATGCTCGACGCCATCGCACGTCACCTCATCCGCCAACACCGGCTGATGAAGCAGCTTGACACCCCACGTGGGCCCCAACAGGAATCATAGCATAACATTTATTAAAAACAATACAAAACCATGACAACCATTTTACTACAGGCCCAGCAGGGCGGAGGCGGCATGATGATGCTGCTGATGATGGTGGCCATCTTTGCCATCATGTACTTCTTCATGATCCGGCCGCAGCAGAAGCAGCAGAAGGAGATTCGCAACTTCCAGAACCAGCTCACCGAGGGTACGCCCGTCGTCACCGGCGGTGGCATCTATGGCACGGTGAAGAGCATCGACCTGGCACGCAACACTGTCGACGTGAAGATAGCCAAGGACACCGTCGTCACCGTTGCCAAAGGCTCCGTCTTCCGCGATGCCAACAGCAACATGATGCAGAAATAGCACACCCCACCACAGATGGGCGACGTCACCAAGAATCTCAGGCGCTACCTGCTCGGATGGGTCAACAGGGAGTTCCTGATTTTCCTGTTCTTCCTTTTTGTCGCTGGTATCTTCTGGCTGCTCACCACGCTCAACGAGAGTTTCGAGCAAGAGATGAAGATACCGGTGCGCATTGTTAATGTGCCCAAGAATGTGGTTATCACCTCGGGCGACAACGACACCCTGCGCGTCAACATTCGCGACAAAGGCATCAGCCTCATTACTTATATATATAAGAAGGACATCTTGCCCGTCGACATCGACTTCAACCGCTATGCCCGTGCCGACGGCACTGGGTCGGTACCTGCCAGCGACATGCTGCGCCTCATCAATGCCCATCTGCCCGCATCGGCTAAGGCTGCCAGCGTGAAGCCCGAGACTACGGTGTTCTACTACAACAACGGCGAGAAGAAGACCGTGCCCGTTGCCTATCAGGGAAAGGTGGAGCCCCACCAGCTATACTTCATCTCCAGCGTGACCTATCAGCCCGACAGTATCACAGTCTATGCCTCAGAGGACAAGCTCGACAGCATTGAAAAGGTGTTCACCGAGGCACTGCAGTATCAGGACTTCCGCGACTCACTGACTGTGAAGGCACGCTTGAAGCGTATCGAAGGCGCGAAACTCGTTCCCGACATAGTGACCATCAACTTCCAAACCGATATGCTCACTGAGGTGAGCATCGACAACATCCCCGTCGTTGGTTTGAACATGCCTCCCGGTACAAGATTACGCACCTTCCCTGCCAAGCTCTCAGTGAGTTTCGTTACGGGCATGAAGAACTACCAGAACATGTCGGCTGCCGACTTCCTCATTGTGGCCGACTACAACGAGATCAGCAGCGACTCGTCATCACAATGCAACGTCTACCTGCGCAAGCAGCCCGAGGGCATCCAGCGTGTGACGATGAAGACCCAGCAGGTGGACTACCTCATCGAGAAGGTAGCGACAGACAACCAGCCATGAGCAGCCACAGCACCCCACCCCGCATAGCCATCACAGGAGGCATAGGCAGCGGCAAGAGCTACGTGTGTCGTCTCTTGCAGCGCCGGGGCATCGATGTCTACGACTGCGATGCGGCAGCCAAGCGCCTCATGCGATGCTCACCTGACCTTCGTCAGCAGCTGACACAACTCATCGGTCCCGACACTTACATCGGCGACCAGCTCAACAAAGCTGCCGTGGCCCAGTTCCTGCTCAGTTCCGACAATCATGCCCATGCCATCGACGCTATCGTTCATCCTGCCGTGGCCACCGACTTCATCCAGAGTGGAAAGCAGTGGATGGAGTGCGCCATACTCTATGAGTCGGGGTTCGACCGACTGGTCGACAAGGTCATTGTCGTCACAGCTCCTGACGGCGTACGCCTGCAGCGCATCATGCAGCGCGATGGCATCACAGAGCTCAAAGCACGGCAGTGGATTGAGCGGCAATGGCCACAAGAGCAGGTACGACGCCTAGCCGACTACGAAATCGTGAACGACGGTCTGCTGCCGTTACTACCACAAATAGAAAGAATCATTACAAACATACAACAGTAAATCATGGAACAGACAATTCTAGCAATTTCCGGTAAACCCGGTCTTTACAAACTCATTTCACGTGGCAAGGGCAACCTCATCGTAGAGTCGCTCGACGAAAACCACAAGCGCATGCCTGCCTTTGCCACCGACCGTATCACCTCGCTGTCAGATATCGCCATGTTCACCGACGGCGACGACGTGCCTCTGATGAATGTCCTTGACAGTCTGAAGACCCTGGAAGAGGGTAAGCCCTCGCCCATCGACATTAAGAAAGCCAAGGGAGACGAGCTCTTTGAGTATTTCAGCCACGTGCTGCCCAACTTCGACCGCGAGCGTGTTCATGGCAGCGACATCAAGAAGCTCATTCAGTGGTACAACATCCTTATCAAGGCCGGTATCACCGACTTCAAGGAGGAGATGAAACCCACCGAGGGCGACAATATCGACGACCGAGCCTAGTTCTTTTTTGACATCAAGAGCAACTGTTTTTGACATCAAGACAACAAGAACTATTTCTTTGACATCAAGACAACAAAGACAATATTTAGACAACAAGGGCAACTATTCTTTGGCTCATCCAGAATAGCTGCCCTTGATGTTTTTATTAATCTTGATGTCTTAGAAGCGTCCGGGGCCACCGAAGCCACCGCCGCCGAAGCCGCCGCCTCCGCCGAAGCCGCCACCGCCACGACCACCACGGTTGCCACCACGGCCTCCGCCCATTCCCATGCCCATGCCCATCATGCCACGCATGCCCTGACGAGCCTCGCGCGTTCCGAAGAGATTCAGACGATAGCTGGCGCGGAACATGATATAGCTTGTGACAGCGTTGTACTCGTTATCGGTACGCGACATAGCCGAAATGGTACGCGAGAAGTTCGACTGCTGACCCAGGATGTCGAAGAACTGCAGCATGAGTGTCAGTGGCTTGCCACGCAGCAGGCTGTGCGAAATCTGAGCATTCCAAATGAGCTCGTTGGTGTTCATCGAAGCATCGCTAGAACCGCGACGGCTGTTCATACCCATGTCAGTAGCAATCTGTGTACCCCAAGGCAAGGTCAGCGTAGTATTAAATCCGTAGGCGAAGCTCCAGGTGTCGAGGTTCGACTGCGGCTGCAGCTCGTTACGTGTATAGTTATAGTTCAGCGAACCATTGAGCTCCACCTCCAGCCAGTCGTTACGATAGGAGAGTCCCAGACGGCTGCCGATGTTGTTCGAGTTGGTAGCATTCTTCACAGATTGCCTGTTCTGGTCGAGATAGCTCACACGGTGGTTGTAGTTATCATTGAGCGAGACGCTGTAACTGAAGTATCCCAGTGTGTCGATAGCCGAACTGAACATCACATTAGCACCTGCGTTCCAGTTACCATTGATGTTCTCGGGACGGCTGGTGCGTCCGCCGGTCGTCGGGTCGTAGCTCACCTTGTTGGCAATGCTGTTCGACGTTGTCGAGAAGTTAGCATTAGCATTGATAAAACGCTGACGAGTCATGAAATAGTCGTTATAACGCAGGTTGAAGCTCTGAGTGAACGAAGGCTTCAGGTCAGCGTTACCCGTTGTCTTGTTCAGGGGGTCGGTATCATCGTTGATGACGAGCAGCTGCTCGATCGACGGCTGACTGGTGCTGCCTCGGTACTCAAAGCGAAGGTTGCCCTGCTGTGAGAAGCGCCAGCGGAAGTTGGCCGTAGGACTCCAGTTCGTGACGGTGCGGTTGACGACGGTGTCGACACCCAGATAGCGCTGTGTGTACTCCGATGACTGCGGGATTACCTGCACGCCCACGTTGAAGTCGTAAGTATTGCGGATGAAGCGCAGCATCAGCTCTCCTGTGTGGATGTAATTCTTATAGGCTGAGTAGCGGCTCTGATCCTTCGTATAATACTGGTCGCCAGAATGAGGCTGATAGCCATTGTCTACCAAGCTGAAATAGTTGTTCCACTGACGGTAGCCGTTCGACACGTCGTTGAAGTTAAAGCCCCTCGTAGGATCTGACAGCAGAGGATTAGAGTAGTCGAACGTCGAACGGTCGTTCTCGTTGTTGCGATACTGGAAGGTATAGCTGAACTGCAGGAATGTGGCATAGGCGACGGGCTCACTATATGTTGCGCGCACACTGTAGTCCCACGATTTCGTAGGAGTGAGGTTGTAGCGGTTGGTCTGATATTCCGACAGGCCACTG
>JAEEGF011353057.1_pt1 | contig 21677 bp, 11 predicted proteins | sample 9134171 | NCBI WGS metagenome assembly JAEEGF01 (sample SAMN16246542, study PRJNA631951) | gut metagenome | biome: gut microbiome; feature: rumen; material: AP-attached | host: Bos | place: Iran: Karaj | collected 2018-10 | reverse complement strand
GGGCCCGTGCAGTATGATATCGGTAAGGCAGAATTCGGCGGAAGAATATTCAAAGTGTCTCCCGCCGTATTGGTTCCGCGTCCGGAAACTTATGAACTGTGCCAGTGGGTGGAGGAAGAGGAAAGTGGAAAGAGGAGAGAGGAGAGAGATTACTCTTTATTGGATATAGGAACGGGTAGTGGATGCATTGCCATCACCTTAGCTTTGGATATGCCCTATGCCAAAGTGGAAGCCTGGGACATCTCGGAAAAAGCCTTGAATATTGCACGTCAGAATGCAGAATCCTTAAATGCCCAAGTCCATTTCAGACAAGTAGATGCACTAAATGAGCCCACTGAAGATTCTTCACTCTTCACTCTTCATTCTTCACTCAATATCATCATCTCCAACCCGCCATATATCTGCAAACAGGAGGCGACAGCCATGGAAGCACATGTGCTCGACCATGAACCACATCAGGCCCTTTTTGTTCCCGACAACGACCCCTTGCTTTTCTACCGTGCCATAGCACAATACGGCAAGTCGGCACTCGTAGCGGGCGGTTGGCTGTATTTCGAAATCAACCCCCTCTACCACGAAGTGCTGGAAAAAATGCTCGATGAAATGGGCTATTTTGGCATAGAGACGCGGAAAGACCAGTTCGGGCAGTGGCGCTTTGCAAGGGCGCAAAGGCCTTAAACCTTATCGCTCAGACAGCCTAAATACTGGTTCACGATGGCAAGCATGTCGTCGGGCAGATAGCTCAGCGCCTTGCTTATCAGTTCCATCGGAGTTTCATAGAAGGCTTCGGCCAGTGTTCCCGTGATGGCAGCCTTCGTATCGGTATCGCCGTCGGCCATCACGGCATAGCGAATGGCCTCCTCGAAATTCTGGCTTTCCAGGAAACAGCGAATGGCCATCGGCACCGTCTCCATGCAGGTACCGTCGAAATGATTCTCCGACCCTATCTTATTTATTTCCCTGATGGTGGGAATCTCATAACCCCACATTTTCCAAGTCTTGGCTTCCACGTCGTCTTTGGTGATTCTGCATGTGCGCAGCCAATAGGTAAGCGTGGCAATGCACTCGGCACCCTTCAGTCCCTCGGGGTGGTTGTGCGTGGGACTTGCTGTCAGGCGCGACTGCTCCTTCACCTCGTTGTAGTCGTTGAACAGCCAGGCCACAGGACTCACGCGCATGGCAGCTCCGTTGCCGAAAGAGCCGTAGGGCTTGGGCTGGTCGGAGTTGACCCACTGATAGAAGCGTCCGCCATAGCCGCCCATGGGGTTCGGATAGCGGCGGCACCAGTCGTGCAACGACTCTCCGTAGTCGCGCCCGTTCATGATAGCATCTGCCACGGCAATCGTACAGATGGTGTCGTCAGTAAAATCACACTCATCGGTAAAAAGTTTGAATCCTTTCTGGGGAGCAGGTCCGAATTCGAAACGGCTGCCTACGATGTCTCCAATTATTGCTCCTAGCATGACGATTGGGTTTTAAAGGTTAATAGTTTCACTAATTACGCTGCAAATATAGCAATAATTCTTTATAATTTTGTGATTTGGACTATTTTTTTGTAACTTTGACCGCCAAAGATGAAAAATAATAAAATGGAATGAAAATGGGTTGGTTGATTTTTATGCTGTTGCCGCTGTTGGCTTGCGGTTATGTGCTATGGCACGTTTATCAGATATTACCGCTGTCAGCATGGTGGCGGTGGGCGGTTGTCGTACTCATGGCGGCCTCATTCTTACTGCTTTTCATCGGGTTCGGCCGCCGGCTCGACGAGATGCCGATGCCGCTGGCCACCGCCGTTTACGAAGTGGGCACGTCGTCGCTTATCATCCTGCTCTATTTATTCATGCTCTTCCTCGTGCTCGACTTGGGACGGCTCTGCCATCTCGTTCCCCCAACTTTCCTGAAAAGCAGTTGGACGGGAACAGCCTTCGTGACGGGCATCATGCTGGTAATTTTCATCTACGGCAACCTGCACTACCAGCATAAAGTGCGGCAGCCGCTGACGCTAACAACCACAAAAAACCTCACAAAACCCGTGCGCATCGTGATGATGAGCGACCTGCATCTGGGCTATCACAACCGTCGCGAGGAACTGCACCGGTGGGTTGAACTGATCAACGCTGAAAAGCCCGACCTCATTCTGATTGCCGGCGACATCATCGACCGCAGTTTACGTCCGTTGGAGGAGCAAAAGATGTGGGAGGAATTCCGACAGCTGAAAGCACCCGTGGTGGCCTGCCTGGGTAATCACGAATACTACGCAGGACTGCCCAATTCGCTGAGTTTCTACGAAAAGGCCGGCATCCGACTGCTGAAGGACGAGGTGCTGCTGACGGGCGACCTCGCCATTGTGGGACGCTTCGACCGAATGAATTTCAAACGGAAGGCCGTGAAGGCCCTGACGGCCAATATCGACCCCAAGAAATACATCATCCTGCTAGATCACCAGCCCTACAATCTGCAGGATGCCGAGCAGAGCGGGGTGGACTTCCAACTGAGCGGACACACCCACCACGGACAGATTTGGCCCGTTTCGTGGATTACGGAATCCATCTACGAATGCGCTTTCGGTCAGCATCAGCGCGGCAACACCAACTATTACGTCTCTTCGGGCATCGGTCTTTGGGGCGGAAAATTCCGCATCGGCACCTGCTCGGAATACGTGGTGGCCGACATTACACCTGCTACAGCGCAGTAAGCGGCAATAGTGTATATATGCAAAAAAATTAAAAAAGAAATTGCATAAGTTGCTCCTATATAAAATAATGTGTAATTTTGCGGCACATTATGCGCTTGAAAATCTGCAACTTCCAACATTTACGGCATTCCCTGCCACTCACGATGGGACTGCTTTTCGTCTGCTGCCTGTTGGCAACGGACGTTGCATGGGCGCAGGAAAGGGGTAAGGCATCTTATTATTCGCGCAAGACAACCGGTGCCTACACAAGCAGCGGACGGCGGTTCCATAGCGACAGCATGTTCTGTGCCCACCGCAAATATCCTTTCGGCACTTTGCTGAAAGTCACCAACATCTCGAATGGTCAGGAGGTGGTGGTGAAAGTGGTCGACCGTGGGCCTTTCATCAAGGGACGCATCATCGACCTTTCCTATGCGGCTGCCCGCAAGATAGGCATGATATCGCAAGGCGTCGGCTCGGTAGTGGTGACACCCTACAAGCCCAACAAGGGCGTTCCCTTCAAGATGGACGACCCGGAAGAACTTCCCGAGATTGACTTCGAGAACACCGTTCAGGAAGGATTCACCCCGGCATGGGTTACCGAGAGTCATCCCACAATGCATGTCGCCATCCTGGGCGATTCCAACTCATGGATAGGCGGCGACGACTGCACCAAGCCACAGGGATGGAACAAGTGGTTTGTGGATTACTTCAAACCGGCAAGCTGCCGCAGTTATGCCCGCAGCGGCGCCACATGGACCAATACGCCCAACACTCGCCGCAACATTCAGCAAAACATTCAGACGCTGGGCGACGACAATGTAATCTACAACCAGGTGGTGCGGCTCGACGATGCCGTAGGCCGCGGCCGCCAACAGTCGCCCCAGCTCATCATCATCATGGCGGGAACCAACGACGCATGGTTCCTCGACAAGCGGCCGCATGCCCTGGAAAAAACTGCCCAACAGGTCTTTGCCGACAGCGAGTCTCCTGTCAGCAAACAGCCTTCAGCAATGCTGACACTTGCCGAAAGCATCCGCTACAACTGCGAGTTGCTGAAACGCTGCTTCCCGCAGGCCAAGATTGTGCTGATTGCACCGCTGCAGTCGGTTCAGGCGGCCCGCCATCTTAACGCCGTCAACCAGACGATTGAGGACTGCGCCCGCCAGATGAAAATCGGCGTGATACGCCTCGACCGTCTCTCGGGCATCACCAGTGCTTCCGAAAACAAGACAAAACGATATACTACCGACGGTACCCACACCAGCGTGGAGGGTGCCAAACGCTGTGGCCGATGCATTGTTTCAGCCCTCGGAGAACTTTTAAAGGCTAAATAACAGGCATGGTCTTTTCTGATTTGTTTTTCATCTTCGTCTTTCTGCCGGTATTCCTGCTGTGCTATATGTCGGCATGGCTGATTGACAAGAAGTGGCTGGGAACGGAAGAGCAACCCGCCACAGGGGCACGCAACGCCGTGCTGGTGACCTTCTCGCTGATATTCTATGCCTGGGGCGAACCCGTGTATGTGTTCCTGATGCTGGGCAGCGTGGTGGTCAACTACCTGGCCGGCCGGATTATCGACAGTCAGGAAAGCCACCGCAAGGCAGCCCTGGCCGTGGGAATCGCGGTGAACCTGCTTATCCTCGGCACATTCAAGTATGCCGGTTTCTTTGCCCAAACCCTTTGCGACGCCGGGCTGACGGTGCCCATACCGAAAATCTCGTTGCCCATCGGCATCAGTTTCTATACCTTCCAGTCCATCTCGTACCTGGTCGACATCTACCGCCGCGAGGCTCCCGTGCAGCGGCGGTTCGTGAACCTGCTGCTCTACATCTCGATGTTCCCGCAGCTCATTGCCGGTCCTATTGTGCGCTACGAGATTGTGGCGCTTGAGATAAAAGACCGCCGGGTGACGCCCTACGACTTTGTGGAAGGTTCCTACCGATTCCTTATCGGACTGGGCAAGAAGGTCATACTGGCCAACCAGCTGTCGGAAATCTCCGACCAGTTCCTGGCCAACAACCTCGACAACCTGTCCACCACAGGTGCCTGGGTGGGCATTGCCGCCTTCACACTGCAGATATTCTTCGACTTCTCGGGCTACAGCGACATGGCCATCGGACTGGGCCGCTGCATGGGATTCCACTTCGCCGAGAACTTCACGCATCCCTATTGCTGCCGCACCATCACCGAGTTCTGGCGGCGCTGGCACATCTCGCTGGGCAGCTTCTTCCGCGACTACGTCTATATCCCGATGGGCGGCAACCGCCGTCATCAGGCACTGAACATCTTCGTGGTGTGGTTCCTGACGGGTATGTGGCACGGAGCCAGCTGGAACTTCATCATCTGGGGTGTATATTTCGGCATTATCGTGACGCTTGAGAAATACACGCTGCTGAAAATCAAGCGCTTCATCCCCTCGGTGCTGCTCCATTGCTACAGCATGCTGCTGGTGATCATCGGCTGGGGCATCTTCTATTTCGACGATTTCGGCAAGATGACCCGCTTCTTCGAAATAGGTTTCGGACAGGCCGCCACGCTCCACGACTTCACGGTGGAAAGTGCACTGCTCGACAATTTCTGGCTGTGGGTAGTAGGCATCGTATTCTGTCTGCCGGTCTACGACACGGTGGCCCGACTCTTCCACCGCGTTTTCCGCCGCCAGACCACGTTGAAGAAAAACCTGGTGTTGCTCACCCGCCTATCGGTTTCTGCCGTGCTGCTGCTGGTCAGTGTAGCCCTGCTGGTAGGTGCCACCAATAACGCATTCATATATACAAGATTTTAAGGCCCACCCCCGGCCTCTCCGAAAGGGAGGGGGAATATAAAAACAAGAAAATGAGAACGATAATGAAACAACCCCAAATAACGTCAGGTGTTCTGCGGTCGCACTGCAGAAACATCCCCATCCTTCTGGCCGCCCTCCTTTGCCTGCTGCCCTTCGAAACTACGGCGCAGATTGCCCGCCAGGCCAAGAACGGCATCATCATCACCCGCCGTGGCGGACATGTGCGCGCCATGGAACCCTTCAGGGGTGTGGTGGCTGGCGGCGGCGACTATGCCGGAGCACTGAACCGCTACCAGAAGGCGCTTGGTCCCGACGTGCACATCTACAGCATGCTCATCCCCACCGCGGTGGAGTTCTACTGTCCGCCGGAATGCGCTTCATGGAGCAACCGCGAGAAGCCCGTCATCGAGAATATCAACCGGCAGTTCAGTCCTGAGATTACCGTCATTGATGCCTACAGCGTGCTGAAAAACCATGTGGGCGAGGAAATCTATGCCCGCACCGACCACCACTGGCTGCCCCTCGGCGCCTACTACTGTGCCGAAGCCTTTGCCCAGGCTGCCGAAGTGCCTTTCTTCGACCTGAGTCACTACGAACAGCGCGTGGTGCATAACTTCGTGGGAACCATGTCGAAGTTCTCCGGCGACCCGTCGGTAAAGCAAGACCCCGAGGAATTCATCTACCACGTGCCCGCCGACTCCAACTACGTCACCACCTATGTGGGTCACAATCTGGGCAAGGGGCGCGTTGTGACAGGACTCACCGAGCCCTTCGAAGGGCCGTTCTTCCTCAGCTATAAAGACGGTAGCGCACAGGCCTACTGCACCTTCATGGGCGGCGACACCCGCACCACCCATGTGCACACCGCCACCGAAAACGGCCGCCGGCTGATGATTATCAAGGACAGCTACGGCAATGCCGTGCCCGGTTACCTGTTTCAGTCATTCGAGGATATCTACGTGGTCGACTTCCGCTACTTCCAGAAGAATATCGTAGCCTATGCGCGTGAGAAAGGCATCACCGACCTGCTGTTCGTGAACAACCTGCAGCACGCCTATGCGCCCACCACCACCCGCTATTTCATCAACATGCTCAATAAATAATATTAGGTAAGAGACATTGCCCGACTGATGGTTCAGAACAAGATATACATCGTACTGGTCACCTTGCTGTTTGCAGCCTTTGCGCTGGTGCTCAACCTCTTCCCGCGCAGCGCCTACTCCCCGTTGGAGAAGCGCGAACTGGCCCGTTTCCCCGAGTTCTCGCTCGACAGCCTGTTTAGCGGGGCCTTCACCACCAGCATCAACTCGTGGTATAGCGACAGCGAGCCCTTCCGCGACCGCTTCATGCAGCTCAGCATGAAGGAGAAAGACCTGCTGCGCGTTGTTCTGGGCGAGGAAAACGTCACTTTCCATGCCGCTGCGGGTCCTGTGGAAGAAGGCGAAGAGACCGACGACCTGGAGATGAAAGAGCGCGACGTAGAGGAGTATCACAACAACCTGACGGCCGACGAGAAGGCCAAGATAGCCAACAAGGGCATCATCATCGTGGGCAGCGGACCGAACGTAAGGGCGCTGATGGCCTATGGCGGCAGTTCCAAAGGAGGCGTGCAGTATGCTGAAGCGGCCAACGAATACAAGCGCGCGTTCGGCTCATCGGTCAACGTCTACTGCATGGTGATTCCCACCGCCGTGGATTTCTACTGTCCTGAGAAAGCCCGCCGCAGCTCGAATCCCGAACAGCCCACCATCCGCAACATCTACAGCCATTTGTTGCCCGACGTCCATGCCGTCGACGTTTACACCGCGCTCGGCAAACATGCTGCCGAGGATATCTTCCTGCGCACCGACCATCACTGGGCGCCCCTGGGTGCTTTCTACGCCGCCGAGCAGTTTGCCCGCGTGGCCGGCGTTCCCTTCAAGCAGCTCAGCTCCTACGAGCGCAAGGTCGTCCACCGTTTCGTGGGCAGCATGTACGGCTATTCCCAGGACATAGCCCTGAAGAACGCACCCGAAGATTTCGTGTATTATGTGCCTCAGGGCGTTGAATACACGACCACCTACACCGACTACGTTATCAACGCCAACTACGAGATTACCGCCGAGAAGAAACCCTACAAGAGCATCTTCTTCTATAAATACAAAGACGGCAGCGGCGGAGCCTATTGCACCTTCATGGGCGGCGACACCCGCATCGCCTGTGTGCGCACGTCGCAGACCAACCACCGGCGCGTGCTCATCCTGAAAGACAGCTTCGGCAATGCCCTGCCTGGCTATCTGTTCTATTCCTTCGAAGAAATCCACGTCGTAGATTTCCGCTATTTCGCCAAGAACATGAAAGACTATGTCAGGGAGAACAAGATAACCGACATTCTCTTTGCCAACAACATCTTCAACGCCTATTCCAACAAGATATGCAACAAATACGTCAGGTTCCTCAACCAGCCCAACGGGTTCTATGCGCGCTCAGCCGCAAAGCCGAAGAAGGCAGCCGAAACTGCTCCGGCAAGTCCGCAGCCCAAGGCAGCAACCGAGGCACAGGAGCCCAAGGAAACCCCTGCGCCGGAACCTCAGCCTGCGAAGGCACCTGAACCCAAGGCCGAAGAACCGGCGCCCAGTGCAGAATAATCCGGAAACTGAAAGCAACAACCTGAATAAAACGAAAAAAGAATGAAAAGACTATTAACTCTGGCCACAGTCATGGCAATGACCATCAGTCTGTGGGCTCAAAGCGGGCTCGACAAGACGGCCAGCGAGATTATCGGCGAGATGTCGCCCGGCATTAACCTGGGTAACACCCTCGAGGCAACAACCAGTTGGACGGGTGCCGCCCTGTGGAACAACAAGGGTGGACTGAACACTGAGACCGGCTGGCAGGGAACCCGTACCACGCAAGCCGTCATCGACTATATGAAATCGCTGGGATTCCGTTCGGTGCGCATCCCCTGCGCCTGGGCCTTCGGCCATATCAGCAACGCCAGCACCTACACCATCGACCAGGCGTGGATGAACCGCGTGAAGGAAGTGGTGGACTATTGCATCAACGACGGCATGTACGTCGTGCTGAACGACCACTGGGACGGCGGATGGCTGGAAGAGCACATCAAGGACAGCGATGCTGCCACCATTGCCAAGAACAAGGAAATACTGAAAACACTCTGGACGCAGATTGCCAACGCGTTCAAGGACTACGACGAGCACCTGCTCTTTGCCGGCCTGAACGAACCTAATGCCGACAACCAGGCAGCCACCAACAACCTGATTCAATACAACCAGGCTTTCGTAGATGCCGTGCGTGCCACGGGTGGCAACAATGCGCGCCGAGTGCTGGTGGTGCAGGGACCGTCCACCAATATCGAGCATACCTGCAACTTCATGACAGGCCGCATGCCTTCCGATGTGGTTGAAAACAAGCTGGCCGTCGAGGTGCATTACTACAACCCCTGGCAGTTTTGGGGCATGGAAAAAGACGAGTCGTGGGGCAACATGTTCTTCTATTGGGGCAGCGGCAACCACTATTCCCCCTCGAAGCACAATGCCACTTGGGGTGAAGAGAGCGACATGAAGAAGCAGCTGCAGATGATGAAGACCAACTTCATCGATAAAGGCTATCCCGTGGTCATCGGCGAATTCGGTGCCAACTGGAGAGACCTCTCGGGAATGAGCAATGAGAGCCAGGAGAAGCACAACGCCTCCATCAAGGCGCACTATCGCGAGCTGCACCGTCTGTGCAAGGAGATGGGCGGCTTTGTTCCCATGACGTGGGACATCAACAGCACCACTCAGAACGGCGCGAAGGGCACCATGACCATCATCGACCGTAAGAACCTGACTATTTACGGAACCTACGCCATGGAGGGCATCAACGAGATATGGCCCCGACCGTCATCGTCGGCAGTAAAGGGAATCACCAATACCGCCACCGACAGCCACCCGCAGGCCATCTACGACCTGGCAGGCCGCGAAGTGAAAGACGCTACCCTGCAGCCGGGCATCTACGTCAGCGGGAAGCGCAAGTTCCTGGTGAAATAAGTTGTATAGGAATAGAAAAGCAGACATTCAGACTGTTGCCGTCTTAAATAGAACACGCAATCGTCTGAATGTCTGCTTTTTACGTATTTCAGAAGTGGTCCCACCGAGAATCGAACTCGGATCTAATCTTTAGGAGAGACTTGTTCTATCCATTGAACTATAGGACCCCATTCTAAATTCTTAACTCTTAACTCTTAACTCTTAACTCAAATACCTATCCCACCTGACTGCCGGGCTTCACGTCCTTGGTGGTGGTCACCACGCTGAGGCTTTCGTCGCTGTCAACGGCCGAGAGAATCATGCCCTGACTCTCGATGCCCATCATCTTGCGGGGCTCGAAGTTGGCCACGAAGAGCACGCGCTTGCCGATGAGCTGCTCGGGATTCTCGTAGAAGGCGGCAATGCCGGAGCAGATGGTGCGGTCCTGGCCGCTGCCGTCGTCGAGGGTGAACTGCAGTAGCTTTTTCGACTTCTTCACTTTCTGGCAGTCTTTCACGAGTCCCACGCGGATATCGAGTTTCTCGAAGGTCTCGAAAGGAATGTTCTCCTTCACGGGAGCAGCCTTGTAGTTGGCAGCCTCGTTCTCCTTGCGGATGCGCTCCAGTCGGTCCAGCTGAGCCTGAATGGCGTCGTCTTCAATCTTCTCGAACAGCAGCGAAGGCTCAGCCAGCTGATGCCCGGGCTTCAGTATTTCGGTGCTTCCCAGCTGTTCCCAGTCGAATGTGTCCACGTTGAGCATGTCGCGCAGCTTCTTCGATGAGAAGGGCAGGAAGGGCTCGAAGGCGATGCTGAGGTTGGCCGACAGCTGCAGGCAGATGTTGAGGATGGTCTTCACGCGCTCCATGTCGGTCTTGGCCACCTTCCAGGGTTCGCAGTCGGTGATGTATTTGTTGCCTATGCGGGCCAGGTTCATGGCTTCCTTCAGGGCATCGCGGAACTTGAACTGGTCGAGCAGCTGCTCCACCTTCTGTTTCACGTCCTTGAATTCCTCTATGGCCTGGCGGTCGATGTTCTGCAGTTCGCCGCACTCGGGAACGATGCCGCTGAAGTATTTCTTCGTCAGCTGCAGGGCACGGTTCACGAAGTTGCCGTAGATGGCCACCAGTTCCGAGTTGTTGCGCTCCTGGAAATCCTTCCACATGAAGTTGTTGTCCTTCGTCTCGGGCGCATTGGCGGTCAATACATATCTTAACACATCCTGCTTTCCGGGGAAGTCAACCAGGTATTCGTGCAGCCAGATAGCCCAGTTGCGCGAGGTGGATATCTTGTCGTTCTCCAGGTTCAGGAACTCGTTGGCGGGCACGTTGTCGGGCATGATATAGCCGCCGTGGGCTTTCATCATCACGGGGAAGATGAGGCAATGGAACACGATGTTGTCCTTGCCGATGAAGTGCACCAGACGGGTTTCCTCGTCCTGCCACCACTGCTGCCAGGTACCCCAGCGCTCGGGGTTGCTCTCGCAGAGTTCCTTAGTATTCGAAATATAGCCGATGGGCGCATCGAACCACACATAGAGCACCTTGCCCTCGGCTCCCTCCACGGGAACGGGGATGCCCCAGTCCAGGTCGCGCGTCATGGCGCGTGGCTGCAAGTCCATGTCGAGCCAGCTCTTGCACTGGCCGTACACATTCGGGCGCCATTCCTTATGACCTTCCAGAATCCACTGCTTCAGCCAATCCTGGTAGTCGTTCAGCGGCAGATACCAGTTCTTGGTCTCCTTCAGCACAGGCTGCGAACCGCTGATGGTGCTCTTCGGATTGATGAGTTCCGTGGGCGAAAGGTCGCGTCCGCATTTCTCGCACTGGTCGCCGTAGGCACCTTCGTTGTGGCAATGGGGACATTCACCCGTGATATAGCGGTCGGCCAGGAACTGCTTGGCCTCCTCGTCGTAATACTGCTTGGAAGTCTCTTCCACCAGCTTCCCTTCATCGTAGAGCTTGCGGAAGAAGTCGCTGGCAAACTTATGGTGCGTCTTAGAAGTGGTACGCGAGTACACGTCGAACGAAATGCCGAACTCCTCGAACGAGTCCTTAATCATCTTATGATAGCGGTCCACCACGTCCTGCGGCGTAATGCCTTCTTTGCGGGCACGCATAGTCACGGGCACGCCGTGCTCGTCGGAACCGCCTACGAACATCACATCCTCACCTTTCAGACGGAGATAGCGCACGTAGATATCGGCCGGAACATACACGCCGGCCAGGTGTCCGATATGCACACCGCCATTAGCGTATGGCAGTGCCGAAGTCACGGTAGTTCGCTTGAATTTCTTGTTCTCTTCCATTATTTATTTTTTATTTGGGTGCAAAGTTACGAAAAATCGAGAGCAGAACAAAATAAATCTTGTTTATTTTTTATGCCGAGATGGAGTAACTTATCAAAAGGTAGTGCAAATGAGTGGAAAAACCAAATTTATTTGGATTTTTCCCGAATGCAGCCTACCTTCACGGCGCGAAGCGACGTAAAGTTAGTGCAAAATCGAGAGCGAAAAAAGCAAAAATTATTGTGTTTTTTTATCTTTCCCACTTTCGTGGCCGATGACCGTTGGTTCCGAATGCAGCCTAATTTCACGGCGCAAAGCGACGTAAAATTAGTGCAAAATTTCGATTAAGCGATTTGTACCTTTGTGTTCAGTTAAATAAACATTTACGTACTCCTCTCCCGTCATCGGGGAGTACGTTTGCTCAAAATCTCCGACAAATTCCCTGCAACAATCCGAAGAAAACTAGCGCGGAATTGATGGCTTTCTGGCGTATGTTTGGCTTCCGATGAGCATAAAACGTGTTTCCTTTCAGCAAAAAATAGGGATTTGAACCGCAAATAATAGGCTTTTGAAGTTCAAAAGATAATGATTTGAAGTCAAAATAAAAGGCTTTCAGACTGTGATTGGGGCCTAATTACAGTCTAAAAGCCTATCAAATAACGTTCGGAAAAACAAAAAATGAAGTCTGGAAGCGGTATCCTTTATCCAAAAGTCTCATTATCAGTAATTTGCGGATAACGGCTCAAAACTCGCATATTTGCCTGCCATCATGCGTTTGGTGACTTCCGTGCGATTCTCAGCGGCCCAAAAATCGGAAATTTCCTGACGTTTCTTCGGTTAGCAATTGCAAGCATCTGGCAAACATGCAGTGCAAAGATAACGCTGAACGGCCAATGAGTTTGGACGGACCCCGTTTTATTTCGAATACCTTGAATGATTATTTCTAAAGAAATATTCTGTGAGAATAAATTCAACCTAAGCTACATTGCTTTTGAGTCAGTAAAGATAGGCTCTGCAAAATGCTCGACTTCTCTGCCATTTGAATAAAAGCCAGCCCTCTCCCTTCGATATTCAATCAACAATTATTTGGCAGTTTCGATAAAAAGGATTACTTTTGCGGCAGATATAATTACCATAATATGACAGAGATTTATAAAAGCTACCGCCTGACATCTCAGGAAGAGCCCACAGACGAAATGCTGCAGGCTCTTATGGAAGATGTGGCTAAGTCTGCCCGTGAATCGAGTGAAAGGGCAGAAGCGGAGAAAAAAAGACGCTTGCAGGAGGTCGCTTCCCAAATCGATGAATGGCGAAATAGCATCGGACAATGACGATAATTGATTCAAACGCTATACGGACGAGATTCCTGACTGGGCAAGGAAACTGATAAGATAATAGAGAATAGTGCGGTGCTTCGCTGTTTTTCTGCCATTTTATATTTTATTATACTATAAAAGGGGGTGCCCTTTGAAAATATTTTGTATTTTTGCAGCATATTTGTTTCGGAATCTATTACGCTGTCTAAAAATATAAAAATCAAACCATATATGAAACATTTCTATTTTAAATCAATTTTCCTGTCACTGCTGATGGTGGTGTTGGGGAATGTCGGAGCTTTAGCCCAGGACACATGGGTGGCTACTGATCCTGGCGATTTGGCCGACGGGGATGTTGTGGCCATTGTTGATCTTAACGACGAGGTTGCTATGCCAAACAACAATGGGGCGTCAAATGCCCCTGTGGCAACGAAGGTAACCCTAAGTTCGGATAACACACAAATTACAAGTTCGGTTGCCAAAAACCTTCAATGGACGGTAATGCGTAGCGGTGACACTTATCAGTTTTATGCATCTGTAGAGGAAGATAATGAAACCTGGTTATATTGTACAAACACTAATAATGGTGTGAGGGTTGGTACTAATTCTAATAAGAATTTTAATATTGTGACCGATCCCAATAATAATCACGCAAATTATCTGTTTAACACAGCAACATCTCGTTACTTTGGTGTGTTTATTCAAAACGGCGTTGCCCAAGATTGGCGTTGCTATACAAGCATTAATAATAATATTAAAGGTACCATCACCAAGTTCTTCAAGAAAGTGGCATCAACCAGAACTCTGTTAGGCATACAACTTAGTGATTATACCACAGAGTTCTTCGTGGGCGATGAGTTTTCCTTTGGAGGAACTGTGACGGCATTATACGAAGGCGGATCGACAGTTGCGGTGACGGGTAGTGCGACGTTTACGGGATATGATATGAGCACGCCGGGCAACCAAACAGTGACCGTGAGCTATTCTGAGGGCAACGTGACGAAGACGGACACTTACAATATCACTGTAAAAAATCGTACGTTACAGAGCATTTCAGCAGTAGCCCCGAAAACGGAGTTCGAAGTGGGCGACACGTTCACCTTCGGAGGAACGGTGACGGCTACCTATGACGATGAATCGACGAAGGATGTTACTGATGAAGCCACGTTCTCGGGCTACAATATGAGCGAAGCGGGCACTTATCCGGTGACCGTGAGCTATACCGAGGGCGAGGTGACAAAGACTGCGGAATATACCATCACGGTGAGCTCCGTGGCACCGAGCTCTGTCACGATTGAACCAGACGAGGTAACAGTCTATTTAGGCAACACCAGCCAGTTGACAGCCACTGTGGGGCCAAATAACGCAACGGATAAGACGGTGACCTGGAGCTCGGACAACGAGTCGGTTGCTACAGTTGACCAAAGTGGTCTGGTGACACCAGTGTCCGAGGGTACAGCCGTGATCACCGCATCTGCCAATGGCGCTGAGGGTGTGAAGGGCGAGTGCCTGATAACGGTGGCAGAACTGACCGGTGATGCTTATACTTTGGTCACAAATGTTTCCGACCTCAAGGCTAACGACAAAGTCATTATCGTGAATACTGAGGCTGGAAAAGCCATGGGTCAGCAGAACAATAACAATCGTGCTGCTACAGAAGTTAACTTCGATGACGATAATAACGCTATTGTTCCTTCGAACAGCGATATTCAGGTGTTTACCCTCGAAGGTAATTCTAATGGATGGTATTTCAACACTGGCAGTGGCTATATCTATGCGGCAAGTAATTCTTCGAATCACCTGAAGACACAAAACGGGAAGGATGACAATGCGAAGGCAGTGATTACAATCACAAGCGATGGTACATCGGTGGTGTTCCAAAGAACGAGTGGCAGAAATACCCTGCAATATAATAGTACTAATGATATATTCAGCTGCTATGCTTCTGCTTCGCAATTGCCAGTCCAGATTTATAAGATGGATGGTGGGGAGCCAGCCTTGACTTACACGCTGGTGGCTGGCGAAGAAGAGACTCCGTTCGAGGGACTCACGCTGGCAAAGGAACTGCCTGCACAGGTGGAGTTCTACATCAAGGACAGCAATGGAAATGAATACCACAGCGCGGAAGCTCAATCGGAATTAATCATCATTGCGGAGAACCATGAGAACCTGCCGACTTCGCCAAACGGAAAGAATTTCTACATCTCGAAGGCTAACACATGGGTATTCACCCTTACCGAGCCAACAAACGCTGATGAAAGCCTGACGCTGACCGTCGTTCCACAGACTCCGGGTGAGACGAAGTATATGTTGACGCCGGATTACCTCGTGGAGAGCGAGTTATTCTTCGATGATAACTTCCAGGTCACGAAGGAATTCTCTGCAAGCGAGGCATTCTTCATCACAAGAAGCGACGACTACGGACTCGCCAACTTGACAGCAGCTGAGTCTAACGTTCACGAGGGTGGAGTTGAAACTCGTGTATGGGAGTTCAAAGAAGGAAGCTATACCGCAGAATTCATTCCTGGCAAGGTTTTGAACGCATTCTGCATGAAGGATGCAGGATTCTATACCGTTACCCTTAACTTTACCAATAACACCGTAACGGTTGAACCTATCGCCAATCAATACACGTTGGTTGTAAAAGACGGTGACGAATATAATTTCAGTAACAATCTCACGCTGACTCAAGCACTGCCTGCACAGGTGGAGTTCTACATCAAGGACAGCAACGGGAAAGTGTACTATACTTCTGAAGGATCAACTACCATCATTACCTCGGAGAACCATGAGAACCTTCCCACATCGGTGAGCGATGGCGTGAGCGAGAGCGGAAAGAATTTCTACATCTCGAAGGCTAACACATGGGTATTCACCCTTACTGAGCCAGCAAACGCTGATGAAAGCCTGACGCTGACCGTCGTTCCACAGACACCGGGTGAGACGAAGTATATGTTGACACCGGATTACCTCCAGGAGAGTGAGATATTCTTTGATGAGAATTTCAAGGTTTCGAAGGAATTCACTGCAGGCGAGGCATTCTTCATCACAAGAAGCGACGACTACGGACTCGCCAACTTGACAGCAGCTGAGTCTAACGTTCACGAGGGTGGAGTTGAAACTCGTGTATGGGAATTCAGCGAGGATGCTCCAACAGTAGGATTCATTCCTGGCAAGGTTTTAAACACATTCTGCATGAAGGAAGCAGGAATCTATACCGTCGCTCTTGACTTTACCAATAACACCGTAACTGTTACTGACGAGGTTACGGCTATCGGTAACCTGAACAACTCTGACACAGGTGTGTTTGCAGGAGAAGAGGGATTCTCGAGCGGTACCCACAATATCACAGGAACGCTGACTACAGCTGTAGGTGACGTGACAGTGAATTATAATGGTACAACGAATTCTTATCTGAACGACAATCATATCCGTACATATTTGAACGGTACTACGCTGAAGTTCACGGCACCATCAGGTTATGACCTGACGAAAATCGTGCTTATCATTTCCAGCGGCAACTCGAAAAACCTGACTGCTGATTGTGGCGAATACGAACTTACCGCTGATAAGATAGCTACATGGACGGGTTCTGAGCGGGCAGTGACCTTCACGGGTCAGACCAGTACCAACAGAATCACCACCGCTGAGGTAACGCTGGAAGAGGCCGCACCGAGGGCTCAGCTGGAGTCTATTGCAGTGGAAGGTCAGAAGACGGAGTTCTTGGTGGGCAGTACGTTCGAGTTCGGTGGAACGGTGACAGCTACCTACGATGATGAGTCGACGAAGGATGTTACAGAAGATGCTACTTTCTCAGAACCAGACATGACCACACCTGGTGAGCAGACGGTAACCGTAAGCTATACCGAGGATGAGGTGACGAAGACGGTGGATTACACCATCACAGTGAAAGAACCTGAGACGATTAAGTTTAGGAAGATTACCTCGACCGACGAGCTGGAGGCCGGCAAACGCTATGTGCTGGTGAATGAAGAAGCTCAGAAAGTGATTGCCGAATACTACAACTTGCATTTCAATGTGAACGACGCTACAATCAGCGACGAGCGGGTGACGCTGTTGGAGACAGAGGCTAACATCCTGACGCTGGGCGGCGAGGAAGGCGCTTGGACTTTCGCCACAAGCATCGAGGCTGGCAAGTATCTGTATTTTAACACTCCCACTTCGGGTAGTAGCGGCTCAAATTATCTGAATTTGGGAGATGACGCTACTGTCTTAGGATCACAATGGACCATCTCGTTCGACGATAAAGGCAATGCTGTTATCCAGACCAATTATAATAAGGAAAGTGTTGATGATAATCATCCTGACCGTTATATTAGGTATAATTCTTCGCAGCCAAGATTCGCTTGCTACACAGGCACGCAGAAGCCCGTACAGCTCTATGTGGAGTCTGACTTGGAGGATGTTACACTGACCATCAAGGCTGTGGGCTATGCCACACTGTATTATAGCGACCGCGCACTGAAGGTGCCCGATGGCGTGACGGCCAAGACGTATAAGGTTGTCGGCGGCAAACTGGCCGAGAGCAAGAAATATGTGGCCGGCTCGAATATTCCTGCCGGTGAAGCCGTGGTACTGAAGGGAGCTGCAGGAGAATACACATTCCTTGTCACTTCGACAACCGAACCGAAAGATGCTGACAATATGCTGAAGGGTTCCGATGAGGCCGAGATGACCACTGGCGGCAACTACTACTATGCTTTGCAGGCCAAGGCTAAGGACGGCTCGGGCGGACCGGGAATGTATTGGATGAACAGCACGGGCGCAGCCTTCGAGAACGGAGCCCACAAGGCTTATCTGGCACTCGATGAAAAGTTTGCTGAAGCGCAATCAGTAGGTGGCGCTAAGAGTTTCTATCTGTTCGACGAGGCCACGACGGGCATCAGCAGCATAGGTGCTGAGACCGATGACCGCACAGAGATGTACAATCTGAACGGTCAGAGCGTGGACCGCGGCTATAAGGGTGTTGTGATTAAGAACGGTAAGAAGTTCTTGAAGAAGTAATTAACAATAAAAGTTTGACGATATGAAAACTAATTATATAACACCTGCCGTGACTTCCATTAGAATGGTGGCCGAGCAGACGATGGTTGACCTGAGTTATGGGAACCAGGAAGGCGATGGCGAGCAGTTGGCAAAGATGACGCCGTTCGATGACATCGATGAGCCGGAAGTGGCAGAGGCTCCCGACTATTTCGAGGAGGCCACGAAGCTTCATGTACAGTTCCGCAACATCTGGGCTGACGAAGAGTAATCTTTTTTATAGACTGAATACCGTGAAGCGGGCAGTCCTTGCACGATGGTGCTGGGGACTGCCCGCTATTCTGTTACGCAAACAGGAGATGCAAGAAATTCGAAATAATTCTCTTAATTTTAAAAAAACGTCTCTGTGTTTTGTCAGTTATCACAAAAACAACTATCTTTGCAAAATGAAAACTTTGTGAATATAAAAACGGACAATGAATATGAAACAACTTTTTTACTTAAAATTTATGTTTCTATCACTATTGATGATAGTAACAGGAATCGGGAATGCTTTTGCAGCAGACAAGTGGGTAAAAACAGCCCCCGGTGATTTAAGAACTAACGATGTCGTAGTTATAGTTGACCTTACCTCTGGTCGTGCAATGTCAAACGACAAAGGAACATCTACAGCACCGTCAGCGGTGACGGTGACATTAAATGGTGAAAAATCCGAGATTACGAGTACAGTGGATGACAATCTTAAGTGGACTGTAGACATCTCTGATAATGGTTACCAGTTTTTAGTTAATGAATCAACCTGGATGTATTGTATAAATAACAATAATGGCTTAAGAGTTGGAACGAATGATGGTAATAAGTACTTTTCAATTAAAACCGTTAATGTTAATAATGAAGATAAAATCTATTTATATAATAATAACCAAGGTAGATATATAGGGGTATATAATTCCCAAGATTGGAGATCATACACTACAAGCCCTAATAATACTCAAAGTAACATTAAAAGTACTGTTACAGCTTTCTTCAAGAAGGTCTCAGGAACAGATGCAAACTTGACCAGCATTACGATTAGTGGTAATTATCCAACTGTGTTTAATGTTGGCGATGAATTCTCGCACGCGGGAATGACGGTGATGGCATATTTTGATGATAATTCTTCACAAGACGTAACTAGTTCCGCTTCTTTCACTGGTTATGATATGAGCACTCCGGGCACTAAGACCGTTACGGTAAGTTATGGTGGAAAGACTGCGACATACGACATTACAGTAAGTGCAATTCCTGTGACGGGTATAACACTTAATACTAACGAGGCCGAAATTGAAGTAGGACAGACGCTGCAACTGACGGCTACCATCGCTCCTGAGAATGCGACAAATAAGGAGTATTCGTGGTCATCTTCGGATGAAGATGTGGCAACTGTTGATGAGAACGGACTTGTATCGGCTATCGCCGCTGGTCCTGCTATTATTACCGTTACCACAACAGATGGCAGAAAAACGGCAACTTGTACTGTTACGGTGAAAGCAAAAGAGGGTATCTGGTATTCATTGGTAACTTCTACCGACAACCTTGCTGAAGGCGACCAGGTTATTATTGTGAATACTAATAATAAGAGGGCAATGAGTACTACCCAGAACGACGCCAATCGTAAAGCCACGGATGTGAATATTGCTGGTGGAAAAGCTTTTGTTCCTAAAAATGGGGATATTCAGGTGTTAACCTTGGAGGGCAATATGGATGGCTGGTATTTCTATACTGGCAGTGGTTACCTCTATGCGGCAAGCAGTTCTGCCAATCAATTGAATACGAAATCAGATAAAGATGATAATGCCAAGGCAAAGATTACTATATCTAATGGTGCAACTTCGGTGGTTTTCCAAGGATCAAATACCCGTAACGTATTGCAAAATAACGGACAAATATTCAGCTGTTACGGGTCTGCTACTCAGTTACCTGTGGATATTTATAAACTTGATGATGGGAAACAGGATGCAGAACTGAGTTTCAGTGAAGAGTCAGTTACTATTAACGTAGGTGAGATTGATGCTTTTGTTTCACCAACTTTCAATAATCCTAACAACTTGACCGTAACGGCTACTTCAACCGACGAGAACGTGGCTGTGTTCGATGTGGAGACTTCTGAAATTGTACTGAATGGTGCCGTGGGAACAGCAGAAATCACAGTCACTTCTGCCGCTACGGATGAATACCGCGCAGGTGTGGCATCTGTTACTATTACGGTGAAGAAGGCAGATACTGCCGTTTCCTTCGAAGAGTCTGTGGTAGAAATCACCTATGGCGACAATTATAACAAGCAGGCTGCTACGGCTGAGGGTTTTAGCGGAGACCTTGTTTATACGAGCAGCGATGAGAGTGTGGTTAAGTTCCACGGCAACAACGTCATTGATGTTCTTAAGGCAGGTACGGTTACAATTACCGCTACTGCTCCAGCCACCGAAACAACCTCTGAGAGCAGCGCAACCTATACGCTCAAGATCTATGAGCCTTCTGATGCTGTGGAAGGAACGACAGAGCTGCTGAATGAGAAGTTTGACGATTGTACGGGTTCTTATCCAACTGACAATATATGGTGGGGGTCAGGTTCAAGTTACAAGGCTCTTCCAGAACGATTACAATTATTAGGATGGACGACATCAAATAATACTCCTGCAGGAAACGGATGTTTGAAAGTGGGTAACTCTGGTGGTGGTACAGCAATTTCGCCCTCATTTACACTAGATGGAACAACATCGTTCTCATTTGACATCGCACCATGGTTGTCATCAGCTGATTATAGTATAGAGAACGGAACAATTACCGTTACTTTGACAAATGCTACATTCAATGGTGGTAGTAACTCTGTTTCATTCAATACAAGGGAAGCTCTCACTGCATGGCAGTTCACGAATAAGCAATATGAAATAACAGGTACGGGTGAAAGTGTTACAATACAATTCAGCGGTACTGCACGTTTCTTCCTCGACAATGTAGTTGTTGGTGGCGGTGCACAGCCTGCTCATGAGATTAACCTTACATTCAGTTCTGCAGGTTACCTCACATGGGTGGCAACTGCAGATATTGACTTCGCTCAGACAGAAGGCGTGACGGCTTACAAGATTACGGAAGCCACTTCAAAGAAGATTACAATGGAAGAAGTGAATCAGGTTCCGGCCGGTGCTGCCGTGATGTTGAAAGGTTCTGGCACGGTGACGCTGACAAGGACTACAGGCGTAGAACCCCTTTCTGACAACAAGATGCTGGCTTGCACGGACGGCTCGGTGACTGGCAATGGAGTTAACGGTGTGACCAATACTGATATCTATGTGCTGGGTAATGGCAAAAGCGGTCTGGGCTTCTATATGCTGAAAGGCACGCTTCAGGCTGGTAAGGGCTATCTGAAAGTTTCTGAAAGTGAGGGTCATGCCAAGCAGAGTTTTATCGCATTCGATATAACAACAGGGGTGAAGACTGTTGAGGCCTATGGTAATGGCGATGACGCTGTATATAATTTGCAGGGTATTCGCGTGGCTAATCCTCAGAAGGGCATTTATGTGAAGAATGGTAAGAAGTTCATAATTAAATAAGGAGCAGGCGA
>JAEEGF012425849.1_pt1 | contig 21682 bp, 18 predicted proteins | sample 9134171 | NCBI WGS metagenome assembly JAEEGF01 (sample SAMN16246542, study PRJNA631951) | gut metagenome | biome: gut microbiome; feature: rumen; material: AP-attached | host: Bos | place: Iran: Karaj | collected 2018-10 | reverse complement strand
CCAGCTACAATCCTGTTAATGTTCGCATTATAATCCATGCCGATGCAAATCGGAGCCAATGGATTGATGTCCTTGTCAGCCCGGCTGTCAAGGTATTCAGGAGCAAAACCCGCATAGTATTGCTCCGCAATCTCATCCAGAAACTCAAAGTTCGACGCGTCGTACTTGTGTTTCTCACGCATCGATGAGTAGAATCCATCCTTTGCGATTCCGATCCTCTGACAAAGGATAGAGGTTTGGAATGTCAAAGGAGTCAAATCCCTTTTCATCTGACGGATATAATTTTCCCCAAGGAGTTGCAGATTCTCAATGGAGCTGTACTCCTTGTAGTATGTAGCCACAGACCGCAACTGATTCAGTTGCGTGTCCATCTTCTTCAGCTTGTAGTAAAGATATTTCGGAACTTGTTTCCCTTCATCCTTGTAGCTTTTCATCCTCTCCTTGATACGCCAGATGTCATAGACAAGTCCTTCGATGGCGGCAATCACCTCCGTGTCCATCTTATCCTTGTAATGCAGGAACCAAGAACCCTTCTTGGTTTGCGGCATATCCGATAGGATAAGAATGGAGTGGTTGCACGAGTGCTTGCCGAAGTGCGACTTGATTCCGCCGTTCGCTGGCAGTGTCTCATCCTTCAATTTATTGTAGTCAATAAATTTCGCCTCGTCGATGAGGAGCCATGACAGCGTGAGCGAGTTTGACGAGCCCGGTCTGTCTTGGCTGATGATGACTGCACACGAGCCGTTGTAGAAGGAAATGACATGCTCATATTCCGCCGGCTCGATGATCGGCTTTGCGAAAGTCCTTGGCGGCTTTCGTCCGATGACATAGTGAATCCCACGGATGAACCCCCATCTCTTCCATGCGGCGAGAAGACCCGGCAGGGTGTTCGTCAGCCCATGTTTGAAAGTTGGCACTACGATGCCGCCAGTGGAGCCAGGCATTCTTTGCATATTGCGGAGAACAAACGGAGCAGCGATAGAATCCGTCTTGCCGGTTCTTCGTCCTGCGACGATGACCGAGATATTGGCACCGATGAGCTGTGTCAATAATTGAGGCTTGTTGAAATATACTTGATGCATAGGTGGACAAATCGTTTCTGAACCCGTAAAGATTTTCGATAAAAAATTTGCATTTTTCCTTGCTATTGCAATTTATTGTTTATTCCCGCTATGAAGAAAGGAGACTTCCCCTGTTCTCTCATGAGATTCTTCATGGCAAGTAATGTTGACCCCGTGGTGACAAAATCATCAAATACGATGATGTTTGGCTCACGGGGAATGTTGTGTGGGTCGAACACAGCCCCCACACGCTGTTTCGACCTGCACCTTGCACAATCAAAGTAGAACGGGATTTGCAGTGCGTCTGCAATTCGTTCTGCGATGAGCGAAGCGAAATTGTGCGTGGTATGTCTGCGCATGGGAGTAGTGACGATGCTCCATGTTCCGTTATGCAGGTGATATCCTATCATCTCCTGTATGACCGGAACCAGGCTGTCCGCAAAGAACGGAATCATGTCGTCATCCCCTTTGATGTCGGTGAGCGTACGTCCGAACACCGACTTCTGCCAGATGGTGATGAAGTTCGTGGATGCCCGACGGGTGAGACGCAGGTGATACTGAAAATCGCACCGAGCCTCCATGGACTTGTCCCATGCCTTCCGCTGATGCGTGCTGAAGATGTCCTTACCTTTAGGTGTGGACTCTTCGAGCGAGATGTCAGGCAAGGAAGGGATGTCAATCTGTGAGGTCAGCTCACCGACCTCCTGCGGACTGTTCAGTTCATTGAGAATTTCATCAAGCATGAAACAAAGTTGAATGTTGAAAGTTGAAAGTAAAACGCCCGAATCTGTGTCGAGCACAAATCCGGGCGAGTGACGAGAAGAACGTGAGACGTTGGGGATAAAACAGGATAACTCTTTAAGTTCTGTCACAGTGCATATAAAATGATACCACAAAATATGATCATTCTTGTGAGCAGTCGATGGTGCCGTCCTCCGTTTCGAGCGTGCCCGTGTAGAACGGAGACGGAATCTCGTCCGTAGCCTCCACCTCGATAGTGGTGGAAGTGGCACCTGTAGGACCCTGCCCGTTGTCCTGACCCACCTTGCAGTTGGTCTGCCATCGCTCGCTTCCCACGATGCGGTAATTGCCCTTCATGTCCTCGACCACGAAGACGTTGTCGCCGTTGTTGAGGTAAGCGGCAGCAGCCGAAGCGTCCGGACCCACACCAGGGTGAACAGCGGTGAGCTTGTTCAGCTGAGTCTGCGAAGGCACCTCTCCTTGTGATTCAGAAGTCAGCTGCGACTTGTCAGCGAGGATGACGATGAATTTCCATGTGGCGTCCGCCACCAGTGTGAAATTCCCCTGAAGCACGGATGAGGTGACACGACCGTTCTCATCACGCTGGAATGTCGGCCATTTCGCGATGAGATTCTTGGAGATATAGTATATCTTCCGCTTGATGCCCGGGAGCTCGGGTGTACCCATACACCAGTCGAGCGAGCGTTGTATGCTGTTTAAACAGTTTGTTGCCATAGTTGAGAGTTTAATATTAAAGTTTAGAGAGAACTGAAACCGTCGTGAACCGCTGACGATTAGTCAGCGAGTTCAATGACTTTGAGGCGGCGCTTGTCGATCGACTCGAATTGTACACCGAAGAACATGGTGGCGATGTAGGAGAGGATGAACGGCTCATACTCCTTTACGAGCACCGACTCGATGTCGCCCATCTGGTCGTAGCCCACCAGCATGTTGATTTTCGGTGTGATGTGGATGAATTTCGAACCGATTTTGTTGTACATCGGGATGATGTGCAGACGACCGTTCGACCCTTCCACTGTCTGTTGCGCATACTGGTTGTTGTAGTTGATGCCTCCGTGCGTGAGCAAGTAGCTCTCGTTATAGGCATCCGCAAACTCCTGTGTGCAGAACATGTAGAGGTCCTGAGCACGAAGACGGGGATCCAGGGAGAAGAGGATGTCCTTCGCAATCTCACAGGCGTTGTCCTTGGTAATTGCGTCCGTCAGCTTCATATAGTTGCCTTCTTCAGCTGCAAGAGCCCCAGAGGTGATTTCGTTCTCTGTGATGGTGTCGAACCCGTCAAAGAGGTCGATGGTGGTGTCACCGTTCGGGTCACGGCGACCAGCCCATATTGCCTCATTGAGGTGTTCCGAGAGACCACGGGCGATGAGCGCGAGGACGTGAAGTGCTGTAGGAGCACGCATCTGTCCGTCGCCTTTCGTGTCGCCCACCTGTCCGAGGAGTGTGGACACTGCCGAGTTCGGCTCGAACTTGGCGACCACCGAACCGAAGAAAGTTTCGAGTGTTCGGAAGTCCACGTTCAGATTGAAGTCAGTGGAACGGGACGGCTTATAAGGACCGAACTGCGCATCACCGGAGATGGCGCCCACCTGTTCCTTATAGCGGATGCCCGGACGGGCAGTCATATATTGCAGAGTCTCATTGCAGCCTATGATAGGCAGCATGAGCAGATCGGAGCGCCACTTGGTGGCCGCCTCCTGAAATTCAGCGAGAGTAAAAGTAAGTTGTCCAGCCATAATAATAGTTGAAAGTTTAGGGTTGAGAGTTTAGAGTGAATAATCTTACGGCAGCATATCGTAGAGAGCCCTTGCACGCTGGCGTGTCTGGAAGAAAGCCTCCGCTTTGTTCGTAGGCTCGCCGTGCTTGGCTTTCTCATCCTCCACGACCTGTGATGTGGATGCTCCTGGAGCCTTCTTCAGCTCTTCGATTTCCGCTTTGAGACGGGCAATCTCCGCATCTTTCAGAGCGAGCGCGTTGGCATGGGCTGTAGCCTGTGCCGTAGCCTCCTCAGACTCGGCAGGAGTAGTGGAAGACTGCTCCTCTGCAGGTGGCGTTGCCAGCTGCAGAGTGCAGATGTCAGTCTGTTGCTCCTGAGCAACTGGCTGAGTGTCCTGTGTTGTTGTGTTCTGATTTTCCATTTCTGTTGAGGTGTTAGGTGTGTTATTTTCTTGAACTTTATTCTCGGAAGAGAAGAAGCGAGTCAGCGACTCGACAAAGCGAGTGAACAAGCCACTGCGCTGTTCATCGTTATGGATGAATGTGGATGGGAGAGGAATACCCGATGCCGTCATGTCGGCGGCTATGCTGTCCGTGATGACAGGCGCATCGTCCTCCTCGAAGTCCGTGACCTCATCCACGAATCCCCAGTCGAGAGCCTCCTGTGCCGTGAGCCATCCCCCTTTCTTCATCAGTGCGAGAAGATCCTCCTGGTTCTTTTCGCACTTGGATGCGTAGAGCTGAGCCACGTTCGCGTCCATCTTCTCCAGGTCCGACTTCATCTGCCTTGTCTCCTTGATGATCTCGGCGAGTTTGTCCGAATTGGCGGAAGCCCATTGGAAGAACTCGACGGAACACTTGTGGACAAGGTACATGGCAGAGGAGTCCATGGTGATGCGCTTCGCACCCATGGAGGCGATGGTGGCAGCCGATGCGTTCATGCCCACGAAGTGTACATGGACATTTCCATGGTTGCGGAAAGCAGCAACGATGGAAAGAGCCGTGGCGAGGGAACCGCCGAGTGAATCGATGAGGACGTTAACCTCAGAGTCCGGATATTTGGCGAGGATGTAGTCCACATAATCGCTGTCGAAGTCGTAGCCTCCTACATATCCTTTGAGGTGAAGATGATATTTCTGTTTGCTTTGAGCCATAAAAAGAGTACTTTCGCATTCAACATTGCAAAAATACTCTTTATATTATTTTACGTAAAAGACGGAACAAATTGTAATTTATATGCATTAAAAAGACAATGAAATGTCAATTGTCATACCGATTATTGCAATTTTAACATTTATTAACTATTGGGGGGGTAAATTGTGAAATAATGACTAATTTTATAAAAATTTTTCTTACCTGTACCATGATTTGAAACAACAACATTCGATATTTGCCAAAAATTTAATTTTGTCTAACTTTAAATATTTTTTTATGAAACGACTTGTTATTACATTATTTATTTGTTCAATTTCCCTGTGTGGATTTGCTCAAATCAAAAAGGGATATCATGGATTCGTTGATGCAGGATATGCACAGGAATTAACAGGTACTTTGGGAATTAGTTGGATTGAGTTGAACACAGTTCACGGATATCAATTTAATCCCTATATTTTTGTTGGAGGCGGACTAGGCATTCATTACGTACCAGAATTTAAAGAAGGAGATATTAGTGGTAAACCTTATTGGAAAAGAGACAAGTCTCAACAAATTCCAATTTTTGCTAATGTCAGATGGACTATCTTGGATAAAAAAATAACACCTTTTATTGATGCAAAACTTGGATTTGATGTAACTAAAGATACTGGACTATATGAAACAATTGGTGTCGGTTGCAGATTTGGATTAAAAAATAATAAAGCAATCAATGTGAAGTTATCATACGAAGGAAGAACTTTAGAGATTGATAATTTCAAAAGCGAATTTAACAAATATACTTACGAGTCTTATTATTACTATACATCTAGTGAAGAACATCAGAATAATATATCTTTAACTGTAGGATTTGAGTTTTAACTTTAAAATATTTAGATTATGAAAAGAATTTTATTTAGTCGTTTATCGATTTTAGCATTGCTGAGTGTTTTATTTATGGCATCATGTAGCGATGATGATGATGACCCAAAGGTTAGTTTTACCCAAGAGAAAATTGTTGGGACTTGGGAAATTAAAAGCGTAAGTAATAATGAATTCAACTGGATTAAATCAGGTGCTATTGCACGATTTAATTCAGATGGAACCTGCTCAACCGGATTCTCCATGGAAGATAGCTACAAAATCAAAGGAGGTAAGGTTCACACATTTTGTTCAGACAATGATGAGCCAATGTTTGTTTATACTCTGCAATCTGAAAATGATAATATGATAACAGTAAAAATGGATGGAACACTTGATGATAATAGATCATGCAAGTTTACAGCACAAAAAATTAATTAGAATTCATTTAGATTGAACATGGAATAAGTGACTTTCTCTTTGAGAAGGTCACTTTTACGTTGTTCACATTGCTTTCAGATGACACAGACTTTGCAATTTCGATTATCGGATAAGGAGCCTCTCTGGCTCCAATCAGATAATAGTTCTCCTGCGCATCCATGATGACGAACGCCAGTGGAGTAGTGTTCGTTATCTCTTCAGCTGTGGAGAACTGTAGAATTGTCTTCTCGTAGTAAGTACCGTCATCGAGAGCGTTCTCCGCTTCGCATGACCCTGTGCCATATTGTTCCACTTCTGTTGGCAGAGGATATACACCGACAGGGATACCTGCGAGGTATTTCTCCACAACATTCGGGACAAGGTTGGCACAAGGTACGACGAACACTTTGATGATATGAGGTAAGGACTGAGATACTTTCATAGTTTAAAGTTGAATGTTTAAAGTTGAAAGAATGAGAATAATCAGGTGGACAAATCGCTTCTGAACCCGTAAAGATTTCGGGTGAAAAATTTGCTTTTTATTATTTTTTCTTGTGTTTCGAGGAATGATGGTCAGTCAGCCGACCTCCCGGGCAATATACTGCCCGTTTGCGTTGCAGTATTTTGGCGATTGTGTTCCAGTTCTTGTCGTTATCCTCGATGCCATGTTTCTCCATCCATTCCGAAATGGCGATGTCATTACGACGGATGACATTGCCGATGGTGTGCAGATCCTTCCAGAGCTGGACACGGAATCTGTTCTTGAAACATGCACGCAGACAAATCTCTCCCCGTTTGGAGAGATAGTTGTATGTGCGTATCTCTTTGCGGTCGAAGTAGGGCAGGATGATTTCCACCTGTCCCGGAAGCGGAGCCAGCTGCGGAACCCAGTTCGGATCTTTGGGCGGTTTCGTGAGCCACAGCTCCAGGATGTCCGCCTCGGCAGACCCTCTTTTGACTCGGATGGGATATTCGTCGCCGCACTCATGTCGGAGCCACTGTTCCATATACGGCTCCAAAGTGACAAAAACAGAATATGACATAAAAGCTAAGGTTTAGGCTAATTAGGAAGGATTTCTCCTTCCCACAAAGTTAGCAAAAACCACTGACTTTTCCAATTTCAACTCCTTGAAAATGAAAAATATTTGAAAGAAAAACTGATTGTAGAAATATGTCGAAAACAATCAGCAAATTTTGTCATTGCAAGTGGCAAAATGGACACTAAAACCTCAAATAAAAATTCCCTCATGTGTATATATACCTGTCAGGGCAACAACCGCAACATCCGTTAAAAAAGAATATATATAATTTATTATCAATAAAATATATACTATTTATAATGTTGCAAAATCCAGAAAATAGTTGCTGAATCATCCGATTTGTTGTCATTGGCATTTCGTGTTGCAAAATGTTGCGCAATGTTGTCATGTAAACCCCGTTCTATTCTTTTGGAAATAAACGTGTTGCTTTTGTTGCTTTTGTTGCGTCGTTTTTTCTTTCAGGACATTCAGAAGTGAAATAAAAAAACAGCCGTATGTCTCCCGACAGGCGGCTGCCCAGTAATAAAACGACAATCTTATTACCTAAAAACTAACTAATATAATACTATATGAAAAGAAATCCTTCTAATATGGAATGTCCAGCTGTTTCGGATGTTCCGCCTCATAATCCTCGATATGGGCGGTGTCGTCAGTGTCATCCGTCTGCAGCAGGTTTATCTTGTAATCCCTCTCCAGCGTCTCATAATCGAAGCAGTAGGAACGCTGCACAGACGACAGTTCCCTCCGGATGTTGTCTTTGATATAAGTCTGCGGTATGCCGTGTTTGAACACTTTGAATCTGACCCCTTTCTTCTCGCCCAGATATGCTCTTGAGTTTTTGAGGTAGTATTTCAGCGAAGCCTCCGGCAGTGTCGCGTCGCCCACCATTTTCGCATGCTTCTTATAGAGCATGAACAGGCGGGACTTTTGCAGGTACAGTACCGGCTTTGTCTCCTCCCAGCTGGCTTTCACCATGTCCGTCTTGAGCCGTCTGACATATTCGATGCGGTAATCACCCCCTTCGTTCATCTCCCCCTCGTTCACGAGGTAGACCACCATGTTCCAGAACGCCGTCAGCTCATTGTTCTGAGAGCACTGCGCGTTTTGGTATTTGATTCCCTCCACAGAGATGTCCACCATCTCCTTGTAGTTCATGTCCACGTCAATGATGTTCGCCAGTGTCCTGTATGCCGCCAGAGGTACAATCCAGTTGGTGAGGATTCTGTCCTCGATGGCCATGTTCTCCAGCTTGTCCATCACGTCGTTTGTCGTCATTCGGAAGTAGTCCGTGAACTGCGATTCCATCACCTTGCGGTAGCTGAGCAGCTGTAGTGTGAGGTGAGTCATTCCCTGGCTCCTCATCACCTTCAGTGTGCGGTAATTCGCTTTCTCTGTCTCGGTGAACACAGACTTCGAGAACTGCAGGAAGATAAGACGGGAGAAGAGAGCGTTGTCCGCTGTCGGCATCTCCTGTCCTGAGAGAATCACGCCGCTGTCCACCGACGTTGTCTCCAGCTTCTTGTCCATGTCAATGTTCATACGAGTGCGACCGGTTCCATCCCACAGTCCTTTGAGGAATTCAATCTTGATTATGTCAAGGTTGTTCTTGTACTCATCGAGGTGCACCAGCCCGTTAGCCACGGCCGCCACTGCGTCGTTCAGGGCCGGGAGCGTAGAGTTCTGCATGTTAGGCGGAACGTTATTGCTGATGAAGAATGACATCAGCGTATGTCCCAGCTCAGATTTTCCGCTTCCTTTTGGTCCGAATAGATTGAGAATCGGGAACGAGCGAGTTTCCCTTGTCACGATGTCGCGGAACAGCGTGGCGATGAGGAACATGAATCCGACCCTGCCGTTGTTCCCGAACACGCGGAAAATCTGAGATGTATATTCCCTCATGCTGATTGTTGACAGAGCGAGGTGTACGAATCTGCGCTCGAACTGGAACAGTTTGATTTCGTCACGGTAGATCACCGAGCAAGCCGGCAGGTAGAAGTTGCCTTTCGGCAGTCTTACGATACCGTTGTCATCAGCCTTGATGAACTCCCCCTCGTAGTACACGCCGTTTCCGAAGGCATAGAATCCGTTGCGGTTCCATCCCATCTGAGTGATGTTCTCAGCCGTTTCCGTCTGTTCATAGAGGTAAGACTTCAGTTTGTTCAGTTCCCTTTGCGAAGCCTTCCAGATGAAGTTTCCCAGGCTTTCCACTCTCACCATAAATTTCTGCAGAGACACCAGGTCCTCCTGTTTCATCTCGACCAGAGCCTCTTGTTTCTTCTCGTTTTTAAGCATAAAAATTCGTTTTGAGTTGATTGTGTCTTTGATATGGAATCGAGGAATCATGATGAAGTTGCTCCACACATAAAGACCTCCGTTTTCCGATACCGAGTAATAGTAATTATGTGTTTTGTTCTCGTTGAATCCATATTTGTCGAACAGCCCCGCTTCCTTTTCAGCCTTTGCTTTCGCCGCCTCCATCTCCGCCAAGTTGCGTTGTCTCTCCACCGCTTTCATCCATAGTTGCTTTGAGCCGTCGAACTGTTTGAGCTGAGACACATACATGGTCAGTGTCGTCTCGTCCTTCACGTGCATCAGAATTGATGCGATGTGGTTCACCACTTTCCCTTTCTGTTCCGTGGTCATGTCACCCACGAACAGCTTCTCCGCTATCCACAGCACGAAGTCTTTCTCTTCGAGCTGCCTGAATTTCGCCTTAGACGTGCAGTAAGAGTCCGGATCCTGTTTTGTCGAAGAGATGGGAATTTCCCTCACCGCAACCGACAGCCCTTTTGTCATGGCTTTCTCTCCAGATTTCATCACCGCTTTGATACCAGGTCCATATTCCTCATCATCCTTTGGAGGGTCGGCATCGGGGATGAAACACACCCTGTCTGCGACTCTCCTGATGATGTCGAACTGGCTCTCTGTCCAGGCCGTTCCGAGAGGAGCCACAGTGTTGAGTATGCCGATAGACTGCAATCTCATGCAGTCGGGCGCACCCTCCACCAGGAACATAGTCTTTGTCATCGCCGCCTCTCTCCATGCCGAGTCGATTCCGAAGATAGATTCAGACTTGATGTAAATGGGAGACTCCGTAGAGTTCATGTATTTCGCCTTGCTGTTACCCTCGAAATCCCTTGCTGTGAATCCGATGACCCTCTGCTGTCTGTCCTTGATGGGAATGATGATTCTACCAGAGAAGAAATCGAATCCCCCCTTGTTTTTCAAGTGCAGCTTCTCGATAATCTCATCCGATATCTTTGCCTTATCCACCAGCTTTGCGTTGTCAGGGCAGTAGCCGATGTCACGAAGGAGGCAGTAATCCTCTCCCCATCGTTTGTAGGCGTATGCCTTTGCACCCGGACTATTCTGCAGTTCCTCCTTATAGATGTCCATGAGCCGTTTGTTCGCCGCCCACATCGCTTCCTTGATACGGTATTCCTGTTCTTCCTGAGCCGATGGCTCCCTTTCAACGATGTCTATGTGGCAACGTCTCGCCAGGCTCTTGATAGCCTCCGGGTATGTCATCGCCTCTTGCTCCATGAGGAAAGTGACGGCGTTGCCGCCTTTTCCGCAACCGAAACACTTATAGGTGCCCGTGTTGTCGAATACGGCGAATGAGGGAGTGTTCTCCTGATGGAACGGACAGCACGCAAAGAATCTGGACCCTTTTCGTTTCAGCTCCACGTAATCGCCGATGACCTCCACGATATTCGTCCTGTCCAGCACTTGTTCTATGGTATGCTTGTCAATCATAGATGCCTCCCTTTCTTGGGTTTAGATAGTCGTCAATCGAGCTGATGACTAACCATGATTCCAGAATCATGTCCTCATCGCAGTATTCAATGTTCACTTCCCTGTTTTTGTCTTCGCACTTCCCTATACTCATATTAAACGGCAGTGCGTGTCTGATGAACTTCTCCTGCATGATATTCACAACCTCATGTCTGTAGGAAGCCCTGTGGTTTTTGAGATTATCGTGAACTTCATAAATACCACGAGCCTTATCTTCCAGCCATATTGTCATCCAGTAATCCCTCTCGTCATACATCAGGATAACCCGCATTTTTCCATTGTTGAGATACGACCACACCATTATGACAGGAAGATCATGTTGCTCTTTCAGCCGCCTCATCTCCTCGAATGTTGTTTCATTCACATAAATACTTCTTTCCATATACCATTAGTTTTATGAGTTTTTAGAAATCCGCCGCCAGTGTAGCGTGTTTCCCAACAGGCTCATGGCGGACTTTATGTTTTCATTCCATTTCAAGCAACAGCGTGCCTATCCGGACTTCATGTCCGATAAAGAACACTGCTTAAATTTCGAAGGTTTATATACACAGACTTGCCCACCTTCGTATATGGTAAGATTTCCCTTTCACACATCTTGTAGATGGCTTTTTCCTTGCGTCCTGTCAGAGCTGCCACCTGATGTACCGTAAGCGGAAAATCCAGTATCTTTCCCAGCTGTCTTGCCAGAACCGATGTGATTTTGTCCTCTATATACTCTTCCATATCAGCCTTGATATGATTGGATATGATTTCCTGCCATTCAGGATTCATCTTATTGTCTTGTTCCATCTTCTTTGTTCTTTTTCTCGTTTGCCTTTGCTTTCACTTTCAGAATCTCAGCTTCCTTGATATGCTCAGTAGAGAAGTGAAACCCTATGATTTCGCTGTCATATTTATTGAAGTTCTTGATGGCGTTTCTCACAGCATTCAGTTCCGATGCGGAAGTGACGATGACAGTTCTGCATTCGTTGCATCTGAATGTCCTGAGCCATGAGTAGGGGTGTGGAACCTCCTGTGCTTTCTTCTTCCATCTGATGATGTTGGTAGCTCTTGCTCTCTCAATTCCCGCACTTGACCTGATGGCTTTGAGTTTGCTTTTGCATTTGAGCCGGTTTGCCACTTTCTTGATATAATCCGTGTCAAACCCCTTGAAGGCTTCCCTCCAGGCTATTTCTTTCTCGATGGATTTGCGGACAGATTTCTGGGTGACATCTTTAAGGATTGTCCTCAGGCCATCAATCTTTTCCTCGTTAGACTTCCTGACCATCTTGCTCAGGTCTCTCACGATATCCTCATTGCTCATAGAGCAGTAATTTTCCCTGAGCCATTCCTCGTGCTCAGGTAACAGGTAACTTCTCGCCATAATAAATAAGTTATGTTTTCATTCAATTCTTACAAAAGTACCTTACGAAAGTCTTGCAAGACCACTTTACGAAAGTGTCGCAAGGTAACCTTACGTTTTGATTTCCAACAATTTCTATATCAAAGATAGAAGAGATTTTGGATTTTCAAAATCGGGGCGGCGAAGTTAGATGTTCAAGTGTCCCAATTTGTGGGACTCTTAAAATGAATCTTCAAAAATTTAACAGATTTTAAGTTTTATAGAATGTAAAACTTGTGTTCTCGGATGACAAATTCACAAAAGTGGGGTATTGGTGTGTTAACCATAATAAAGCGCTTTCTCCAGCTGAATTTTACCATGGGAAAACAAGAAAAACGGCTGATTTCTTACCACGAAACCCTTATTTCATCTGCTATTGCAATCTGCGCTACAGATTTTGCTGATGAAAACGATTATTTCGTATAAAAATGGGGTGATTTTTGAAAATAAAAATGAACGAAAGGTACTCTTTGGATTATTTTTAGTAACTTTGCGTTAACATATTTGGGGCACTTTACGTTGTCATATTCGGAGTACCATACGTTAAGGGAGTAAGTTATTGATTATATAGGTATAATATATAGATAAGGTATTACAGACAGGTGGTTTGCGCTACAAAATGGATTCCGAAAAATGAACATCAAGGTATCTTTACGAATCGTCTGCAAGGTACCTTTACGTTAAACGAAAGGTACCCATGAATGGCTTCAAAAAACCAAAAATGCGCTACAAAATGCGCTACAATTGACATAATAAGAACGAACGTTGCGATTAAGTGTTTGACTTTTAGATGGTCAGATATTGCTAAGATTGGAGAGGTTCGATTCTCGTACGCACCGCTAAAATAAGTTTAAAACTAATTCAGTCCTCAACTCCAAAAAGTTGGGGATTGTTGTTTTTTAAACCTTAAATTACCCATAATTAAGTAGTTAGCAACTAATATTCAATATGACATGCGCTAAAAATTATTGTTTAATTAGCGAGAAAGTTGTTAACTATGCATACCCTTGTTTTAGACATAGTTAGAAAAATCTTGGTACTGAGCAGTCAGTATCAAAGAATTTTTTTGATACTACAGGGCATTTTGGCTTCAACTTACTTGTTTTTGACAAAATCAGTATCAAAAAAAAACAATGTATTTGACTAGTTTTCAATAAGATAGCATAGAAAATAAGAGTTCTTGTACGGCAGGCCCACCAAAGGATGTATAATCCGCAAAACGAAATGTTCCTGAAAAATTAAACGACGCGTTCCGCTTCGCAAAACGAAATGTTACTTTTTCGGGTTCCCTCCCCACAACGAAAAAACGCCTCAGATTTCTCTGGGGCGTTTCCTTTTTCTCAATGTTGTTTCAAACATTCAAATCAAATTTCACATTCTCGTCGCCGTCAAGCAGTTGGCGTGTGCGTTCCTGGTTGTTCTCGTATATGTGTACGTTGCCAAGGTTCAGCGTTATGCTTTTCAGAGGCAAATCTATCTGCCGAGCCATGAGGTAGAGATGGTAAATGTCAGCCGGCAAGCCAAGGTTCGCGTCGCTGCTTCGCTGGTATGCTGACAGTACCAGTTCCCCGTCGTCTATCTGGAACTGCACGAGACTCAGGCATGGGGCTTGGTTGCTCTCCGCACCAGTCTCGCCAAGGAATAGTACGTAGTTCTTGCTATTGCGTTTTTCGCGGTTTATCTTCGCAATGAGTGGAGGCAGTTTCTCAAAGTAGGTCGGGTAACTGTTCACCAGGACAGAACCGCAATAGTCCCACCAGTTGATGCCCACGTCGCGGTATCGTTCCACATTCCGCTCCCCCTGCATAAACAGTTGCAACTCATTCTTCAGTTTCTTCCTGGCTATGCCGTGGCTCTCGAATATATCGAGCAGGTCGGCAGGGGTCAATGACAACTGCTCATTGAGCAGGTAGCGGATATTTCCTTTCTTGTTCGTCTGGGTCTTTCCTTTCTCCAGAACCTTGCCCAGTATCTGGTAGTATTTGTTCATCGTTCAAACGGTATTAGAATGTTGTTTAAGCGGCTTTCGTATATAGCATGATGTCCGTGTAGGACGCGCTGTAATTCATGTGGGCATTGAACTCACGACGCTGGCAGTTCTCAAACGGGTTGCCCAGTTCCGGATGCTTACCCATCCAGTCGCACAGTTCAACGATAGAAGACTTGTTAGAGGTGAAATAGATAAAGCGGTGTCCGGCAAGCACCGTCAGCACATCGAGGTAGTCTGACAATTTCCAGTACATCTTGTATGTCTTGCTGTCCGTGCTCAAATACGGAGGGTCAACCAGGAACACCACGCCTGGCACGTCCTTGTACTGCTCAAACACCTCCCTGTAGTCGCAGGAGGTAATGGTCAGCCCGTCGAGGTAGTCCGGGCACGGCTCATAGTCCGTGGTCCTTACATTGTTGTAGAGGGTCTCTTTCTCCAGATCCGCGAACTCGTTGGCATATTTCATTGAAAACATTATCGACGAGGACAGCGTGATATAGTCAATGTAGCCGTAGTCGTGTAGGTATTTGCGGATGCAAGACAGCACACGCTCCTTTGTCTCTCCCAATATGGGCTTGTGGCGTGGCACGTCCACAATCTCCCTCAGTTCTGCCAGCAGCGCATTGGTGACAGGCAGGGCTTCAAGCCGCTGCCGATAGCCATCGAAGTCGTTATACACTACAGTGGAATGCGGTTTCTGGCACTTGGCTATGTGTGATAGTAAGCCAGAGCCGCCGAACAGGTCCACGAATGTCGTACCGTCAGGGAACTGTTGGAGCACCTTGATGTACTCCTTGGCATACATACGCTTCTGTCCCTGAAAAGGAAGCGGTGCCGATAGATATTGCTTTCTCATTGTCTCGCTAATTTTATCACCGCAAAGGTACGGTCATTCAGTGAGACAAAGGAATGTTCAAGCCAAATCACACTGCACCAGCCGTGCAGTTAGTCTCAAACTTCTTGATGATGTTGTACACCTTGCGCTCGCTCACTTTGTACTTATCAGAAAGCAAAGTCACGATATATGTCACCTTCTCGCCCCGTCCGTGCATCTTCATATAGTCAGCATAAAGTGCCACGTAACGGCAGTCGTCGGGCTTAAAACCGACCGAAATGAGCCTGTCTATAAGTTCTTTGTTAAAGTTTAATATCTCAAATAGTGTCATTTCAAATAATTTTTGTACCTTTGCACCGCCAATCATTTATTCGCATAAAAAAACCCATACAGGGGAGCGAAGGGCATAGGCCCCCAGCTGTCTCCTGTATGGGTGCGTTGTTAATAAATGATTGGCGTCTATATTAACAGGCTGGGGGCTTTTTTTTTGCCCACCCCCAAGGGCATTCGTCAGTGTGTCATTTTCATTATAAGCCGGCAAGCAGCAGAATCCATGCGACCAGACCTATAATAGAACCAGCGGACCTGCAATTGAATATCTCACCACATCGTCTTTCTCAAGCTCAAAGTCGTAGGTCTCACTCTGCCACACCTCACGCAGCACCATGATGATGGTGCCCAGCCCGCCTAAGAACAAGCCCATCAGGCAGGCAACAGCTATCCCCAACTTATTCCTCAGTTTCTCATTGTATGCCATCATTATCATTATTTATGTATCTGTGTTTTAATACTATGTAACAAATCTCTCACCTGCTTATTTACTCCAGTCCACTGAGTATGGCAAGTGATTGGAAGAAGAAACCATCACCGAGCTGCTTATAGCCGTCGGCATTTGGATGCACACAGTTCGTATGTTTCACCTCTGTCTTGCTGATTCGTGCTGACGATGCCCCCTCTGTGTAAGGATAACCCCAATATCGATCGAGACCCATGGCAGCGTCGCCAATATACACATTCGGCCACGACTCGTTTTTGTTAAACTCTGCCATCATGGCACTTCTTGCCGCCCATGTGTTGGACTGATAATTCATCTTCTTTCCGTTGGAAAGAGAGTCAGAAGCATATACTTCCCATCCGTCCGTTGTGTTGTTATCCATCGGCTGAAGTTGGATGATGAACTTTGTGTTGGGATTATCGGCGAGAAATGCGTTAATAAGTGATTTAGCCTGTGAGACCCCGTTTCCTGTGCCGAGCACAGAATTGTTGACCCCGAGCATGAAGATAACGAGGTCGAATTTCTCATCCCCCATACCTATATTGCTCCTGTATGATGCGATGTTCAGCCCTCCCGATATGTAGAACGGACTTCCAGAGGCTGTGAACGTCTGCCATTCCCATCCGCTTCTGCCCTCGTGCTTGACTGTCACCCCGTCAACCGTTGATGTCTTACTTCCCCAGAATGTCGGCACAGTGCCGCCAAGCGCAGTGAACCTCGCTTTACATGTCGCAACAATCTCCCCGCCTGCCGTGAGGCTGTCACCTATGCATAATATATTCTTAGCGGAAGAAAGCCCTGTTGCGGGGCACACACGTATCTGGCAGTCCTTGGTCGATATGTTGACAGACTTTTGATTGAACACGTTGATGCGGAATGTGAATTTACCCGTATGGCTTGACAGCAGACTGCCTTGCAGTTGCCAGTGACGTGGGCGGCGTATGCCTACGTTCGTGTATCCTTGGTGGTTGAATGATGCACATTCAAAATCAACGCTCAATCCCATAGGAGAGTTCAACCCGTCGTCAATTCCTCTTATGAGGCTGTCCTTGTAGATGACCTTCTCTATGCCTGCGACCGCGTAGAAAGTGTCCGGGCAGACGATGCCGTATGGGTAGTCACGACCTGTCTCTAGGTCTTGTATGCGCACATCGTAGTCTGTGAGCCTGCCGTTTCTCACGAGGCTATTGATGTTGAGATCAATTTCCGGGTAATATGCAGGTGTCGTGTATAGATGCACTCTTGTAGTTCCAGACGGTGCTACAGCGGAGAAATACCTGCTGTCGCCAGACACACGGCCAATTACTACATTATTCGCATCGAGGAATGAGAACGACCATGTGCCGACACGTCCTTGGTCTCCGTAGAAAGAGTCACCGGCAGAACATTCCATCAATGCGTAACGATTGTACGCAACAACGCCTGGCAGGCTTGTGAAGTCGGTGACCGTTCCGCCGACCGGTGTAGATGTGACTCCTGTCAGATAACCTTTGTTATTGTACAGCCTCCAAGCCTCATCGTATCCGATGAGACCGAGCAGGTCGGAACGACTCTTGTCGATTGTGCCAACCCTATATATCTTGTCTGTTTCAATATTGCCTTGCACAAGCAGTTTCACAGCTCCTTTGGGGACTGTGTAGTACTGATACCCTCTGGATTGGCCTATAGCTCCTGCTGATTCTCTCCATATAACCTTATCGTTTGCATCTATGAAAACGACTCTCGGATATGGGAATTGTGAGTTCTTATTATGCACTTGGAAGTAAAAACAGTCCCCCTCAGTGCATTCCACAATCTGGCTATAACTTCCTCCAGATGTCGTATAGTTCATAACGCCTCCCACATCCGGCACACTCTTGTAGTGTACAAACTGCCAGAAAGTGATGTTCCGACGATGTTCCTTGTAGTATAGGTTCACAAGGTCGTTGATATTGATTGTCCTCATAACCCTGCATGTCGCTGCTGACGTTGCCATAAACAACACCTTAACCGCTCCTCTCGGAGCTACGAGGTACTGCGATGTGACGGACGACTGAGAGCACGAGAGTATCACGTTGTCTTCGTCAAGGAATGCGTATGTGACACGGGCAGCTGAGAACTTAGTGAGGTTTGCCCAGAACACATCTCCCTCAGTGCAACTTGTAAGGATATATTTTGCTCCAGTGTTAGCAGAAGTGGATGTCAGCGGTGCGATTGACCCGACAAACCCACGGCACTGCGCTTCTGGGTAGTATCTGCCTCCTGACCATGCGAGCCACGATGAACAGTCATCCACAATCACCTGCCTGTTCAATTCGCCGAATGTTACCTTGTCATCAATCTTATCGCACTTGCCGACAATTCTAATATGGTTATCATATGTAGCGGATGACATGAATATCACATATCTCGCGTTCTTCGGGGCTGCTGCCCGTCCGTCCTTGTACGACTCTGTGCTGTTGCGGTTCGTCCACAGGATTTTCAGCCCCGCGTCAAGAAAACAGACGGTTGGATAATATCCGCTCATCGACTTGAGGTCGAAAGAGAATATGTCGCCCTCCACGCAGTCAACTATCTGCCGGCGGTAGCTTGCATCAGAGTTGGTTGCCAATGTCACTACAGCACCGGCAGCCTTGTTCCACAATTGAGTGTATGCACCATTCACCATATTGGTGATGTCGGTGTATTTTTTCACTTGGCTAACGGAGTTGTTTATGCTTGAATTAATGCATAGGGCTTCTAATTGCGCAAGTGTCAGACTCGTAAATTTATCTGTGAGATAAGTGGCTGTTGTTGCCGCTGCCCATGCCGATCCGTCGTATTTGCTTACTGTCGCCGCTCCCGCCGTGAATGTTGAAGTCACAACTACACCTGTTTCTCCAGTATCTTCAAATGCAAATGCAAGAGCATTGTTACCAGCAGATGTGTTTTTAATAGATAAAGTTCCGTCCTCGTTGTCAGTGACAGTCCAACCAGTAAGAGTTCCTATTGCAGTGACGATTGCCGCTGCCACTTCTGATGCTGTCTGCCCCTGTGTGACGGCGACTGTGTAATTTTCTGTACCTAACGTGATGAATATATTCCCAGATGCCTCAAGTCCTTCAACATCAACCACCAAAACCATAACTGACGGACGGCCAAGTGCATAATCACCATCAGCATAAGTTGTTGCGCTGTTATATGCCGACACCGCTGACGCTGCCTTGTATGTTGCATTTCCAGACGTTCTTAAGTCTCCAACCGCAACAGCTGACGTAAGGTTTAGCGGTGTTACGTCGTAGAGCAACCTTTTCAAAATATGATTGCTTGCCACCACCATCTCACCATGCTCGTAGCACTTACCTAGAGCGAGAGTGCGGAGCCCTGTGGTAAAATCGACAGCGGCGACAATCTCTGTGATTGTATTGACACCCTCCTGTTCTTTTGCGTCTATTGTGGAGACTGCTGAGTCTTTCTCGTCATTAATCGCATCGATAGCATCTTCCTTGGCCTGTTCAACAGCAGCAGTAGCCGCTGAGTCAGGCTCCCATGTCTTTCCGCTGTCCGACCACGCAGTACCGTCATACTCATATATAGCGGCAGGGAATCCACCAGTTCCGAGCACAGCCGCCCAGCACCCTGTGACCATGCCCGTCGTTGGCAGGTCATCTGACGACGAGAAGACACCAGCGAACTTCTCCACATTCAACTCCATCTGACTGATAGCGTCAGTTATCAGTTCAAGATTCTCATTTATCACGCTCACCACGTGAGAGAACGGGCCCGAGCCGGGCACAGTGTTTAATGCATCCATATTATATTGTTTTTATTTGTTATGAATAATAGAAATCAGCCCTACTTGTAACCAACCACACACCTTCTGAATAAACGAACGTGACAGTTTCAGTTCTGCTCATCGTAAATGTCGTATGATACAATTCACCTCCAGAATAATACATAAATCTGTCATCTGTCATTGTTGGTGGAAGCCTTAATGTCTTTTGCGCGACTGTAGGGTTGAGAATAATCAGTTGCTGACCATTTCCTGGATTCTCTGGCATATAGATGTTGTCATGGTTTCCATTGATTATAGCAAGACCTACACCTGCGGATATTCTATAGTAATCCCAGTCTATAATTTCCTTGTCGAAATACAGCCCTTTCGACGCTTTTATTGCTCCGTCAACGGTAACATTACCATCGTTGTCAATAATCCATTTTCCGTTAACAGATTGCACATTGCTGAAAACACCGCCTGTTGCGTTGACTGTACCAGTAAACACTCCATCAGTTGCGTTTACAGTTCCGTTAAACACCCCGTCGGTAGCATATACCTTCCCGTTAAACACACCACCGAGAGCATAGATATATCCTCTCAACACGATGTCAGTAAGTATGGCACGCCCGCCGTGAGTGACCACGAACTTAGCCATGTTGGCAACCTCTGCCTCTGTCGCCTGATAAGCGGGGTTAGCCTTGTATTTCGATATGGTGTAGAACGCCTTATCCAAGTCACCGCCACCCCATAGGAACGGTGAGTTGTCAGACGTGTAGAGTCCGCTCATGCCTCCCGTCTCCTGCACCATCTCGCCATCACGGTAGTTGCCCACCTTGAGCATCTGCGAGAGTATCAGACCACCTAATATGTCTGTGCTACCGTTTTTGATGGCATTAAGCACATAATCCGAAGCCTGTGCAACCGCTTTTGCTATGTCGCTGTCCTTCGTGCTTCTCGCCCAGTCGTTCGATGCCACATTCCCTTTGGAGAGCCTCGGCTCGCAAAGCTCAAACTCACCAGTGAGCGTAACCATGTCACCTGCTTCTTCTGTCATCACCACATGTATGCGGTAGTATTCCAGATTGTCCGTCAAATCAAATACATGTGAGAAGTCGCCTATTTCCAATGTAAGTGAATCGCCTCTGCCTTTGAACGAGAACGTGTATATGTTCTCAGCCTCAAGACCCACAATCTCCTGAGATATGCTACCGTCAACACTCACACCATAGCCAGACTTGCTTTCCTGCATTTCGTTCACCGTCACGTCACCGTCCAATATCCAGTGCTCAGTTTGCTCCGAATAGACGGGTGTTTCTTCTTCCATCACGGTTGTGCCGTCAACATGAATCGAGTTGTAGTCGCCCGTGAATCCTGAGTTGCGCAGTATGTTGTCATCGCCCGTGTCAAGTGCCTCGTAGAACTTGTCTATGTCCGTGCCGTCTGGCAGTGTACCTCCACTGATGTCAACTCGTCCTGTGAAGCGGTTGTCACCAGGTTTTATCTGTGTGTCCGGGTCGGGAAGGCTATATGTAGTGATTCCCGTAAACTGCCTGATATAAGGGCTTCCCGTTCCCGCCCCGGCTATGATGATTGCGTTCTGCCTTTCGCTTTCATCTAAGCTCTTGTTTCCAAGCTGAACGATGTCGTCACCCGCAATTGGTGCGTCACTTTCGGGTGCGCAGTCGGTCTTGCTTAAATCTATGAAATGATAATCAGTTGCATCATATTCAACTCCGTCAATTTCATATACCGTAGTGTCCTCTGTGTCGTTGCTTGTGTCGGTGACAAGCCTCCAGAAAAAATGATTCCCTGCCTCGTAGTCATCCTTTGTCTCAAGGTTGAACGTGCTGACATAGGCCTGGTCTCCAATTTTCCAGTTGTTGTAAACAGACCGCCCACGGTCGTCATATCTGAGGAAGAAACACCGCCAGCAGTCGTCTTTCTCCACAACGAAGTCGCAGCGCATGGAAGCGGATGTGAGCAGTTGCTGACCGCCTATGTGGCTCACATCCTCTACTTGAAGCTCCTTTGCTGTGAGCTTTGTCCTTGCATGGATGTAGTCTGTTTCAAAATGCCAGTTGCCATATTCGTCAATATACAACCCGGTGCCTCTTGCACCATCGATGTAATCAGGTGTTTTTGTATTATTAACTGTCAAATCACCATCAACAGACACATC
>JAEEGF011790271.1_pt1 | contig 21682 bp, 15 predicted proteins | sample 9134171 | NCBI WGS metagenome assembly JAEEGF01 (sample SAMN16246542, study PRJNA631951) | gut metagenome | biome: gut microbiome; feature: rumen; material: AP-attached | host: Bos | place: Iran: Karaj | collected 2018-10 | reverse complement strand
TTGCCGTCTCATCCAGAAAAACGGTCTTAATCCTGGATGAGACTGGAAACTCCACCGCACAAGGCCAACACCACACAAGGAAGAAGATTTCGCAAACCGTTCAAGCCGTAGCTTTTCCGTTTTGCTTGGTGTGGGGGACTGAATTCTTCAGGGGTGGGCCTTCGGCCACGCAGGAACCTCATCGCATATATTCAACACCCTCATCACCCGCTCCACCCAATAGGGACGGCATACACTTATCAGCGGCTCTTTTGCCGTGGCTGACGCCCGAGCCCTTGGGAGCCGTTTAATCTCTCATCATGATGATGGGGATGCGGAGGCCGGCGGAGATGTTGGCGCAGCGCATTTTTCTGGAGAGGTGGTTGTTGGAGCAGTAATCCTTGTTGAAGGGGGCACCGAAGAAGTCCTGGCTGAAGCGGCCGAAGATGGCAACGCGGTCTCCTATCGGCCAGAAGCTGAAGCTGTAGCCGGCTTCCAGGGAGTAGCTCATCGTAAGACCCAGGGCGTCCAGGTTCTCACTCTTAATCAAAGTTTTGGTGCCATCGGCCTCCAGACGCCGAACCAGAATGTTGCCGCCGAAGTCCAGGCCGGCGCCAAGATAGGGCCCCTGGCCGAAGGGATACCAGTCGAAATATAGGAGGCCAAGTTCAACGGCATGGATTTCATGCGAGGGAGGTGCTGTGGGATTATCGTCTGTTGGGACGCCCGTGAAACTCTTGTTCCGGTATCCCACCATAAGCCTCATGTTCACGTTTTGCATGAGGGGAAGGTCCATGCCCACATTGAAGTACGGATGCCAGCTGCCTTCGGCCCTGTTGTTAAAGCCGGTGATCGTGGAAAGCGACATTCCTCCTTCAAAGGTGAGGAAATTCATGGGGCGGCGGTAATAAATAACGGTCTGTGCGCCGGCAGGCACGAGGAAAAGCAGCAGGGCTGCGATTGCAAACAGTCTTTTCATAATAACAGCCCTCCCTATTTCTTCTTGTTGGTCATGATCATCTTCAGATTACCATTCAGGTCGAACACCTGATAACGGTCTCCCACCTCCGCCACGATGCCTTCGCGGGTAAGGCGGACGTCTTCGAATTCATCGGCAATAAGGCGCTCGTTGCCGCGCCAGATGGTCCAGAGGGTGCGGTTTCCGGCCTTGCGGGACAGGGCGTAGATGAGCCGCCGGTCATTGCCCTGATAGAGAATCTGATAGTCGTTGTACCGGAAGGGCTGCACGCGATGCACCCTATCCCCGGATGCGTCCAGCACGCCCACCTTCTTGCCTTTTACGGCTATCACGGATTCAAGGTCGTAGATCATGAGGTCCTTGTAGACGGGGCCTACCTTCCACCAGCGGGTGCTGTTGTCGAACATGCCAACGCGCCCGTGAGGGCCGTTACGCCCCACGACGAAGTTGCCGTTCTGGTCCCCGGGGCGGATGCCGGAATACTGCGTCATGGAACCGGCCGCATAGACATCCATTCCGCGGTCGAAACCGGCCACGAGAGCCTCTCCAAGGGCATAACCCATGGAGCTCACTGCCTGCGACAAGGCCGGATCGATAGTATAAGATGAGCCGGACGAAGTGTACCCGCCGCCACCGCTGGAGCTGCCGTTTACATAAGGGCAGTCAGCGCGATGCGTCTCGTGCTTTTCATAGTCTATCCACCCGCAATGGTTGCAGTATTCAGCAACTATGACGGGGTCGCTCACCGGCGGCACCACCTGAGAGAAGGCCGCCGCCGAAACGAATAGGCAAACTAGTAGTAAAATGCTCTTTTTCATGTTGATTCCCCTTTTTTGCAAAAATAAGTCTATTTTGCGAAGAATCAAACACTTCGGAGCAAAAGAGTTATGCGAGTTTAACCGCGGTACCGGAGGCGGTTACCATGAGCATGCCGTTGCCCTGACCGAGGACTTCGTAGTCGATGTCGATGCCAACGACTGCATCGGCCCCCATCTGGGCGGCGCGCTGGGAAAGTTCGTTCAGGGCGTTCTCCCGGGCGGAAACAAGCTCTTTCTCGTAGGTGTTGCTGCGGCCACCGATGATGTCGCGGATGCTGGAGGCGAAATCCTTGAGGAAGTTTACACCGGAGATCACTTCTCCGAAAACGATGCCTTTGTAATCGGCAATTGTGCGTCCTTCTACGGACGGGGTGGTTGTGAGAATCATAGTTGAATCAGATTTTTCGTAAAGATAGCAAAATTGTGCTATTTTTGTATCATGCAGCAGAACGATTTCATTCCACTCACCGGGGACGAGTCCCTGGAGGCCCTTATGCTGGGCCAGATTAAAGCGGGTTTCCCCTCTCCTGCGGAAGAGGTGAGGGAGAAACTGGATCTTGTGAAACTCCTCGTGCGCCACAGCGCCTCAACTTTCTTTTTCCAGGTGGATGGCGTGTCGATGGTTGATGCCGGCATGGACGAGGGTGACATCCTTATCGTGGACCGGGCCGTAGACCCGTACAACGGATGCAAGGCAGTGTGCTTCGTAGACGGGGAATACACCGTGAAAAGGGTTGAAATCCAGGCCGATGGCGTCCGCCTCCTCCCGGCGAACGAAAACTGCGGCAAGTATAAGCCGATAGAAATCCACGACGGCAACCGCTTCATGGTCTGGGGCGTTGTAACCTGGATAATCAAAAAGGCATAAAGGATGTACGCCCTTGCCGATTGCAACAATTTCTTCGTCTCGTGCGAAAGGGTTTTCCGTCCGGATCTGAACGGGAAACCGGTGATCGTGCTGTCGAACAACGACGGCTGCGCGGTGTCCCGCAGCAACGAGGCGAAGGCGCTCGGCATCAAGATGGGCGACCCCTTTTTTAAGATCAGGCCGATAGTGGAGCGCAACGGCGTGGCAGTTTTCTCCTCCAACTTCCCGCTGTACGGCGACATGTCCCGACGCGTACAGGAAGTTTTGGCGGAGTTCGCCCCCGCCGTGGAAGTGTACTCCATCGACGAGGCATTTCTGGACCTGAGCGGCGTGGAAGTGGATTTCGACGCCTACGCCAAGAAGATATCGGCCGAATGCTGGCGGCGCACCTCCATCCCCGTCTCGGTTGGCATCGCCCCCAGCAAAACCCTCGCGAAAATTGCCTCCAAACTGTGCAAAAAGTACCCGGCCCTTCACGGAGGATGCTATATGTACAAGAAGGCCGATGTGGAAAAGGTTCTGCGCGGCTTCCCCGTGGAAGACGTATGGGGCATAGGGCGGCGGAGCGTTAAGAAACTCGTGTCGATGGGCATCCGTACGGCCTGGGACTACACCCAGCTGAGCCCCCTGCAGGTGCAGAAGATGTTCCATCTGCCAGGCTATCGCACCTGGCGCGAACTGCACGGGGATACGTGCATCGGCTTTGAAGACGTGATTGAGCCGAAACAGAGCATATGCGTGTCACGGAGCTTTGCGCACGAGATATCGGCACTTGCCGATTTGTCGCAGCAGGTGGCTAACTTTGCGTATTCCGCAGCGGAAAAACTGCGCCGCCAGAAGTCCGTGTGCCAGGAAATCGCCGTTTTCGCCTTTACGAACCGCTTCCGCGACGATGCGCCCCAAACCTTCGGGAGCCATCTCACGGTGCTGCCGCAGCCATCGGACGACTATCGCGCCATCATCGGCGCGGCCCTGAACGCCTGCCAGAGCATGTGGCGCGGCGGTTACGCATACAAGAAAGCGGGGGTTTGGCTCAGCCGCATCGGCCAGGCATCGGACCAGGTGGCGTCGCTCTTCGAGGATCAGGACGCCCTCGAGCGCTCGGAGCGCCTCTCCCGCGCCCTGGACGACATCTCATCGGCCTATGGCCGCGGCACGGTGCGCTTCGGCAATCAGGGCGACGGCCGCATCCGCTCCTGGAGCGAGCGCCAATCCCCCCACTACACCACCCTCTGGAGCGATATCCCCAAAGTGCGGTAATTGCCCGTGGCTTACGCCAGGCCGGGTTCGCAGGGTTTGCCGATGGCGCGGCGATGGGCGAAATAGAGTTCCTCTGTTGCGAGGGCCATTTTGGTAACGGAGAAGGCCGGGCCGTCGGGCTCCGGATAGGTGTACCAGGTGTCTTCCAGGGTGTTCAGGTCTACGCAGTCGCCATACTTGCCAAGATATTCGTACTCAATGTGAACAGAATATAGCGACGGAACGGGGATCTCCATGTCGAAAGGATCGCCGTCTACGTCGGTGCCGTGGACGTGGAAACCGGTCATGTCGTGGCGGAGGGTGCCGTTACCGAGGCGGATGAACTTTTTGGCGTTGGGAAGCGTATCCACATGCACCGGGAGCTCGCCGGAGTCGTACTTCCCGGCCTCAACTTCCGCACGCACGTTTTCGCGTTCCCACTCGTACCAGTTGGGGATGTGGGTGAATTCGGTTTCCCCTTCCAGGGCCTGCAGCTCGCCAAGGCGCGTCATCCTCCAGCGCTTGCCGCAGTGCTTGCAGAAGATTTCCTCGCCCTTGGAGTCCATTTCGTATTCGGTGCCGCAGTTGGGGCACTGGTACAGCACTTTGTGCAGGCCTTCCGCGCGCTTTTTATACGTTACCTTCGTGCCCGATTTCGCCTGCCAGTCGAAATCGTCGTACTGGAAAGCTTTCACAAGGGCCTTGTTAATCTGCTCCGGTGTGCTCTTCTCCACGCCCTTCTGAGTGAACTGCAGAGTGAAATCGGCCTCCGTGCGGATGCCCCTGTCATGCAGGTTCCAGAAGGGAGAATTCACGTGATGGCCGTGGCAGATGAGCGTTGCCACCGGTACGTTAAGCATCTTGCAGAGCTTGCCCAGCGACGAAGGCAGCACCGCCGTGGTGCCGCAGAGGGAATACCGCGCCTCCGGATAAACCACCGCGATGTCGCCGTTCTCGATAACCCGCTTGAGCTGCCTCACCAGCACCAGGTCGCTCGTGAACTTGCGCTTGCAGATGCAACCCACGTTGCGAAGCAGCCCTTCCCGGCCGATGAAACCGTCTATCGCCACCACGTAATTCGCGCTGTGCGGGAAAATCACCTGCGTTGCCACCTTGAAGTCCATGAAGGCGTTGTGGTTGCACAGAAGCAGATACGGCGGCTTCAGTTCATTCGTTCCGTGACGCCTGATGTACGGACGGTGGATTAGCATGTCCGGGGCGCTTAATAGCTTGGTGATGGGCTTCAGGTACCACTTTGTACGCACGGGTTCCTTAGCCATGTCGAATCTCTCGAACGGTTTTTTCATAGGTCAGGTTTAGTAATCGGCTCCAAAAATAATAAAAAAAGAGCGACCCGCAATGCGAGCCGCCCTAAAACTTTGTAAATGGAACGATTAAAGCTGTCCTGCTTCTGCCGCCTCGATCATGGCCTTACCTGCGGAAATGAAGATTTCCACGCGGCGGTTCTGCGCCTGGCCTTCCGGAGTATCGTTGCTGGCGATGGGCTCGTTGAAGGAGTGGCCTTCGTAGACGATACGATCCTTGGCGATGCCGTGCCTGATGAGATAATCAGCAACTGCCTTTGCCCTCTTGAGGGAGAGTTTCTCGTTCACGGAAGCGGAGCCGGTGTTGTCCGTGTGGCCGTAGATGGTGATGTCCGTGTCCGGCAGGTCTGCCATCTGGGCGGCGAACTGCTTGAGTTCCGCCTTGGCATCGCTGTTCAGTTCCGCTTTGTTCACGGCGAACAGAATTCCGCTGGAGAAGGTGACCTTGATGGCGGTGAGACCGTTCTTGTCGGTAATGGTTTCAACCTTTGCGTCTTCGAGGGCGGCGAGTTCATCCGCCTTCTTGTCCATTGCATTGCCGATGGCTGCGCCTGCGCCGCCGCCGACTGCCGTTCCAAGTGCTGCGCCGATAGCTGCACCCTGTGCGTCGCCGGTGATGAGATAGCCGATCACTGCGCCGGCCGCCATGCCTGCGCCGGATCCGATGAGGCCGCCTTTCGCTGTTTTGGAAGTGTTACCGCAACTGGTGAGAAGCATTACACCACAAAGTAAGATTGCTGCAAATTTTTTCATAATTGTTTGTTATTAAATAGTGTTTCGTGTTTTCGTCGTGCTAAAGTACGCAAAAAAAACGTTTCCTCCAATTTTTTGCAACATTATCCTCGTAAAATGCATCTAAACTATCGTTAATAATAATAAGTATATGAAGAAACTGTTATATCTGGGTATTGCCGTTCTGGCGCTCGCAGGATGCGACAAAGAGTTTTATTACATCGATGCCGATGGAAAATTCGGCGAGGGAGAGGCCTATACGGCAGACGGCGGCATAAGCAACCCCGGCGGCGGCCAGGGTGGCGGCGGGGAGGCAGGAGTCCTCACGGCCGCGGAGTGGAACGACCTTGACAACTGGAATTTCTGGGGCGGGCTCATGAACGGCCAGGACTACACTGAAATGAACACCTATTGGGGCCTCAACACATCGGGAAGAATCGCCTGCAAGGTGGTTGACGCCGCAGGTGCGCCCGTCGTGGGAGCGAAGCTGGAGTTGAAATCGGCAGATGGTGCCGTGGTGTGGACCTCCCTCTCGGACAACGAGGGCAAGGCCAATCTCTGGGCCGGAGCCTTCGGGAAAGAAAACCAGACGGACGTATCGGCCTACACAGTGAGCGTAGACGGTGTCCTCCAGGACGGAGCACCCAAGCTTACCAGCTGGAGCGCTTCTGTCATCGACGAGAATGTATACACGCTGGCATCGGCCCCCGAAACCGGGAATGTCGTTGACATTGCTTTCGTCGTGGATGCAACCGGGTCGATGGGCGATGAGATTGACTTCCTGAAGAAGGATCTCGAGAGCATTCTCACCCAGGTGGGCCAGAAGCAGACCTCCCGCAGCATACTCACCGGCACGGTGTTTTATCGCGACACGGACGATGACTATCTCACCATAACATCGCCCTTCACTTCCGAAATTTCCTCCACCGTGGCTTTCGTCAAGCAGCAGGAAGCCGGCGGCGGCGGAGACTGGCCGGAAGCCGTCCACACCGCCCTGGAAGTCACTCTCAAGGAACTCCAGTGGAGCAGCAATGCGTATTCCAAGCTGGCGTTCATGATTCTTGACGCTCCGGCGCACCAGGACCACCAGGGCGTGATCGAGAGCCTGCAAAGGTCCATGTCCAAGTTCAGCGCTAATGGCATAAAGATTATACCCGTGTTCTGCAGCTCCCACAGCAAGGACTGCGAGTTCATGTGCAGGCAGTTCGCCGTCCTCACCGGCGGCACCTATGTTTTCCTCACGGACGACAGCGGCGTGGGCAATGGGCACGTTGTGGCATCCGTAGGCGATTATCAGGTGGAAAAGCTCAATGAGCTCATCATCCGCCTCATCGACAAGTACATTTCATAAATTCTTCGTACCTTTGCCGAAAATTTGTTTGTGATGAAGAAACTTTTGCTCGTTTTCGCGGCCCTCGCAGCCATGGCCGCCTGTACGCCAAGCCTTCCGTACGTGACCTTATCGGCCCCCGAATCATTCAATTCGGAGAATGTGGCTTTCTTAACCATTTCGTTTTCCGGCGCGGCTGAAACGGAGGTTCAGGTTTTGCTCTCCGGCACTCCGGCGGACAAACTGACATTCGAGAATAAGATCACCATCCCTGCCGGCAGCAGAGGAGAAAGGGTGATGGTTACCGTGGACCCCGTGGGCATTGAAGAGGGCGCGGTTATCACCATCGGCATACAGGATGTAATCGGCGCGAATGTCGGCAATCCCGGCATCGTTTCGCTCACGCTGCAGACTTATGGCGGCGGTGTGAACAGTGGCGATAGTGGCGGAAATGGCGGAGATAGCGGCGGAAATGGCGGAAACGACGGCAATGTCACGCTCGTTTCCACCTGGAGCGCAGCCCTTAACGGCGATCCATATACAGAAGAAGGCGAAGATTGGGTAGATCTCACCATGAGCACCTCCGGCATCAAATACTATGGCGTGGAAGCCCTGTTCGCAGGCGAACTGGAAGAGTATTACAAGGATGTCGCCGGCCTCATCGCGAGCTGGGACGAGTATATTGCCGATTATCTGACTAACGGCTATACGGTCACTGACGTCCTCTTTGTCGATGGCGAATACACCTATATTGATTACCCTGGCGCCGGTGCAGCCCAGATCTATATCGTGGAGTTCGATGCCTCCGGCAAGACCACGGGCCGATATGGCGTCTCCAGCGTTGTCTTCCCCGAGTATGAAGGCGGCAGTGGCGGCAGCGACATCACCGCAACTCTGGTATCAAGCTGGAAGGCCGAAATGGACGGAGACCCCTACACCGACGAATACGGCGACTGGATCGACCTTAAGATGACCACCACCGGCATCAAGTATTATGCGGTGGGGGGCATTACGGACGATGTTTTTGACGCTTATTACGACGGCATCGAAGATTTGATCCAGGATTATGACGCCTACATCGCCGGCGAATTGGAGGATGGCTACACGGTCTCCCAGCTCCTCTTCGCTGACGGCGAGTATACCTACATCGAGTATCCCGGTGAGGGGGCAGGCAAGATTTACATCATCGAGTTCGACGCTTCCGGCAAGGCCACGGGCCGATATGGCGCGACCGCGGCAACCTTCCCCGAGTTTGAAGGCGGCGGTAGCGGAGGTGGAGAGCTGGAATGGGAAAAGACTACTGTCGGAGTGCCCGCAGCATTCACGAAGAATACCAGCCTTGGCGTAGAGTATCAGGGCCGATATACCGATGGCGACGACACCGGGGATCTCTTCTCTGCTACCGGCACCGGCGAGTCCATGTGGGCAATCGACGTATTCGCCCCGAATGCCTTCGACGGCGACGTCCACGCCTATGCGGCCGATTTGGCGGCATACATAGAACAGAGCCTTGCCGATCTCGTGGAAGAATACGGCGCAGATATGGTCTCCTACATCTATGAAGATCTTGCAGACTTCCTTGCCTATGAAGTCCTTGGCACCTATGAAGGCGAATCCTTCTTGTTCGACACCTACGAAAACGGCACCTACGACGCCCTCGTCCTCACCTTCACCGCCGACGGCGACCTCACCGGAGAGTACAACCTCGTAAAGGTGACCGTGGACGGCCACGAGTACGTGGAACCCGCCGGCGCGCCCGCACACATCACCCGCGCCAGCCGGCATAACTTCTCCATCGGCAAAGGCCTCGAAAACCTTGTCCGGGCCCGCTCACTTCACGCCGCCCACACCAAGGTCGCGGCCCGTCGCCTTGCTCCCGGACACACTGTCATTTCGAGCGTAGCCGAGAAATCTGCAAAAAAATCAAATAAAATTTGCAGATTAAAATAATAGTTGTACCTTTGCAGTCCCGATTCACCAAAACGGGTGCGGAATTTTTGTGCAAGCCGAGTGAAGAAAACTTGTTTTATTCCGAGGCGCAGCCAAAAATGCCGACTTTTCGAAGAAAAGGCGGAAATAGCTCAGTTGGTAGAGCACGACCTTGCCAAGGTCGGGGTCGCGAGTTCGAGTCTCGTTTTCCGCTCCAGAACGGCAGCCGAAAGGTTGCCGTTTGTCGTATCTAGGTAATGATGCAAAAAACAGTTGGTGACGGTCGCCGCGAGGAGGGCCGTTTCCTGTAGCCCCCCGCAGCGGCGCAAGTCACCTCTTTTTCCCTTTTTCCGCATTGAAGTTCAAGTACCATTTAACAAAGTTTTTATGATGTTCCAAAGATAGTCCCCGGTGTATTCTCATATGATCTTTGATGTGGCCGAAGAAAGACTCGAGGCCATTTGTTGTCTTAGGGACATCAGGGTGATCAATGAATTGGAACATATCAGGAAGAGCATGCCAAATGTGGAAATATGCCTTCCGGATAGTGTCATGGGTATATGATTTTTCGCCTGTGGTCGGAGACACTGTCTTCTCCATCAAAAACTCAGAATACTCGTCATACCATTCGCTCAAACATCGTTTCCAATAGCGTTCATCATTATGTGTTTTTATCCTGCTTATCTTGCATACTAATCTACGCAACTCAATACCGGCCGCACTCTTTGGGTGTTGGGTAATCCAGTTTAAACATTCACGCTCAATGTGAGCTAAACACCTTTGTCTTATTGCGTTAGGAAAAACGTACTTGACCGCCTTTATGATGTCTGTGCCACCATCTGAGGTAACACTTACCACTCTTATCTTCATACGCCGAAGGGCCTTTAGGTCGGCAATAATCTCCATCTCCCTTTCGTCATCAGTTAGTCGATAAAACAACGTTGCTTTTATATTATCCGCTCGATATACGACCAAACACACCTTGTTAGGAAACCATGTCCCATCTATCAAAAGATTGACTTTTTCATACTTCCGGATCTTCCAGGATGGAGCTTCTTCAAGATATTCATAGAACCATGTCTTAAGTTGGCGAATACTATATCCGCTCATACCTGAGATCTGTTCTATGGTCTGTTTTCCTTCAATCCACCAACGGAACCAGATAAACCTGTTTTGCTGACTGACATCTTTTCTTCGGGCAGTAAAAAGACTCCCGCAGTTCTTACATTTATAGCGTTGATGACCGCATTGCTTACCCCACCTAATTGTGTCTAAAAAGCCACAATATGGACATCTTTCTCGCCTTGTTTTTGCCATAAAAAAAGTAGTTTGATGAAACGCGTTTCATCAAACTACTCATAAATGTTTATAAATCAAAAAGTTTATAGGGACACCACCAACTACTTTTTGCACCTATACCAGTTTTCTCAACGGCACCCACGGCCAAAAACGCTACCGGATATCCACACGGACAGCACTGAGGGGCCTATTCGTTGGATATCCGGCAGGTGAAACGGCACACATGGCCAAAAACGCGACCGGATATCCACGCAGACAGCACTGAGAGGCCTATTCGTTGGATATCCGGCAAGGGAAACGGCACACACGGCCAAAAACACTACCGGATATCCACGCAGACAGCACTGAGAGGCCTATTCGTTGGATATCCGGCAGGGGAAACGGCCACGACAGCCAAAAACACTACCGGATATCCACACGGACAGCACTGAGGGGCCGTTTTGCTGGATATCCGGCAAGGGAGTTGAATTTACCAGCCAAGAACATCCTGGCGGTTGCAATATATCGAAGCTTCCTCGGTGGAAAGCGTCTTGCCGTATGAGTTTCTGGCCGATGAGGCGCCCTCGCCCTTGGAGCCGTACTCGCGCCAGCCGGAGGTGGCGGTGGGGGTCGACGGGTTAGGCGCGGGATTTCCCAGCCAGCCTTCAGAGCGGATCACGGCGTCCATGGAGCAGTTCACATACACCACGTTGTCGATGCAATCTGCCTGGCCGGCGGAGCGGGCAAGGTACATCTTGCCGCTGCCAACGCCGTCCTCTGCTGTGAGGCGGCAGTTCAGGAACACAAAGCCCTTATTGGTTGCCGACTGCACACGTGCCTGCACGATATAACCGGCAGCGCGGGAACGGATCTCGCAATCCTCGAAGAGGCACACTTCCGGATAGCCCCAGATATAGTCGCAGTGGCCTGCAACGAGGCTGTTATGCACCCACACTTTACCTTTGCAAAGGAATGTATCCTGCCAGGAAATCAGGGAGCAATTCTCCACGGTGAGCCTATGCGCACTGTTGAAGTAAATCACTTCAGCCTGACCCTTGTGGGAAGGAATGGAATATGTGTTTTCCATAGTAAGATCCTGCAGCACAAGGTTATCGCAGCTTTCCACGAGGAACAGCGAGCGACCGCCTGATTTGCCGATGGAGCGGCCCGCCGAAGGCCTGGAACTGGTGGAGCCGCCGGAACCGGTTTCGTAGGAGTCGTTGTTGGGATAGGCAATCACAACACCGCTTCGCGATGCTCCCTTGATGGTAACATTGTTCTTGTTCCTCAGGAAAAGCAGTTCCCGGTAAGTGCCGTTAGCCACCTCAATGGTAACCGCCGCATCTTTCCCCACATTAGCGCTCACAAAACTCAGAGCCCCCTGCACGGTGCAGAAATCCCCCGAGCCATCGGCAGCAACACGCACGACATCTCCGGAAGGCTTGGCCTTGGTCGTAAAAGTAATGTCTTCTACAGCCTTACCCACAACGGATTCGTCCACCTTCACGGTATAAGTTGTGCCGTAGTCCAGAGCCTCGTTGTGGAGTTTGATTTCCAGCGCTCTGGCGCTAATACGCAGCGGAGTATAATGCACCACGCGGTACTGCCCGCTGTGAAGCGCGTCCATGAAGGTATTGTACACGTAGTCATTATTGATTGCAATCTTGCCATTATCGGCATCGGCCCCCTTGGGAATCATTGTTCCGTCGGAGAGGATGTCAACGGTGGCGATGTCGGCAAGGTCGATCCTGTCTACTTCGGTGCCATCGGCCTTCAGTATCCGGATGAGACCGGAAGTGCCAAGGACCGGAGTGCTGTCGAAGGAGATAACGATGGGCGCATCCACGCACACGGCTTCCGCCACAGGGGGTTCCTCCCCTGCCTTGCCTTCGGTTTTCGCGGAAATCTCGGTGCTGTAGGCCGATTTCTCCGCGCCCTTCACGGCACACACGGAGAATCCGTAGGTGGTGCCTTTGCTGAGCCCGCTCACGGTGACATTACGGCCGGTGGCGGAGCCTTCCTTGGCCAGCGCCCCGTCCAAAGTGAGCTTCCAGGCATATCCGGTGGCGCCTTCCACCACTTTCCACTGGAACGTGAGGGAAGTCTCCGTTGCGCCGTGAAGCACAACGTTCTGCGGCACGCCCAAAGCGGCAGGCTTCTCGGTTTCGCCTCCGGGCTTATCGCATGCAGCGGCCACAAGGACCGCTGCAGCGACAAGAAGTAAACGTCTTATCATACTTCCACAAGCTTGTACTTGGGCACCAGGGACTTCATGATAATCCAGGCCACAAGGTAAGCCAGGCCGCAGAAGCAGAACATGATGAAGTAGCCTGCGGGCTTGCCTTCGAAGCCAAGGAAGCGGAATGCGGCGCCCTGCCCTTCTGCGAAGGTGAACAGGTTACCGGCCACTTTCTGGATGATCATCGACCCAAGACCGCCGGCCATTGCGCCGATACCGGTGATGGTTGCGATGGTACTCTTGGGGAACATGTCGCCGATGGTGGAGAACAGGTTCGCGCTCCAGGCCTGATGTCCCGCACCGGCAAGGCCGATGAGGATAGCCGGCCACCAGGGGCTGTTGAAATGCACGCCCAGGGGCTGTGCAAACAGGGCCGCCAGCGGGAAGAATGCGAAGATGAGCATCGACAGCATTCGTCCGGCATACGGGTTCATGCCTTTCTTATCGACAAATATCCTGGGCAGATAGCCACCGCCGATGGAAATAACCGTCACAATGAGGTACAGGGTGAAAATGAGCCACTGGCCAAGGGGCGAAGTTGCCGGGGCGGAGAACTGGTTGCTGAAGTAGGACGGAGCCCAGAACAGGAAGAACCACCACACGCCGTCGGTGAAGAATTTGCCCACGATGAAGCTCCAGGTCTGCTTGTACTTGAAGCACTTGATGAACGGGATGGCCTTCTCTTTCGCAGCCTCTTCTGCGGCTTTGGCGGCCGCCGCGGCTTCCTCGGCATCGTCGGAATGGATATACTCCAGTTCCGCCTTGTTCACCCTCTTGCTCTTTTCCGGCTTCTCGTACATGAAAGCCCAGAAGAACATCCAGATGAAGCCAAGGCCGCCGATAATGATGAATGCCCATTCCCAGCCGAACTTAACTGCCAGCGGGGGTATCAGGAGCGGAGCGGCGAGAGCGCCCACAGAGGCACCCGCGTTGAAGATGGACGTTGCGAATGCACGGTCCTTCTTGGGGAAATACTCCGCCGTTACCTTGATTGCCGCCGGGAAGTTTCCGGCTTCACCAAGTGCCAGGATTCCCCGGCACAGCAGGAACAGATATACACTGGTTGTGGATACTGCCAGGGCTATCTTGGAGCCCGCCTCCACGGCGCGCATTGCGGCAACGGAGTCAACACCCACAAGATGGGCGGTGGCCCAGCCACAGGCCGCGTGCATGCAGGCGCCTGCCGACCAAACGCCGATGGCGATGAGATATCCCTTCTTTGTGCCCATCCAGTCTACGAACTTGCCCGCGAACAGGCAGCAGATTGCGTAGAAGATGGAGAAGAAGGACGTGATGGTGCCGTAATTGGCATCGGTCCAGTGGAATTCGGGTTTGATAAACTCCTCGTAAGTGAGGGACAGCACCTGACGGTCCAGATAGTTCACGGTTGTTGCGACAAACAGCAGCGAGCATATCCACCAGCGCCAGTTAGTCATCAATTTAGTTTGTGTACTCATAGGTTACAATATTGATTTTACTGCTTCACGCATACCCTTGGCCTGAATGAGGGCAAGGTCGGCCGCCAGAAGGTCGGCAAGGCCGGGAACGGCGTTAAGGTCTTCGTCCCAGATGAAGGTGGCCCCGAGAACTCCCTTGGCCACTTTGCGAACGTCGCCGCTTGCCCAGAGCTCTTTCAGAAGGTCCATGATCTTCTGGTCGTCGTTGGGGACGATCTCGTCCTCTCCCCTCTTGCCGCCCTTGTAGTAGGTGCAGATGCCGGCAAGGCCCAGAACCAGGCCCTTGGGCAGTTCGCCCTTGCGCTCCAGATAGGTCTTCAGGCCGGGGAGGTCACGGGTGCGGTATTTCGGGAAGGAGTTGAGCATGATGGAGGTAACGAAGTGCTTCACGAACGGGTTGCGGAAGCGCTCCAGAACGTCATTGGCAAACTTTTCCAGCTCCGGTTTGGGAAGATTCAGGGTGGGAAGAAGCTCGTCGAACATCACCTTGTGAACGAACTTGCCGATTTCAGGATCCTCGCAGCATTCCTTCACGGTGTTAAGGCCGCTAAGGTAGCCAACAGGGCTCAGAACCGTGTGCGGGCCGTTCAGAAGAGTAACCTTCCTTTCGTGGTAAGGAGCCTCGGAAGGCACGAAGAGTACGTTCAGGCCGGCCTTATCGGCAGGGAACTCCTTCGCGACCTCCTTGGGAGCCTCGATAACCCACAGGTGGAAAATCTCGGCCTTATCCAGCAGGTGGTCGTCATATCCGGCCCTTTCGCAAAGCTGTGCGGCATTGTCACGGGGATATCCGGGAACGATACGGTCTACCAGAGTGCTGTAAACGCCGCAGGCTTCTTCGAACCAGGCGCTGAAATCCGGGCCGAGGCCCCACAGGTCGATGTATTTGCGGATGCACTCCTTAAGGTGCTTGCCGTTTTCGAAAATAAGCTCGCAGGGGAAGATGATAAGGCCCTTGTCCATGGCGCCCTCGAAGTGCTCATACCTGTGGTAGAGCAGCTGCGTGAGCTTTCCGGGATAGGAACTTGCGGGCTTGTCTTCCAGCTTGCAGGAAGGGTCGAATGCGATACCAGCCTCCGTTGTGTTGGAAATCACAAAACGGATTTCAGGCTGCTCGGCCAGCTCCAGATAGGCGTTGAAATCCACATAGGGATTCAGGCCGCGGGAGACAACGTCAATCAGGTCCAGACTGTCCACGGTTTCGCCATTCAGTAGGCCCTGAAGATTGAGGTGATACAGGCCGTCCTGCTCGTTGAGCCATTCCACCATACCCTTCTCGATGGGCTGCACAATCACAACTGAGCCGTTGAAATCGGTCTTTTGGTTTGTCTTCCAGATAATCCAGTCGATGAATGCGCGGAGGAAGTTGCCTTCTCCGAACTGAATAACTTTTTCAGTGTAGCGTCTTGCCTGAGGCGCTGAGGTTCGGTTTAGTCTTTCCATTTTTTATTCTGTTTCTTTAACTATTACAAGTATGACTGCCTGCTCGCTATTATCCTGCTTGAGGGTATACGTGCGGCCTTTTTCCAGAGTTTGAACGGTCCCGTGTAGCGGCTGCGCCCAGGGGGTGACGTCAAACACAATCGGGTCGATGCCACTTGAGATTAACTGCATCTTCGCACTGGTGGAAGAGGATTTACGCGCAACCGCATAGAACTCCAGCGAGGTATTGTAAGTGGCCGATGTGGTAAATGTCACATAGCCCTTGCTATCCATCTTGATGCCCTGGGTATAGCTCACATTGTCGATAGTGAAGCTTGTCGACGAGTAATCCTTGCTGAAATCGGCCACCGATGTGCTTGCATCAAAATAGGATGCTCCGGAAACGCCGTCTTTAGTCTGCACCAGAGCCTTGTTCTGCATGCTCAGGGTATAGGTGTGGGCCGATCCGTCGTCCACGATCACGGGATCGTCCTCATCGCCGGTGTCGGGATCCGTGGGATCGTCATCCGTGCCGTTGAAATCGGTTATTCCACCGTTATTCACCTCGATGGGGGCCGATGTGTACCCGAGCTTGCCATAACCCGCTCCGGCCTTCACCACCGACGGAACATCCTCGGCAGCAGTGACGGTGTAGGAATATGAGGGCTTGAAATCGGCATAAGTGAGAGGAGTAATGGTGCTTCCGTTGTATGCGGTGAACTTTACGTTCGAGAACGGATACGGGTCGGATGCATTGTCCGGCTTGTTCACGTAAACGTTCTGCGTGGGATACAGATAGCCCGCCACGGAACCCGTGAGGTTGGACACCCAGCTGCTGCCGCTCTGCTTTGCGGGATAGGTGCAGATGTCGGCAGGCAGGCGCACGCCGTCGAAGTAGTTGTATTCAACAAGCACCTTGGCGCCATAGGCGGAGCCAACACCATAAGTTGTACAGCCGTTGAAGAGATTGTTGTACACATGGGCACGGCCGAAACGCACGCGGGGATGACGGGAACTGGAACCGTCGAACCAGTTGTGGTGGAAGGTTGCGGTAATCTCCGAATCGCCGCTGGCGCTGTTGGAGTGGCCCACGAGGCAACTCTTCTGAGTCTTGATATAGCGGCACCAGCTAACGGTAACGTTCTTTGAGCCGTGGGTTACATCGGTGGAGCCGTCTTCGTAGTCCTTAGTCTGATTCAGGGACGTGAAGGTGCAGTGGTCCACCCATACACCGTCGCAATTCTGCATCGACACGGCATCGGCCCCATTGTTGGCCTTGGGCTGCTGGAAATTGATATTCCTTATAATAATATTGCTGGCGCGGACGCAGAATATGCCGATACGGTCCATCACGAAGTCGTCCGTGCCGATAAAGCTGAGGTTCGATACGTCCTTCACGTCGAACCAGGGATGGGCTTCGGAGAAGTCGCGTCCGTCGGTGGGGACGAAAGTTCCGCTGAGCCAGATGGTAACGGGCGTGTGGTCGCCATTCTTCTCGCTCTTGGTGCGGGCCAGGAGCCAGGTCTGGAGGGCCTTGCCGCTGTTGAAGTGCAGCACGGTGCCGTTGGCTCCGCCTGTTACGCCTACAGCATAGCCTGTGAGCTGGTCAATGGCCACATCGCCCACGGTGGGCGGGTTCGGACACTCAAGTTCCGAGCCTTCGCCGGGAACGGGAGGATTGTCCGGATTATCTCCGCCTCCGGGGTTGTCGCCACCGCCGGGATTATCGCCTGGCTGTTCGGGCTCTCCGCCGGGTACCCACTTCATGGAGTAAACGTTTATGCCGCTTCCCATGGAATAGACATATACCAGGTCGCCATCGGCCGCATCTACCGCAACGGAAACGGTCTTGGAATCCGATGCCTTTCCGGGAAGCACATAGCCTTCCTCCGTAATGGGATTGCCGTTGATCGCGATGTTTATTGAGCGTTCAGCATCACCGCTGGAACGGCCGATGAGAGTAAGTGCTCCGGGGCCGTTTACGCAGAATATCAGGTTGTTACGCTTGCCGATGACACCCGTTCCGCCAAACTGTACACGCGACATCTTGGTGCCGGAAGTATATGCGGTTTCGTTGCTCTTGAACTTGAATTTACCGTAGGTGATCTTGGTCTCTCCGGTAGTTTCGTCAACGCCTTCGGTCTGACCGGCAAGATAGCCGAGCCCGGTGTCGATGAAGTTTTCTCCGTCGGGCGATATCCATTCGGTTTGGCCTGAAGCGTTCGTGTTGATAAGAGCGTCAAAGACGCTTCCAGCCCATGTGGTGGTTTGGGTGAGCTTTGGCAGCTGCCCGCCGAAAGGATCCTCAACCACAACAACAGGCTTCTCGGCCGCGAACTGAATCACGGTAACCTTGTCCATGCCGCTATCGTTGGTGAAAGTGATTTCGCCGCGGCGCTCCTCGTATGCCTCATTGGGAAGCACCTCAAAAGACATCACGCTCTCGATCAGGGCCCTGACGGTTGGAGTGGGAACGATCCAGTCCTTGGCGTCATCGGCCACCGTTGCAGTGATTTCGGAAGTGCCCTTGAGGTTGATCACGATGGTTCCGCCGGCGGCCAGCACCTCATATTCCTTGTCGGCAATAATCAGTGCGCCCTTATGCATCTGGGTAACGGTGAGCGTCTTCGAAGCATTCTCACAGGTAATCGTGATTTCCGCCGTGCGCGCATCGTACTCCTCGTTGGGAGCGGCAGTAACCGTAAGTGTCTGATGCCCAGCTTCTCCGGAAGTGGCGGAAAGCTCTGCCCATGGTTTAGACGAGGTGGCCGTCCACGCCTTAGTAGCCTTGAACGTGAACGTAGCGGTACCGCCTTCATCAGAAACTGCAGCCGTAGCCTCGCAGGTGAGTGTTACCTCACCCGCGGGCTCCGGTTCAGGTTCCGGCTCAGGCTTCTCCTTACAGCCTGCAAACAGCAGGGCGGCAAGGGCTGCAAGAATAATATTAATGCGTTTCAGTATCATTTTTCTACTTCTTCAACAATAACATAGAAGAGACCAACTTCTCCTGATTTACCAAATGAGTAGGATGTACCTTCACTCAGACTGATGACACCGGAATCAATTAAATCGGCTTTTCCGTCTGTCCATGTCAGAGAGTAATCTGTACCGTTAAACTTCATTGTCGCAGTAGTATTTGTATTTCTACTTGCGCTATAGAATCGAACAGTGGAAGTAAAACCGGTTCTAGTTGTAAAACTCACATTATTGCTGCTGTCAATCTTCTTGGCATAGGTAATTACATTTCCGCCAATAGTGTAACTATCAACCCCAAAATAAGGTTTGGAGCCGGAAGCAGCACATTTCAGTGTAGAGGAACCGGATACTGTGAAATATGAACCTGCCACACCATCTGCGGTTTGGGTATCTCCTCCTGAGGAATTCAGGCAGAAAATATAGGTATGCTCTTCCGGAGCCAGACTTCCGCCAGAAGGAGCTTGCTTAATAACCACATCCTTAGTCACTGTCTCCGCAGGACTATTGTATGTATAAGTCAGGCGGACAGTAGCTGTTTTTGCAGTAGCTTCAGTATTCGCATCGCAGGTGAATGTGATGGAACCGGAAGAAGGTGTACCGAGTACCAGGCTGGAGATTGTACTGGTACCCTGGATTGCTGCAGTCAAAACGCCGCCTGTCACTTCATTATCCACTGTATAGGTTATCGTACCGGCCTCATCTGTAGCCTCTATATTAACATTAGAAGCGTTAATCACAGGAGGAATAACAGGAATAGAAGGGCTTCCGAAGTCATATAGTTTACCTATTTCCAGTTTATCATCGGCCATAGAGGTGCTGGTCCTGCTTTTCTCAACGCCATTGTGAGTATAGGTAATGGTAACGCTGGTCATTTTGTTAGCCGTATTGGGAATAGCGCAAAGGTAGTAATATGAACCTTTCACAAATGTTCCCACAGCTTTGAGTTCAGCTGTACCGCTATTATTCGTGGTAATGGCGCCATTTTCTGTAGAATAAACAGGGCGTTTCTGCGCGGCATTCTTGCCGAAAGTGATTTTTAATGCAGTGATATTATCATCAGGAATCTGAACTCCAAGATATGCAACTCCATGAGTGAATGTCAGATTTCCATCGGCATCTGCCTTTGCAGTCATAATACCCAAAGAGGGATCAAAACCACCTTCAACTGCAGCCTGTTCATTCACAGTCAGTCCGGAATTCACTTCAAGAGATGCAGGTAGCGATGCCGTCTTGATTGCTATGGTAGAAGGATAAAAAGCGAAGTACTGGGTATGGGTGCCCATTGTCTGTCCTTCTTCAATCTCAAATACGGCACTCTTTGTTCCCTGGCCGGATTTGATAGTGAAAATTGCCTGTTGTACATCCTGCCCTTCCGTATATCCAATAACACGAATCTTATCTCCGGCAGCCCAAAGGATACTGGGACGTGCCATGGTTGTTTTGGTGAGAGGTGACTCAGGCATTGAAGCCGTAAACGTGGTTATTCCGTTATCTCTGGTTTCGGCATTATTAATATCTTCGACCTTATTGCAGGAGAAAAGTGATACAGCGCATAAAGCGAGTACAATATAAGTAAGTCTCTTCATAGCACAATCCTCCTTAACTCCAAATTGCTGATGAATAATCGACCTCCTCCAAATCTTCTGTAGAGGAATTTCCGGTTGTTCCGCCGGGGATGCCGCCTGTGGCGACAAAATTTGCCTCTGTGCGGATTGTAATCTCTTCCGCGCAGGGCGATACGTAAAATAGTTTTAGTTTCATAATGTGTGTATTTTGTTTTTTAGATTTCTCGACAAGCTCGAAATGACAATAAAAGGGTTGCTCGAAATGACAATGGGTTGCTCGAAATGACAAGGGCTAAAGGGTAACGCCTTGTTTGAAGATGGCGATTTCGCGGTAGCCGCTTTCTTCGCTGCGGACGGGGCGGCCGGAGGCAACGTCAAGGACAAAGTCGATGAAGCGGCGGGAGACCGTTTCCATGGGCTCGTCCTGGGCCAGGACGCCGGCGTTGAAATCTATCCAGTTGGACTTGTTCAGCGCAAGAGGCGTATTGGTGGATATCTTCGCCGTGGGCACGAAAGTGCCGAAGGGAGTTCCGCGGCCTGTTGTGAAAAGCACAATCTGGCAGCCGGAGGCGGCAAGAGCCGTGGAGGCAACGAGGTCGTTCCCGGGGGCCGATAAGAGATTGAGCCCCTTGACGGACAGCCTCTCGCCATACTTCAGGACGCCGCGCACGAGGGAGCCGCCGCATTTCTGCGTGCAGCCCAGGGACTTTTCTTCCAGCGTGGAGATTCCGCCCGCCTTGTTTCCCGGCGAGGGATTCTCGTAAACGGGCATGCCCTGCTTCATGAAGTATTCCTTGAAATCGTTTATAAGGTGAACCGTCTTGTCGAACGTCGCTTCGTCCTGGCAGCGGTTCATAAGAATTGTCTCTGCGCCGAACATTTCAGGAACTTCGGTGAGAACAGTCGTTCCCCCCTGCTCCACAATCCAGTCTGAGAAAACGCCCAGAAGCGGATTTGCGGTAATGCCGCTGAGGCCATCGCTGCCGCCACACTTGAGTCCCACACGAAGCTCACTCACAGGCACGTCCTCGCGGACATCCTTGCTGGCCACCTCGTATATCTCGCGCAGCAGTTGCAGGCCGTATTCCACCTCATCGCTCACCTTCTGGGTGACGAACATCTTCACGCGGCTCTCGTCCACGGGGCCGACCAGCTCGCGGAACGCATCCAACTGGTTGTTCTCGCAGCCAAGGCTCACCACCAGAACGCCGCCGGCGTTGGGATGGTGCACCATATCGGCCAGGATAGTGCGGGTGTTCTCGTGGTCGCCGCCCAGCTGCGAACAGCCATAATTGTGCGGGAACGCCACGATTGCATCAACAGAAGATTTCTCGACTTCGCTCGAAATGACAGCCTTGAACCTCTCCACAATCTGATTGCAAATGCCATTCACACAAACTACGGTAGGGATCACCCAAATCTGGTTCCTTATTCCCACCTGGCCATCGGCGCGGCGATAGCCTTGGAACGTGTGAGATTTCTCCACGCGGCCTTCGGCCTTGGTCGAAATGACAGAAGTCTCCGACGGTGCCAAAACCGGCTCATA